>CERX01033450.1_pt1 | contig 12779 bp, 9 predicted proteins | sample 350251 | NCBI WGS metagenome assembly CERX01 (sample SAMEA2621044, study PRJEB7988) | marine metagenome | biome: marine biome (ENVO:00000447); feature: deep chlorophyll maximum layer (ENVO:xxxxxxxx); material: "saline water (ENVO:00002010), including plankton (ENVO:xxxxxxxx)" | depth 50 m
CCACCAAAAAGGAGGCTCTAAATGATCAATTTTATATAAATCACTTTCTCTTGAGAAAACTAATGTAGAGAATAATAAAAAAGCAAAATGGAAAGAAAGATATCTCATAATTATTATTTTACATATTTATTATACCAACCAATTAAACGATCGATATAGTCCAATTGATGAGCACGCTCATTAAGGCCATGGGGCTCTCTCGGATATAGTACTAATTCCGTATCTACTCCTTTTATTTTCAATGCCTGATAAAGTTCTAAACCTTGTTCAGGATGTACTCTTTCATCTTTCATTCCATGTATAATCAAAGTAGGGGTTTTAGCCTTATTTATATGCGCAAGCGGTGAACGATCCCAGTGGAGTTCCATTTCATTGAACCACCATGAATTCCAATGCACAATAGACATTTCGTAGGGAATATCTGTTGTACCCATAAAGCTAATCATGTTCGTCAGACCCGCCCCTACCATTGAGGCTTTGAATCTGTGACTATAAGTAGTGGCACCTAACGCAGAAAAATATCCTCCATATGACCAGCCTCCAGTACCAATTTTATCGGAATGCACTATATTATTATTGATAAGATGATCAATACCAGTTAATACATCTTGATATTCCATACCACCTAAATCATTATGGTCACTTTTTGAAAAATTAACGCCCCTTGATCCACTACCACGGTAATTAGGTTGCAATACTACATATCCTTCTGAAGCGAGAAGTTGAACAGGATATCCCGTACTAGTAGTCCATCCATCAAGCGAGACACCTTCAGGACCACCATGAATCTGCAGTATAAGTGGATACCTTACACTTTTATTATATCTAGGAGGATAAGTCACAACGCCTTGGATTTCCATACCATCAGACGAATTCCAACTAATGGTTTCTTGATTCCCTAATTTTATATCCCTTAAGAAAGAATTCGATGTTGTGATTTTAACAAGGTTGTCCTCTAATATATCCTTTAAAAATATTTCGTTTGGATGTTGTTTTGAGTTCCCTACTATTAGTAGCTGATTTGACTTATTATGGAATATCACAGTGGAAATAATATAATCTGGGGAATATATATCCTCTTGAGATAGAGTAGAGTTATTACTTCCCTTTTTATACTTTATGTAAGATAAGACCGTCTTGGTACCGCGTATTGATCTAGTAAGTATAGTTTGATTATCAGTCCACTGTAGATCATAGAATGATTCATTTTGACCTAAGTGGGCAGACATCTTTTCTGGATTTTTTAATGATAATATAAATACAGTTTGTGCTAAGGGATCATTGCGAGTTACGGCACCCAAAAATGCCAGTTTTTTCCCATCTGGCGATAAATCCATAGAGCCCAATTTACCTGGTGTATCCAAAATTCTTTTGGGAATATTTTTTGGGATATTTACTCTATATAAAATCCTATCCATTAATGATGGATCAGCACCTGGTATTTTTGTTCCTTGGAACACAATTGTCTTACTATCATCAGACCAGATAAAATCATGTACATATATATCTTTCTTAAATATTAAATCTTTTTTTCTATTGAGTGTATTATATAGCCATAGTCTCTGGTAACGATGGTCTTTATCTTTAACAACCATATCATACCCTTGTTCAATAGCTTTTTTCTTTGCAGCGGTTAAAGTATCAGTTGACAAAAAAGCTAGCCACTTACCATCAGGGGACCAACTGTAGGTATTAACTCCAGCTGAATGTTCTAATAATAAGCTCGCTTCTCCCCCATCTATAGGGATTTGGAACAATTGCGTGTTTTCAGAAAGCTCCTTACGATTTGATAAAAAGGTAATTTTTGTACCATCACTGGACCATTGTGGAGAATAGGAATTATATGCAGAGGAGGTAAATTGTATTGGAGCTTGGTCATTAATTCTTTTTACCCATATCTGGGAATGCCGAGACCCTGGTTTTTCTTTATCAGTTCGTGGAACAGATAAAACATAACAAATGTTATCACCCATTGGACTAAATGAAGGTGATGAAACATATTGAAGATTTACAATATCTTCTTTTGTGATAGAACGTCCTGCCGGTAATATTATATTACAAATGAAAAATAGGCATGTTAGATATTTACTTTTTCCCATAATCGTTTTCTCCCTAATCCAAAATGATTAGAGAAATTAATTATGAATAATAAAACTCGCGAACGTAATTGGATCATCAGTTATAGCTTAGAATTTTAAAATACCAAACGATACTGAAAACCTACACTTCTTCCATTTTCCGGCATAATCATCTTTATTCGTGATAAGTGGTTATAGTATTCTTTATCAAAAATATTATCTACTCGAAAAATAAATTTATGGATAACATTGGATGAATGAATAATATAAGTCCCACTCACGTCAGCAAGTAAATATCCATTAGTTTTAGTTTCAAATTCTCCTAATCTTTCTTGGGGCGAAACTTTCTTCAATGTAATTGTAGCAGATACCGGTTTTAAATCTAATTCTGTTGAAAAAAGATATTTATCTGGAGGCATGTATGCTAAAGGAATATTGTCTGATAGATTATTCCCTATCAGGGTAGATATACTTGCAAATAAATTAATTGAATTTGTTAATTTGTATTCTAATTCAGATTCAAGACCATACACTGATGCCCTTACCCCTTCCATTTGATATTTATAAAGCCAGCCTGCCCCACTGCCCCATGCGATGAATTCTGATCCAGCACATGGATGAGAAATTCCTAATGTGGGATTCCAATTTATTGCTTCTGGACAATCACCAATTTTAGAACTGATATGATAGTTAGGACTGAAGTTGTGATAGCCGGTAAACCTGATTTTACTTTTATCTGTATGATGTTCCAAAGATGCCTCAAGACCAATAGTCTTCTCCTGATCCAATGTCGGTTGTCCAATTTCGTAGGCATAAGTTCCGAGATGGGGTCCATCAGAATATAGATCTTCGATACCTGGGGATCTCCCAGTCAACATCGTATTAAATGAAAATTCCCAATTCTGCCAGTTTTGAAAAATTCCTATCCCAGCTGATAAAATAGGAAAATCACGCTGCACTATCTGATCTGAGTCTAAATTTGATGGACTGTACTTGATGTCTGGCATAACCGAAAGATATTCAATCCGTGATGAAAATTGTAAAGTGAAGTCAAATACTTTTCTTTCAACCAATCCAAATACAGCTATGTTTAATTCTTTTGTATCAGGTGTCCAGTAGAATCCACCTGCTTGAAAATCCCGATGCTGGTATAGAGATCCTAGGTAAAACTGTGGACCTTTGAATATACTTTTTAATGAAAAGATTTGTTGATCCAATATTACAGTTGGATTTGAACTACCTTTTTCCGATTCAGTATGTCCATAGCTGGTGTAGCGCTGTTCGATATCCAATGTTTGAAAACCCAAAAAAGATATGTCTCTATGGAAATTAAACTTTTGGGTCTTTTTGTTCATATCTATATCCACTCCGCTTATATGCCCTTCAGGGCTCCCTGGAATACCATAATTCATAGCAATCTGCTCTAGGGAAAAAGTTGTACGATAATCTGAACCGAAATACGTATAACTCCCTGTCACTTCATTATTTCTTAGAGCAGTATTTGCGACCACTCCAATTGGAGACATTTGATCACCTGAATTACGTTTCAATAATGATAATCGCAATTGATTTTTATCATTGATTGGCTGATAGTAAACTATATTTCCAAATATACTTGAGCTTGATGATTCGGTACCAAAAACAGCTTGCAAACTAGATTTATTAAATCTTGTATCTGCATCAATTTGTCTGGATACATTAATGACACCCCCGACTGTATTAGAGCCATAAAGCAAAGTCTCTGGCCCTCGAATCACCCTCACTTTATTAAAAGAAGCCATGTCCATACTCACTGTATGGTCTATGGATGTATTAGAAAGATCTCCAGCTGTTAAACCATCTTCAGTAAGTAAAAACCTATCTCCTGAATATCCTCTTAGTACTGGCTGAGTTGTTCCTTGTCCCATGGATCGAATAGCTATACCCGTTTCCTCTTCGATGGTTAAAGCCAGTGAGGACTTTAGATTGCTATGGTACTGACTACCAGTGATATAAATATTTGATGAAAAACTTTTAGGTTCAAGTTCACTATGAGCATTAACATTTATCTCATCAATTTTTATGGTATCTCTAATCATCAAAATTTCACCTATATCATTTACGTCTCTTTCCAAATCAAGTGATGTCTCGACATCTTTGAATCCTATCATGGATATCGTTAAAGAAACCTTATCATACGGCAAGTTATCAATAATAAAACTACCATCAACCTGTGATGCTGTACCCACACCAAATTTTTCTATATAAATATTGGCACCATGAATAGGTGCTAGATTATTTTTACTAAATATAATGCCTGTAAGTGATGCTTCTTGTGACCATAAAAGCATGCTGACATTCATTAATATTATCTGTGCTTTTATTGCACGGTTAACGCGTAGTAGCATTTAATTGCTCCTGTAAAATCTAATTTAGTAATTCTTCTGCTCTGGAAGCAGTGTTATTTTAATCGTATCTTTAACAGGAGTAGTCTGGTGGAGGGCGACTGTATAGGCTAAATGATCTAGATGATTCCCTATTCTTATTTTTTATTAATTCAAAAAATTTTGATTCAACATCAACAAAGATAATTCCTTGATGTATTAAGATCGACTTTTTATTATTATTTTTAATTTTATCACAATCATGAATTTTAGAAAAATGTTCTTCATTATCACAACCAGGATTACACAATCCATAGTTCTCCATATTCACATCTTGATATGGATTAATATGTAGAATTGAATTGAGAACTAGTAGAGATAATGCACAAGAGAAGATGAAATTGAACAATTTTTTAAACATTACTGGCTTAATCAAAATTTTTAATAGTCTACAATGCTTCCTGAGATCATGGTATCCCCAGAAAGCATTGTATTGTGATGTATTTATTAAATGCCAGAAGTCACAGTGACAGGTACATTACTAGTTGAAGTATAGTCAGCATGATCACCATGCATTAACTCCAACTTAAAAGTAGTTGTACCAGCAGAAACCCCAGTTACTTCAAGCGCCATTTCATGATGTACAGTCCCGTCAGCATCAGTGTGTTCATGTTCTTCAAACTCAACAGTTGCAATGGTTACATCATTTCCAGTAATCCTTAATTCACTTTCTTCCAGTTCTTCATCATCATGGTCATGGTCATGGTCATCACCTTCTTCTTCATGCTCAATTTCTTCACCATCATGATCAAGAAAATGCACTGCAAGCTCAAGGGTCTGTCCAACAGCTAAGGTAAGGTTGTTAGTTACAATTGCGCCATCAAATTCCTTATAAAGCTCTGTACCACTTTCAGTTTCAAGAACAAAACCTTCCGCATCAGTATGACCATCATCTTCAACAGGATCATCATTAGTATCTTCACAACCTGTTGTGAATAGTAACATACTAGTTAGTAAAAATATAACATGTGCTTTTATCGCACGTAAAAATAAAAATTGCATAAAATATTCCTTTTAATAAAATTATAAAGCTATACGCTACTATTTTAGTAGTGTATTTAATACTGTTCTTATCTAAAGGATATTTGGTGGTGGGCGACTATATAGGCTAAAAGATGTAGATGGATCATCAAAACTTTCACAATGTGCGTAGTATAATATTTTACTTTCACTATATGAAAAAAAATTACCATCTTGAACAATTAGCCTGTCCTTACTAGATACACATTGCTCACATTGGTGCGCCTCTTTATTATGGCTTACGTTTTCACAATCTATTTTACAGATACTATAGCCACCATCATTGGCTTTATCATGTAAATCTAAATGAAAATTCGCGAAAACTATCAATAAAGATAATCCACTTGTAAGGAAAGTTTTTAACATTTTAATCCACGTATATTAAGTAAAAAGTAGTATTAATAAGAAATTATTTTTGCGTGTAAATAGTATTTTTTAAAAAATTTAAAAATGCATAGATTGATAGGTTGCTTTCTTTTTTAGTTATAGGGCATCAATGGCAATTACCAGAGGATAAATATGCAAATAAAAGAAAAAACTGTAAGAAAATTTCTATCAAAAAAAATACAACAGCTCAATAATGTCGTTGCTGATTTAGATAATCTTGTCACAGAAATAGGCTCTGATTATTACCGAGCCAGTGTATTTGGCTCTGCACGATTAAAGCCTCATACTGAGGAATATCTAGAGGTTTATGAATTAGCAAAAAAATTAGCAAAAAATAAAGTAGATATTGTCACTGGTGGTGGGCCAGGTTTAATGGAAGCAGCAAATGCAGGCGCAAAAGATGGTAGCTCAAAATCTAAATCATTTGGCTTACATGTTGATTTACCATTTGAAGCATCTCCCAATGGCCATCTTGATATAACATACCATCATAAAAAGTTTTCTTCACGCTTAGATGAGTTCATGCGTATAAGTCATGCAGTAATTGTAACTCCAGGCGGAATAGGAACTATTTTGGAACTGATGTATACTTGGCAATTAATACAAGTGGGACATATTTCACCCCGTCCAATAATACTCTTTGGGAAAATGTGGCCAGGGTTGATGCATTGGATGGAGTCTAGAGTGCTTGAAAAAAAATTAATTCATCATTCTGATTTTGATAATATTCATGTAGTGGAGGAAGTAGATAAAGTGATTGAAATATTAGAACCATTAATTAATGAGTTTTATATTGCCCAGCAAGGGAATAAATCGAAAAATTTGGAAAATAAATCTTAATATAAATTGGAAAAGACAAAAACAAATAAATAGATATTACCTCTAATCGTTGGAGCTTTAGTCCTAGTTGATTATAGACTATCTATATATTCTTCAAGATTTATATTCTTGCATTCCTCATCGTAAAACTTTCCTGCTACCTTATCTAATTTAAAACCAACTTCATCCATTAAGACATTCCTTCAACTAATCTAATAAAAAGAAATAATATCATCCGATTAATCATTTTTAATTATTTTCAGGAGTCATGAATTTTGCTTAATTGAATTTATATCCAGTTTCAAATACAAATGATCGAGGTATCTGTGGTGTAATTGGAATTGTGGGTGCCTCTGTTTGAAACAGGTTTTTTATAGAGAGCCCAAGATATATGTTTTCATTATAGTCGTATAACATATCAAAATCAGCATACAACTGTCCTCCAATTTGTCCAGGATTGCGGAACCAGGATTGTCCAGCATTTCCTGGTGCTATTGTACCTTTACCTTCCTCAGTAGCTGAAAAGAAACCACTAACAAAATCAAAGGGAGTTGTCATTTTGAAAGTTATTGTGGATGATAACTTTTCAATGAAACTACCATAGTTCGTAATTGATAAAGAGGCTTTAAGATTGGGAGTGTTGCTATAAATATTAGCGTATGGAAGGTAAGTTGCGAATGAGCTATCTGATAGGATTTTAAGGGAATCGGGTGCATTCAAATAATCTTGATATTTCTTACCTTTTTCCCTCGAATCAACTAGGCTCTGGTCGTTAAAGTAAGAAAAATTGGTTGAAATTTCGTACTTTTCGCGTATATGTTTCCAACCACCTTCTAATCCGTAGAATGTTACATCAAGCGGAACATTTGCATAGGTCAGACAATATGTGAATTGGGGAACTGGGTTGTTATTAATAAGGCTTTCACCATAATTAACTTGCCTAATTGCATCTAAATCTAGTTGACCAAATGACTGAGCCATAAAATTCCAAGCAGGACCAGTAACAGCAAAAGGTGTCAATGGACCTTTAAAGTTTTTATACCTACCGCTGTATACATTAAATTCAATCAAGTTCTTTCCATTGATAACCCCAGTGTATGCAAGTTCTATTGATTGATGCTCCTCTAATTCCAATGGACGAACGTAACTGCTGGTAATAAGTGAGTCGATTTCGCTTCCATTATAAATACCATCTCCATTCAAGTCTTTGAAGTCCAAGACCGTGAAACCTTCTCCAGATCCCATTGCGATAGCATTTATAACAAAGTCTTCTGGATAAACAAAGCCATAAAAAGGATCAAGGTTGCCTTCAGATCCTCCTGCTATTGATTTTTGTCCTGCGTAAACATTTCTCTCGAATAAAGTGGGAGCCTTAAATCCAGTGCCAGCGATTAATTTGAGTGTTCCTGATAGGAAGTTTTTTCTTACCAGGGAGGCTCTGGGGGACAACGTTTGACCGTAGTATTCATGATCATCAAAACGAAACGATGAATTTATTGAATACTTATTGTTTATTAGATAATCGAGTTGTCCATATATCCCATACCTAGATTCTTTAACATCTATTCCACCATATATTCCATCTATAGGGCTTACGCCTAAATCATTTATTGAGGTTCTATCTGTTTTTGGGTCTTTAAACTCATAATCAAATCCACTCACAATTTTTAATCTATCAGATATCTGATTATTGTATTGGTAGTCAGCCATTAAATCATCGCTATTATATTTTAACCACCAACCTGCATCAGAGCCACCATAGGTTTCTAAAGCATCATCCCAAGACATACTATTATCATAAGAATCTCTGTTGGTAACCTGATGAATCCCTAGAGCTGTTCTGGGTGTAGCTTCCCCAGTTTGATTTCTTGAAGTAATCCGTAGAAAGTGGTTATCATTGTTAAATCTTAAACCATATTGATGATTAACAAGGTCTCTGTTGTATTGAGGACCTAGACTGCCCATAGCATAAGCATTCCCACCTGTATAATTGTAAAATGCAGATACCTCGTTTCCTTTTTTCAATCTGTAGTATAAATTTGTACTAATATAATTCTTGTTTACTTTGATTGGCTCAAATAAGTCTTCGGTAAGATATAAAGTATCTCCAATAACCCAATAGATATCATCCTCGTCATTACCATAAGGTATTTCATTGGTATATTTTACTTCGCCAGTAATTTCAATTGAAATTTTATCATAATTTTTTACGTATCTTCCACCAAATCTTGGGTTATTGAGACTGGATGTAGAAAAATTTATTTCATTCGTCGGGTCTTGCATAGGATGTTTTGGGATAATGTTCAGGAGCCCCTGAGATGCATCAGGCCCATAAAGTGCAGATTGAGGACCGAATAAAACTTCTATACGAGATATTGATTCTTTAGGAGGACCAGATAGTAATGAATAGACCTGTCCAGTTACTGCTTCACCTAAGTATAAACCATCATTAAACTGTCTAAATCTTGTGCTATATGCTCCATCAAACCCTCTAGCATTTATTTGAGCACCTTGAGATCCAAAATAGGTTACATCAACGCCTTTTGCCATTGCAGCAAGTCTGTTATAGTCAGTCACACCTACTCTTCTACGTATGCTACGCTCATTTACTACAGCGACTACGCTAGGTGCTTCCGTTATTTTTTGTTGTACTTTAGAGGCAGAAACGATGATTTCATCAAGGTCAACAGCAGATGATTCCAGAAAAAAATCAAAATCAGTAATAGTGTTACCTTTTACTGAAGTAGATAGGTCTTCTTCCTCTAATCCGAGTTTCTCACTGAAGCTGGATGTTACTTCTTCTAATTTTTCTACATCCTGTATTGATATATATAATTCTTTTTTTTGTGTTGTGTAGCCTAAAAAGTCTGCCCTTACAGTGTACTTACCAACGGGAATGCCAGTTATTAAATAATTACCAAGTGAATCTGTAGTAGACCCCAATGTCGTTCTCTCAAGAAATACGTTTGCACCAACAAGAGGAACTTTATCTCCCAATACTGTGCCAGATACGGAACCTTCATTATCCTGGGCAACAAGATAAAACGGAAGAAGTATAACCAAATACTTAATCACTATAATCTCCTAGTCATAATAATAATTGAATAAAATATATATAATAATGGGTTTAACAAAATAATTCTACTAAACCAATTGTACTAAATCATGCAAATTTATGAAATTTTGGAATATAATGGTATATCTCACTTTAGATGAGTAAAAAAATTTTATGATTACTATGCTACTACTTTTTTGGGAGTAGTCTATTTTAGTATTACTAATAATTTTCATTATTCATAAAGTATATCCACCATGTCGACCTTAATTAATGATAGACTATTATAAACTAGAACAAATAAATTATTAAAAAATCTGCATTTGCCATAAAAACAGGAATTAACTAAAAAGGGACCTATCAAAAAAACCTTTACAATAATTATTTAAATCTTCTTCTTTTATGTTTTCTATTTTTTTTTGCATTTTGAAATTTTCTTTTATTTCTTTTCGGTCTTTTACTCCTACCTCTATTGTGTGAATGAGCCTCCATATTGATATCTCTTGCATGTCTATAGTACGATAAATATCTATTAAATTCAGTTGATACAAAATGTTTGATCAATTCTTCTCTATCCAACCAATTAAGTTTGTCATAGATGTATGGTAAAAACTGTTCAATTTGATCCTCATTTACTTTTACCTTCTCAATTTTATCAATGAGCGCATACAAACGTTTTTTACAGATCTCTAACCCATCTGGAACTCGCTTTTTTTCAAAAGAGATTCCAGATTTACGTTCTATATCTCTTAGCTTTCTCTGTTCTCTTCCATGGACAATTGCTATTGAAACGCCATTTTTCCCTGCTCTTCCAGTTCTTCCACTTCTATGAACATAAATCTCATCATCATCAGGTAAATTATAATTAATCACATGCGTAAGTTCTTCAACATCTAGTCCGCGTGCTGCAACATCTGTAGCTACCAATATCTGTAATTTTCGTTTTCTAAATCGCATCATCACATCATCTCGTTCTGACTGGGTAAGATCACCATGTATCGTATCTGCATTATAATGATCATTCATTAGTTTATTTGCGACTTCTTTAGTCTCTCTTCTTGTACGGCAAAATACTATACCATATATATTTGGATTCATATCTGCAATCCGTTTCACTACCTCATATCTATCTTTTGCCTGTACCATGTAAAATACATGATGAACATTTTCTGCTGCACGGTTTACACTTGCTACTGAAATATCTATAGAATTTCTCATGTATTTTTTTGTAACTGCAGAAACCTTAGGTGTCATTGTCGCTGAAAATAGTAGAGTTTGTTTATCTGTTGATGCAGACTTAAGGATGAATTCTAGATCATCTTTAAATCCCATAGATAACATCTCGTCTGACTCATCCAATATTAATCTCTCAATTTTACCAAGAAATAATTTTTTTCTTTTGATCAGATCTTTAGTACGACCAGGTGTTCCAACAATGACCTGAGGTCCTTTTTTTAAAACTTTAATCTGTTTCTCAATTTTTGCACCACCATAAACTTCGAGAATGTTTAATTCTTTTAAATATTTAGAATAAGACGATAAATCTTTTGATATTTGTAAGCAAAGTTCTCTTGTTGGACATAAAATGAGTGTCTGTACGTTCTTATTATCTGTATCAGTTAACTGTAATACTGGCAGACCAAATGCAGCTGTCTTACCCGTACCTGTCTGCGCCGAGGCAATCAAGTCTTGTTTAGAAGATAATAAATGAGGTATTACCTTACTCTGAATGGGTGTTGGATTATAAAAACCTAATTCCTTGATGGCTCTTAGTAATTCACTTTTTAGGTTGAAATGCGAAAAAGATTTTTTCATTCTATAATTTTAATTATCCTTATTGGTAGGTCGGTGTTAATTATTATAAGTTATTTATGATAGAGTATACCCTTATTTAATTAGAGAAATACACTAATTAAGTGAATAATTATAACCATTTGAAATGGCTAATAAATATAATATCAAATGTCTATTAGGACACAAAGCCAATGATGTTACTGCTCAATATGTTAAGATTAATGTGGAAAGACTCGCCCCAATTATCAACCAATTATGATTGGGACATTTTTGGGACATTCAACTTCCCTCTTCTCTCGCAAACTCTTCACAACTTATAACAACTCCAAATAACAAAAAACCCCTCGATAAAGAGAGGTTTCTCGTTAAGTACGCCCGGGAGGATTCGAACCCCCAACCTTCTGGTCCGTAGCCAGACACTCTATCCAGTTGAGCTACGGGCGCATAAAAATTAAACTTTCTTCCAAAACGTTTGGATAAGAATTGTTTTGTGAAATATACTTTATAAAAGTTGCACTATTGATAAATGAATTTAAATAAAGTATCGTAAAAATTTTGATCATTTCATTATATGCAGATCTATTTTTTCTTTATCACTACAAGCGTGATATCATCATCATTCATTAAGCCAGACATCCATCTATCTCCAAGGTCAATTAATGAATCCACAATCCCCTGCGCAGATTTACTACCATTTTCCATTATACAATCTTTGACAGCTTGATAATCTAACATTTCGCCATCATGATTAACACATTCAGGCAATCCATCAGATATTAATACAAGTACATCATTTCTATTTAAATTAAATTTATGTAAATCAAAATCAGCTTTTTTCATAGAACCTAATGGAAGACCTGGAACCAGAATTTCATCAACAGTTTTCTCTTTACTTTTATAAAGGTAAGCAGGAGGCATACCTGCAGATGTAAAGTCAAAAGACCCATTATGAAATTTGGCCATATTTAAGGACATTCGAGTTGTCCCAAGATCAATTGCCTTTATAGTTTTATTGAGCCTTGTTGTTGTGTTGTCAGGTGTATCAAAATTTGATCCATAAAGACCAGCTTTTGTAATAGAAACCATCATTCCTGCATTTAAACCATGTCCAGTTGCATCCCCACATACTACATACATTGATCCATCCTCTTGAGGAAAAAAATCATAATAATCTCCACCAACTTCAGTTGATGTTTTCATGTG
>CERX01017829.1_pt1 | contig 12760 bp, 10 predicted proteins | sample 350251 | NCBI WGS metagenome assembly CERX01 (sample SAMEA2621044, study PRJEB7988) | marine metagenome | biome: marine biome (ENVO:00000447); feature: deep chlorophyll maximum layer (ENVO:xxxxxxxx); material: "saline water (ENVO:00002010), including plankton (ENVO:xxxxxxxx)" | depth 50 m
TAGGATCAAAATACCCGTGATCCAATTCCACTCAGGGTAGGCCAGTGAGTATATGATAGGAATCGCTGAGAAAGCACGCAGCAGACTTATAAGATTCGCAAAGGTTATTACCCTTGTAGGATCATTTATAATCCGATCTTTGAGATTAGGTTTCTTTTTTTTCTCCAATTGAAACTTGCCTTACCTTTTGATCATTGAAATCGAGTATAGTATCACATATTGAGTGAATGAATTTCTGATCATGTGAAATAATTATGAAATGCATATTACTCATACAGTCTCTTAAAAAAGAACGCAATTTTACTTTTTGATTCCAACCAAGTCCAAAGGTTGGTTCATCGAGTATGAGTACAGTAAACCGGCAGTGACACATCATGACAATCAAGAGAGTCCTTAGAACCACCCAAGGCAAGTCCCTGCCTCTTTTATCACAGACTTTTTCCCACTGAATACCAAAACCAAGCAGTCTCTTGAAAAATGTCTTCTCAAAAGCCTCGTCGAATACACTGTTGGACTTAAGATCAACAAAAAACTCGTTCACAGTTTTCAATAGAATCAAATGCTCTGGGAATTGATCTAAGTAGCCTATAATAGGACTATCTTTTTTACCAACAGAAATGGAAATAGACCCACCACTAGGCTCAATATCACCAAAACAAAATCCAGCAAAGGTAGTCTTTCCTGAACCGTTTTCCCCTAGCAAGCCCAGAGATCTAGTTTTATTAATTTCAACCGATAGACCAGAAAAAATATCTCTTGATTCTTCATACCTAAAGCTCAAATTTTCTGTAGTAACGCTCAGTCTACCATCTGGAATATTAAGATAGTCAAATTCTTGATCATGGATTTCTGAGGTGCTATTAATTGAATTCAGAGATAAAGTCCATGAGCAGTCAACAAAAGCTGTGTCAGTATTATCACTAGTAACCCAGATCACTATACATCCTTTTTTATCTGCAAAATCTTTTAGGTTTTTTACATATTTTCTTTTGCTCTGTTTAGATAAAAAACATAGTCCGTCATTGATGAGTAGTACATCAGGATTAAGGTCAAATGCTGTAACAATATTGAGCTGCTCTTTTTCGCCCCCTGATAGATAAGCAGGATTCATGTTTGGATCAATATAGTCTGGCAATAAATCTAGACTCTGCTTCAATATAATTTCTAACCTATCCGGTTCTATCTGTTTACACTCACCGGAGAATGTTATCTCATTGCTAATAGTGGGTGCAATTATCTGATGATCTGGATTCTGATAGATCCTGTATACGTCAAGAGTGTTTTCTTCAAAATATATGTCAAAGTTCTTGTCAATTGTATTATCTTTGTTTTGCAATGTGTCTAGTATTGCGCTCTTACCCGTAGAGCTTTCACCATAAACTATGTTTAGCCCTTGCTTAAACTCTATAGTTCGCGATTCTGATTCAAATTTTTTAAAATTAATATGAGCAACTAATTTATTCATGCACAATCTCACTGATAATTTTTTCTGAAGAACCAGAGTTTCGCTGTATCACATCTTTAGCAGCAAGGCCGCATATTTTTAAATGATCATCATCCTTAATTAATTCACTAATCTTTGATAAAAATTCATCACCATCATGTATACAAAAGCCTCCCGCTGAAGAAAGCAATTCCTCTGCCTCATGCGCATGATCATATTTTGGTCCAAAGAAAACAGGTATCCCGGCCACAGCCGGTTCCATTACATTGTGAATACCGGTGCTATACCCACCTCCTACGTATGCGATACTGCTCTGCCAATAGAGCTTTGAGAGAACGCCCACTACACCGATAATAACTAGCTGGTCATTTGGAAGAGTCAAATCATTTTGCTTTGTAAAAATCGTACTTAAAATTCCTTGTTCTTTAAACTTATTCTTTATTCTCTTGATCTCATCGGAATTTGGCTCGTGAGGGGCATATAGAATTTTTAAATGAGGATATGAATTTATTAGACTAACGAGAGAGGGGATGAGAATATTTTCCTCTTCCTCATGGGCACTGCCTATGATAATTCTTTTATAATCATTAGGCTTCTCGTAACTGTCATAGATTTTTGCTGTCTGAATAACCATATCATAGCGTGGATTTCCCATAGCTTTTATAGGAGGCATATCCTTCTTCCCATAGACTGAGTTCAAGAGATCCCTATCTTGATCGGATATAGTGTATATGGCAGACATAGATTTATAGATATTCTTAAAAAAGTTTCTGATAATAGGTATTCTCTTTAAAGAGGAAACTTTGAGTCGAAAGGCAAATACATTGGTGTAAATCCCTTTCAATTTACTTATCCATATAAAATTAGGCCAGTAATCGTAAGAGGAAAATATAACTTTCTTTGGTCTAACAATATCAAGAGCACTTGACACACTCCAGGGAAAATCAAATGGCATATAAAACTTTAAGTCAATAGCATCACTGTACGCATTATTGTAGCCAGATGGTGAGGTAAAGCTCACCAAGAATCTTGACTCTGGCTCGATATTTTTGAGACCTTCAAGGACCGGTTTTATCTGGTAATATTCACCAAGGCTTGAAGCGTGAAACCAGTATGTATTAGGGTTATAACCATTTTGATTAAAGTAATTTTTTAATATTCTAATCGCGCTGAACTTTCCCATGGCTGAGTCTCTTATTTTGTCTTTTAAAATAGACAAAACCATCCCAGATAAAAAAATTAAAGGGTAGACTATGACATTATAAAATATAACCCAAAATACTTTCATAAATATTTAACCTAGCGGCATTGATTGGAGCACATCCTCAACCCGGATGGACTCTATACAATATTGCTGCTTCCTGTAGCATGGAAAGCTACCATTTTGGGAGCAGGGTCTGCACCAAACATCAGTCTCTATCATTTTTGATTCTGGTAGATATACCCCTCCACCTGTTTCTCTTGATGTGGGCCCAAGTATCATTGTTGCATTTTTTTCCAAAGCCTCAGCAGCATGTATCAATCCGGTGTCACTTCCGATTACATGCTTCGCATTTGATATAATAGCCATTGCATCTCTGATACTGGTCTCACCTGCAAGATTCACTGTGTTTTTTGAGAGCTCATCTACTCTGAAACAAATAGTGTCTGATTTTGAACCAATTATGACAGCTGGAAATTTTAATTCATCAAAAAGCTGTGCATATTTTTCCGCAGACCATTGCTTCTGAGACCATGCAGCACCAGGGACAGCAACAATATAATCATCACCTACTCCGAAAGAACCAAGCAGCTTTTTAGCATTATTCTTCTCATGCATGCTCACAACGAGCTTTGTATTAGGTAAAGTCTCCCTGTCCCAAATATCTCCTAGGTAGTCATGATACATTCTGATAGTTGAGAATGATTTTTTAAAATAATTTTTATGAAAATAAAATAACGCTGCCCTTTTCAGTCTTGGTTTTTTGAGTTGATATATAGGACATTTTGAGTGAAACATAACCAGATTGGAGCGAATGGAATTATGAAAATCATAAATAAGATCGTAGTCCTTACTAGCAAGATACTTACTAAAGTCCCATAGCTGTTTAATCGACCAACCTTTTTCTATTGCTAACAACTGATCAATGTCAGGGTGATACTCAAGAAGTGGCGCGTATGTGTCAAGAGTTAAAAAAGTTATTTTCGCATTAGGGTTCGATAGACGCACCGTCCTTAACGGGCTAGTCGCTAGGACTATATCACCCAGAGAACTGAATCGAATGATCAGAATTTTCTGATCGGGATACAAGACTATTTGACCCTGTTTTTATTAAAAGCAACCAGATCTTTACAGGCTTGCTTTATGTTAGAATCTGGATATCTGGCAATAGCATCCAGAGCGAGTTCTGAATATTCATCGAGTTTATTTTTTGAATAGTCAATCCCCCCTGCAATATCTATAAGCTCTACAATCTCAGATATTACTTTTCTACTTTTTTTCTTTGTACCAAGAAGTTTTTTTAATGCTCTATATTCCTTACGGTTCATGGTGTTTTTAGAATAAATAAGTGGCAAGGTCATCATATTCCTTTTCACGTCACCACCAGAATTCTTACCCGTATCGCTTTCCTTACCAAGCAGATCGAATATATCATCTTTAATCTGAAATGCAATCCCAAGATTCTTTCCAAAAGAATTAGTTGCTAATCTATCGTCATTGCTTTTAGTTGTTGTTATTGCTCCAAGTTCACAGCTGGTTGCTATCAATGATGCAGTCTTCTGTCCGATCATATCAAAGTAAACATTCTCTGTCATTGTTCCTGAGAAACTCTTCTCTACTTGAAGAATTTCACCAGCACTCAGTTGCTCAGCTGTTTTAGATATTTGAGCGAGTGCATCAAAGTCTCTAAGGTCAATCATATTTATTAGAGCTTTACTAAGAATAAAATCGCCCATTAATACAGATAATTTATTTTTCCATATTTTATTTACAGATGCTCTTCCTCTTCTCAGCGTAGCGTCGTCAACCACGTCATCATGAACAAGGGTAGCTATATGCAATAGCTCCACCATGGCGGCTGCTTTGTAGGTATTGGCTTTAGGTTCACCACAAAGTCTCGCTGATAATATTGTTAGTATAGGCCGAATATTTTTCCCTCTATTTCTCATCATATACTTTGCTATTGTATTAATGAGACTTACCTCTGAGTGTAGCGCATTATCAAATTCTTTCTGATATAACTCTAGGTCACCAGTAATCGAATGTGTTATTTTTTTCAATGTATTGAGATCTTGATGCATCTTAGTAATAAAATACTCTAATTACACAATTGGATTCAATTATGTTTTGTACGATTGACGAGCCATGAAACACCGATGCTTGTTTCATATAATACAACTAATGGAAAAGCCATGAGCAACATAGAAACTGGATCTGGTGGAGTGATAAAAGAAGATATAATTAGGATTACTATAATTGCATATTTTCTGTAGTGCCTCATAAATGCCGGAGTCAATAATCCAATTGCTGATAGAATCAGTGATACCATTGGCAGTTGAAATATCAAACCAGCACCAATCATTAACCATGTCAAAAAGCTAAAGTAATATTGTATCGAAAAGTTGTTTGCAACATGTGGTGAGGCAACACTACTAAAAAACTCTAATGAAAATGGAATGAGAATAAAGTATCCAAATGAAACACCTAGCGCAAAAGATATGGATGACAGAGCAACAAAAGGAATAGCAAATTTTTTTTCATTTACTTTTAGACCCGGTGCAACAAATTTCCAGAATTGATATATTGAATATGGCAGTGACAGAAAGAACCCTGATATAAATGAGACATACCACTTGATCAAAAACATGCTCTGGACCTGCAAAGATTGAAGAGTAATTATACTATCGGTGTTTTTCGCTGGATAGAGTAGGAAATATAATATAGTATCAATGTATACATAGGATACAGCTGAAAAAATAATTATTGCAATTAGAGACCTTGCGAGCCTCCATCTTAGCTCCTCTAGATGATCTAAAAACCCCATTTCATGATTATTGTTCTGGCTCACTTTGTTGACCTAGCTAAAAGGTCTTCTGCCATTATATGAGGTGCCTTAGAAATATTCTCAATCTCCAAAGTTGATCTTTCTAGGATTTCTCTCTTGTCTTCTGTCCAAAAATTATTTTCAAGCCTTTCTCTTACACAGTCTAAAACTCTTTGGCGGTATCTGTCTTTTCTGCGATTATTTAAATGACCAGATTTCATCATTTCTTCTAGATATGACAAGAGCCCATTATATAGTTCTTTTATTCCATTTTTCTCGGTCCCAATAGTATTGAGAATAAGAGGATCTAGTTGCTCATGATTCGATGAATAATGCAGTATGTTTTTTAGAGCCGATGAAAGGCGATTAGCTCCATCTCTGTCAGATTTATTAATAACAAAAATATCTCCAATCTCGATCAAACCAGCCTTCATCATCTGGATCTCATCCCCTGACTCAGGTACAAGAACAACCACACAAATATCAGCGGCCTTTACAATATCGTGTTCGCTCTGACCAACCCCTACTGTTTCAAAAAGAATATAGTCTTTGCCACTGGCTGATAATACATCTCCTAATTCTTGTGATCTCTTTGCGAGACCACCTAGGTCCCCATTGCTGCCCATGCTCCGCATATAAACATTATCGTTCCAGGCATAGTTATTCATACGAACCCTGTCACCGAGCAACGACCCCCCTGTAAAAGGGCTAGTAGGGTCTACTGCTACCACGCCAACAGTCTTATCATGTTCTAAAAATAGTTCAATCAATAGATCTGTGAGGGTACTTTTCCCTGCGCCTGGTGGTCCAGTAATACCTATCCGCAAGGATTGAGCTGAATGTTCTTGAATATCTTTTAATAATGAAGATCGTTCAGGCAGATCATTTTCTATAATTGTCAGTGCCTTTGATATGGATCCATGGTCATTGTTTACTATCCCATGGATAAGGGTTTGGTGCATCTATGAATCAAACTCCTTAATAAATTTCTTATAGTCTAGTATTATTAGCTCTCGCCCATTTCTCTCTATGAGGTTCTCTTTTTCTAAAACACTAAGTGCCCTCGAAACAGTTTCCCTAGATGTCCCGGCCATATTGGCTATATCCTGCTGGATTGGGATTTTTGATATACTAACTTTTCCATTCCTGATAGTGCCCTGGTCATCTGCAAATCTTATAATAGACAGTGCAATTCTTTTTTCAGCATCGCTTAGGGAGAGACTTGCTATATGCCTATCGCTTTTTCTTAGTCTGCTTGCCAATTCTTTTAATAGTTGTATCGCTATTTTGGGATAGTCATGTAGGACAATAAGAAAATCTTTACGATTCAGTGTTAATACCTCGGTCTTCTCTAGTGCGATAACATTGGCGGATCGTGATTCGCCATCGAGTAAAGACATTTCGCCAAAAAAGTCACCCTGATTAAGCATCGCAAGAATGACTTCTCTTCCTTCCTTGCTCAAACGCGTAATCTTGACACTACCCTTTACAACAAAAAAACATTGCTCACCATCTGACTCTTCAAGAAAAATATAATTACCAGTATCATACTGCCTGGAAACCATTTTTTCACTAATGTAGCCCAGCTCTTCATCATTGAGATCCCAAAAAAGAGCAACAGATTGCAAAAGTTTGATATTCTTCATACAATAAAGATAACACTCAAATATATCTTTTCAAATTTTATATGTTCCCTATGTAATTATAGTATAATTACACATTTTTATTAAAAAACCTATTATAATTAAGTTTGAATAAATCTGAAACATGCCATTGACTTAGGAATTCAAGAAATGGTAAACTCCTCAGCTTTAAATTAAGGAACAATAAGTTTATGGATAGACATCCGCAACAAATAAAAAGAGAACGTCAAGATATAAAAAGACGCAAAAGAAATATAGATAGCCTCTCAAAACTGCGTACTCATATGAAGAAAGTTCTGTCTGCTACCAAAAAAGCTGATGCTGAGGCGGTCTACAGAGATACTGTGCGTATTATTGACAAAGCAGTCAGTAGAAATCTTATGCACAAAAATACTGGCGCACGAAGAAAGTCTCAGATTACGCGCCATTTAAATTCATTAAGTTAGCCTATAGCCAAACTCACCCTTCTGATACTTGATAATTGGGTGCTTCTTTAACTATCCTAACTTCGTGAGGGTGGTTTTCTTTTAGAGCTGCAGAGGTTACCTGTATAAACTCTGTTTTTGTACCAAATTCTTCAATATTTGCGCACCCGCAGTATCCCATTGAAGACCTAATTCCACCAATCATTTGGTGTATTGTATTTCTAACTGGACCACGATATGGTACCATTCCCTCTATTCCTTCTGGCACCAACTTAGTTGGCTCTGCACCTTCCTGAAAATATCTGTCACCACTTCCTTGCTGCATTGCACCCATTGATCCCATTCCCCTGTATGATTTGTATTGTCGTCCTTCATATAGAATAGTCTCTCCGGGGCTCTCATCCATCCCAGCAAGGAGGCTACCAAGCATTACTGATTCTGCGCCAGCTGCTAAGGCCTTTGCAAGGTCACCACTGTAGCGCAGACCGCCATCAGCGATAACAGGTATACCAGATTTTCTTGCAATATCCACGCAGTCTATTATCGCAGTTAATTGAGGAACACCTACTCCGGCGATAACTCTCGTAGTGCAACTCGCTCCTGAGCCAATACCAACCTTTACACAGTCAACACCTGCATCAATTAATGCTTTAGTACCGTCGCTGGATGCGACATTCCCAGCGATCAAGCTTACATCAGAATTCATACCTCTTATCTTTGAGATTGCTTTAATAACGCCTTTTGAATGCCCGTGAGCTGTATCAATAATTATTACATCAACGTCAGCTTTTACCAGTTCTGATACACGCTCAAATGCATCACCAGAAACTCCTATTGCTGCTCCTACGCGAAGTCTACCATTCTTATCCTTACATGCACTAGGGTGGTCTTCATTTTTTTGAATGTCTTTAACAGTAATAAGTCCTGTAAGATTGTGATCAGAATCAACAACTAATAATTTTTCAATACGGTGCTGTTGCAGAATATCTTTGGCCTTATTTAACGATGTACCAACTGGGACAGTAATTAGATTTTCCGAGGTCATACAATCAGAGACTGGAAGTAAATCATTTGTTTCAAATCTTATATCTCTATTTGTAATAATTCCAACTAGTCTATCATTTTTTAGGACTGGTAGACCGCTTATTTTATAGTCAAACATAATCTTCTTAGCATCTTTTATTGTTGAATGATGGTCTACAGTTATGGGGTCGAGTATCATACCACTTTCTGACCTCTTGACCTTGTCAACCATTTTAGCCTGTCTATCGATACTTAGGTTCTTGTGAATGACTCCTAGACCACCAGTTCTTGCTAGAGCAATGGCCATTTCACTTTCAGTAACAGTGTCCATTGCCGCACTAAGAATAGGGATATTAAGCTCAATTTTTTTTGTGAGACGCGTACGAAGGTCTACATCTCTTGGTAAGACCTCAGAACCTTGTGGAACAAGAAGTACATCGTCAAAAGTGAATGCTTGTTTGAATGGTGGTCGGTTACTCACTATTACTCCAGTCTTAAATATTTTGAAACATGTTGAGCTAATTCATTTGAATTAATTAGATCTGATACATTTTCAATCTCTGAACTTAATGGTCTATCTCCTTTAGCAAAGTCACAAATCTGATTTAATATTTCTAACACAGGCTTGGTTCCTTTTCCAGGACTAATTCCTTTTAGTGCTACAAAATTTGCTGCACCTGCCACAATTAGCTCTATCGCTAATATAGAAGCTACATTGCTATAAATTTTTTCAAGCTTATAGACAGAACCGGGGGCCATACTCACCAAGTCTTCCTGTCCTCCAGAAGTAGGGAGAGAGTCAACGCTAGCCGGATGTGCTAGTATTTTATTTTCAGAAGCAAGCGCAGTCGAAGTTACGTGTGCTATCATATATCCCGACTCAACACCTGGATTATTGGCAACAAATGGTGGAATCTTTTCTCCAATACCTTTCATGAAATAGTGTATTCTTCTTTCCGATATTGCACCAATTTCAGAAAAAGAAATTGCTAGTGTATCCATTGCCTGCGAAATGTGTTCTGCGTGAAAGTGGCCTGAGCTAGACACTGTCTTTTTATCAATTATTAGTGGATTGTCGCTAACACTATTTATCTCGTTATTGACAATATTAGCCGCACCAGAAAATATATCGCGACACGCTCCATGGATATGAGGTATGCATCGAAAGCTGTATGGATCCTGAACCTTACCGCATTCTTGATGAGACCTTACTATCCTACTGCTAGTTAATAATTTGTATACATTTTTTGCAGCTACCTGTTGTCCTGGATGCATTTTGAGCTCATGGATTTCCGATTTGAAAACTGAGCGACTGGAAAGACTATTTTCCACAGATAGCGCTCCCGCAATATCAGCAGTTTTTAACAGGCTCTCTCCAGTGATACAGGCCTTGATTGCGAGCGCAGTAGATACCTGTGTTCCATTAATAAGACTGAGACCTTCTTTTGGTCCAAGCTTAATTGGTTTTACACTAAGTTTTTTTAGAATATTCTTGGTCAAATATTTTTTATTCTTATAAAAGACCTCACCCTCACCAATCAGAGAAAGAGCCATATGACCCAGTGGTGCTAGATCACCGCTTGCACCGACTGATCCTTTCTTAGGAATTACTGGTAAAATATCTTTATTGATGAATTGTATTATTTTATTTGCGACTACTGGCCTTACTCCACTGTATCCATGTATATAGGTCAGTAGCTTAAGAAAAAGAACTACCCTAACTGTGCCAGCGTCCAAGGCTTCGCCAATTCCAGATGCGTGACTTTTGACAAGATTAGTCTGGAGTTTCTTTTGGTCTTTATCACTTATTGGTATGTGACTAAGATTACCAAAACCAGTGTTCACTCCGTAGACACTCTCTTTGTTCTTTAGTATAGATTGCAGATTATTGTGAGACCTTTTGATATTATCTTTCGCAGATTGTGAAAGTTTTATTCTAACAGGGCCCTCAAAAAATGAAGTAAAGTATTGATAACTAATCTTTTTTGTTGAAACGAGCAATGTTTCCATCGAGTAATTTATAGATATACTCTGACTCTATCCAAATGTAGAAGATAAATTATATAATAGAATATGCATCCGAGAATGTTTTCATCTCTATGGGCAGCGATTCACTTATTATTGATCCGTATCGTTTAACAACGATCCTATTATCAAGACAAATAAATTTCCCAGCATCGTAGCTGGTCCTAATCAATCTTCCAAATCCCTGTCTAAACCTAATAGCTGCCTCAGGGAGACTGTAATCAAGAAAACTATTACCACCATTCTTATTTACATAGTCAGAGTATGATTTCACTAGCGGCTCACTGGGCACATCAAATGGTAGCTTTACCATTACAAGTATTTCAAGAAGATCTCCGGGCAAATCAATACCCTCCCAAAAACTGTTGGTACCAAAGAGTATTCCGCTAGTCTTTTGATGCATTCCTCTTATTATTGAGGGTCTTGAAGCACCACGAACCTGAGCAAATAGTGGTAGGTCTCTACCACCTTTCTTTCCTCTTATATATTTAGCAGTCTCAGATAAGATTCTAACCGATGTAAATAATACCATAATTCTCTTATGGTGGTTTGTATGAAGGTCATATATAATTTCTCCAATACTCTCTGGATCATTTGATATTTCTTTAGAGCCAGCGTATTGGTAGTATGACACTTGATCACTGTAGTGAAAGGGACTTAAGAATTCTTTTGTCTGAACATTCCCAATATCATCAAGGCCTATTCTGCCTAAGAAATATTTAAAGGAGTTTTGAACTTTGAGAGTGGCAGATGTAAGGATACAGCTATCTAATTTTTCAAAAAATTTTCTACTTAAAGTATCTGAAATATCTATCATTACAGTAAATAATGACAACACCAGATTATCCTTTTTACTAGAACCATATCTGTATTCACCTTTTATCCAATAGACCCAGTCCGGATCTTGATTTTCTGTGAGTATTACTAGACTATCTATAAGCCCAATTATGGTATCACACCCACGATCCATTGCAGAATGCAAAAGAGGATATTTGGAACGATCATTGTCCATCTCTAGAACTGACTTTTTTATCCTATTCACAATGCTCATTATCTTCTCAAGAGAATTTTTCATGGTGTTAATCTCATCTCTTATTGGGGCATAGGTTTTAGAAATATTTCCTAAAATTGGTTGCTCTTGATAGGATCTATCAGGGTTAAACCTTGATTCATTTTCATCGTTTAAGCTTTTCATAAAGCTTCTTAATGATTCCCGAGCGTTAGTGACCTCATCTTTTAATTTTTCCCTTTGTTCTAGTATGGATGGGTTTTTATCAGCTAGAGAATGCAGAATATTATTCCATCTTGCAGATCTAGGGAAAGATGGGTCTACCACCTGTAGCTGGTAGGAAACCTGCTGCTCGCTCCACTCAATCTTAAATTGATCATACGCAGATTTCGTAAGATTATGTGCTTCATCAATTATCACTGATTTGTAATCTGGAAGAAGGCCTTTTTGGACAATATCTGTCATCAATAGACTGTGGTTAATAATTATAACCTCAGCATGGTATATAGCTCTCTTTAATTTTCCATAGTAGCATCCATCATTTTGAGAGCATATATCTCCGGTACAAAATCCGCTGTCACTATTGACAACGGATCGAAGCCATTCTCTTCTCGCATTAAAAAAACCTGAGCATTCACTCATGTCTCCTGTTTTTGTCCAGTACATCCAAAAAACAAGTGGAATTATGGCCTGAAGATCAACCTTGTCTAAAGTTTTTGAATCGGCCACAAGCCAATTAAATCTTGTCTCACAGATATAATTCTTTCTGCCTTTCAACATTACTGCCTTAAGGGGGACATCTAGAGCCTGTGCAAGTGTTGGTAGGTCTTTGTGAAAAAGTTGATCCTGAAGGTGCTTTGTATTGCAAGCTATAATAGTGGGACCTTCTTCATCAAAATTCACAGATCTTCTTATAGCACCAAATAGATAAGACATTGACTTACCCAAGCCAGTGCCTGCCTCAAACACACCCATTTCTGGTTGTTTATTTAGAGTCTGGTCTACTATTTCTGCATACTTTTCTTGATTGGCTCTATACTCAAAATTTGGATGAATTTTAGATAACAGGCCATCGGCGCCAAACACTTCTGCCGCTGACAGATCTGCGATAGAACTACTCCCATCAAATGAAAATGTGTTAGATCTAAAATCTTTTGGGCTTTCGA
>CERX01071733.1_pt1 | contig 12727 bp, 11 predicted proteins | sample 350251 | NCBI WGS metagenome assembly CERX01 (sample SAMEA2621044, study PRJEB7988) | marine metagenome | biome: marine biome (ENVO:00000447); feature: deep chlorophyll maximum layer (ENVO:xxxxxxxx); material: "saline water (ENVO:00002010), including plankton (ENVO:xxxxxxxx)" | depth 50 m
CCGGTGTGGATGCTGCTGCAGCCGCGTGACTACATCAACGGCCTGCAACTGTTTGTTGGCCTGCTGATCCTCTATGGCGCCATCGCCCTGCTCAACCCGGTGCTGGTGGCCCCCATGATCAACAACGATGTGCCCGCCGGCACACCGTCGCTCTTGCCCTTGCTCTTCGTGACCATCGCCTGCGGGGCTATTTCCGGCTTCCACGGGCTGGTCGCCTCCGGCACCACGTCCAAGCAGTTGAACAAAGAAACCGACGCGCGCTTTGTCGGTTACTTTGGCGCCATCGGCGAAGGCTGCCTGTCACTGGCGGCCATTCTGGTGGCCTGCGCCGGCTTTGCCAGCCTGGCGGATTGGAAAGCCATGTACTCCGCCTTCGGCCAGGGCGGCGTAACGGCCTTCGTGCAAGGCGGCGCTTACGTTATCCACAACGGTCTGGGCCTGCCGGAAGTGACCGCTGCGACCCTGCTGACCGTGATGGCTGCGCTGTTTGCCGGCACGACCATGGATACCGGTCTGCGTCTGCAACGCTACATTTTCCAGGAGTGGGGTGAAATCTATAACCAGGAGTGGATGAAAAAGCCGCTGCCTGCGACCCTGCTGGCCATTGGCACCTGCCTGCTGCTCGCCTTTGGCGCGGGCGGTGCGGACGGTTCGGGCGGCATGATCATCTGGCCGCTGTTCGGCACCACCAATCAGTTGCTGGCCGGCCTGACCCTGCTGGTTATCACTGTGATGCTGGTGCACATGCGCCGCCCCATGTGGTACACCCTGCTGCCGCTGTGCTTCCTGCTGGTAATGACCGTACTGGCCCTGGTGCTGCAGCTCAAAACCTTCTTTGAGCAGGAGAACTACTTCTTGCTGGGCCTGGATATCGTGGTGCTGGTGGCCGCTATTCTGGTGGCGCTGGAGTGTGCCGCAGCACTGAAGCGCCACCGTGCGCTGGCGGCAGCCGAACAATCCGATGCCAACTAAGCGCGGCGAGAACTGGCGGGCCTGGCTGAGCCAGGCACGCTTCTTTCTTGAAGAAAGCTACAGCGCGCGCTATCGGGGCGCCATTGCCCGCAGCCGCCGAGACCATGATGACCTGTTCATGCTGCTGGTGTTTGGCGAGATGATGGGGGTGCCCAACCCCGCGTCCTATTACACGCTGGAGCTACAGCCACTGCTGCTGGAGCGCTTCCATGACTGGCACCGACGCATGGGCATGGAGCACTCGCCGCTGGACCATTTTCGCTGCTGCTGATCAGGAGACGCGTTATTTCATCCAACCTTTCCCACTTGCTTGACCGCCGCCTGATCTGGGTCGGCGGCAAGGGCGGCGTCGGCAAGACCACTGTTTCAGCGGCCCTCGCCGTGTTGGCTGCCCAGCGCGGCAAACGCTGCCTGGTGGTATCCACTGACCCTGCTCACAGTCTAGGCGACGTCTTTGCACGCAGCCTGGATGACAGCCCGCGCCGCCTTTTGCCCAACCTCGACGCCATGGAGATCGACCCGGACGCCGAAGTCGACGCCCATCTGGCGAGGGTTACCGAGCAGATGCGAAAACTGGCGTCACCCGACATGTTCAAAGAGCTGACCCGGCAGATGCAGCTGACCCGTCACTCACCCGGCACCCAGGAAGCTGCACTGCTGGAGCGCATCGCCCGGCTAGTAACCGCCCCTCCCGACGCCTACGACCTGATCATCTTCGACACCGCGCCCACCGGCCATACCCTGCGCCTGCTAACACTTCCCGAGGCCATAGCCGCCTGGACCGACGGCCTGCTCAGCCACAACCGCAAATCAGCCGAGCTGAGCAAGGTATTGCAGCACCTGACGCCGCGCAGCGGACGCGACCTGGCAAACCCCCTGTCCGACCCCAACGAAGACCAGCTCAGCGGGCTGGACAAACGCAGCCGCGATGTAGCCGACACCCTGCGCACCCGCCGCCGCCTGTTTCACCAGGCCCGTCGCCAGCTGGAAGACCCGGCGCTAAGTGGCTTCATGTTCGTGCTGACACCGGAGCGACTGCCCATTCTGGAAACCGAACGCGCGGTCATGGCGCTCGGTAACGCGGGAATCCCGGTGGTTGCAACCTTGGTGAACCGCGTCATTCCGACCGAAGCCGATGGCGCCTTTTTGCAGCGCCGTCGTGATCAGGAAGCCCAGTACCTGCAGCAGATCGAAACCGCCTTTGCGGCGCTGCCGCGCCCGCAGCTGCCCTGGCTGGAGACCGACGTGCAGGATATCCCCGCCCTTGAGCAGGTCGCTGCACTGCTGGCGGCACAGGGTTTCTAAGCGCCGCCAGCTAAACACGCCCTACTGCAGGCTAAGCGGCTGACCGGCCGCGCGGCGCACTTGCTGCCACTGCTCCAGTGTCTGCGCAGCTTGCTCGCCCGGCAGCGAGCCCAGGATCTCGAAATAGTCCTGACGCAGCGGGTCAGCCATCACCTCGGCGCGGGGCTTAATGCGCACGGCGTATACCGTTTGCAGATTCTGGTGATCAAAGGCTCGCCAGGTCTGGGTATCTTTCAGCAGCTGATAACTGTGACCCTCCAGAGCGCGAATCAGCGCCTCGCTGTCCAGCGAGCCCGTGCGGCTGACCGCATCCGCCCATTGAAAGACGATGCTGTAAGCGGAGGCCGCCGAGCTGGAAGGGTAGGTTTCGTAGCGCCCAACAAAGTCACTGACAAAGGCCTCACCGCGCTCATAGCCAAACTGCTGCGGCACATTCCACGCCCAGGGTACCGCCCCCATCACCCCAGCCATTACCGCCGGACCGGCCTGCTCTACCATACTCAGGGTGAGGTTGGGCACGACGATCTGCACGTCCTCAAAGCCGAGCTGCCGCGCGATGCCCATCGCCTTGACCATCTGTTCACCGAACAGCACCAGCACCAGCACGTCCGGCTCGGCTTCCTTGGCTTTTTGCAGCGCCTCGCGCAGCTCTCGCAGCGACGCATTCGGGAAGGACACCATGGTCGCGCCATGGGTTTCGGCAGACGCGGTATCGGTAAAGTGGCGCATCGATTGCTCAGTGCTATGCCCCCAGGTGTAGTCAGCGGTCACGTAGTAGTAACGCTTGCCGGCAAACTGCTCTTGCAATTGGGCCGACAGCACCCGCGCCGCCATCCAGGCGTTGTAGCTCTCGCGGAACATGTAGCGATGCCCGGCCGCACCGGTCGTGTCGTTGGAGTAGGTCAGCGTGCCGAAGTACAGCAGACCACGCTCGCGAGCGCGCTGCCCGGCCGCAATGGCTACCGCACTGGAGGCACCACCAAACAGCATGCGCGCCCCTTCGTCTGCCAGCTCGTCGACGTTACGTCGAGCACGCTCAGGGTTCGACGCCGAATCCCGCTCCAGCAACGTCAACGGCCGCCCCAGCACGCCGCCCGCCTGATTGATCTGCTCCACTGCCAGCAGCGCCCCACGCATCTGCATCAGCCCCTCCTGCGCATACTGCCCGGTGCGCGGCAGGTTCAGGCCAAGGGCGATAGGCTCGGCAGCGAAGGCAAAGTTGCTCCAGCAAAACAGCAAAGGCGGCAGCAGGCAGCGGGACAGGCGGGCAATAACAGAGCTCATGACGGACATCCTTGAATCGGCAGCACAAATTATGGATTTTGGGTTCGCAGAAGGTGCTGATCCAGGTCATAGGTAACACAGCAAGATGACAACCTGCAGTGTGCTTTGGTCGCACTTGGCGACCAGAGGCGGTGGTAAGGCCGACCAGTGAATGCTATACACAAGAGTTGACACACCACGGAAGGTAATGCCGATGTCGACCATCGACGCGACGCTTAGCAACGCCCACGCGATTCTTGCTGGGGCGCAGGACAAGATTGACCAACTGCGCAACATCAACCCGTTCTTTATTGACCTGTCACTGCGTGAAAATCCGGTGGGTGCGCGGGTTGGTCAGACCCTGCAAGACAAGCTGGCCATTCTGCCCAGGGTGCGTGAATTCGGTTTCGAGAGCATCCTGCTGGGCACACTCGACTACTCCATGCCAGATGAGCTGGAGGTCGACGACGACTTCATGATGTACCTGCGTGACCACCAGATCGACATGACCGGCTGCTATGCCTTCACCGACATCGGCCTGGTCAGCGACACCGGCGAATTCACCCCCTCCCCCTCGATGCTCAAGCTGCGAGACTATCGCGTGCCCAATACCCTGCACGAGATTTACCTGAGCCCGGACGGTATGAGCGGCCAGTATGACTTTGCCACCTTGCGGCGCAGCCTGCCGGCCAGCATCGCCTGGCTACAGCAGAATATTCGCGGCGATCACGGCGATGCACCAAAGATTCTGATCAATGTCGTCGACGGCTGCGATGCCTTTGCCGAGAACCCGGACGAGACTATAGAGATACTGCGGCTCCTCGCCCAGCAACCGATCTTTGGTTTAAGCATGGAAGATGATCGCGGTACCTACCTGCCGTTTCAGGTTGGCGCTTTTGTCGCGGTGGCACGTAGCTGTTTGCCCAGCCCCCTGAAACTGCTGGTGCACATGCACGCCGGCGGCGGATTCGAGAACGCGTCGGTGCTGGAGGCCTTGCTCAATGGCGCTGACGGCGCCTGGGGCGGTCTGCCCAAGCGCGCCGCCATCATCGGCCACGCCTCGCTGGGCGAACTGATTGCTAACCTGGTACGGGTCGGCAACCCGCACATGACCAACACCTACCAGCTGAACCAGCTACTGCCCCTGGCCACCGGTCTGCAGATGCTGGACGAAGAGGAAGCAGTGCCAGACGACCTGCCTATTCTGGGTCACAACGCCTATCGGCTGCCGCTCAGTTTCTTCCGCCAGCGGCCTGATCGTTTTATGGACCTGATTCCAGAGGCCATCGGCGGCACCTATCGCTATCGCATCTGCCCCGTAGTCAGCGACTCGGCAGTGATTGCCGGGCGTCTGGCAGAGGTCACCGGCGAGCAACCAGACAACTTCACGCAGCCCATTCTGGAGCAAATGATCCGCCTGATGCGGCGCGAGCTGCGGGCCGGCGAGCGTATCGTATATGACCAGCCAGAACAGCTAATGGCGCTGTACCAGCGGGCACTGCACAGCCTCGCGGACACACAACCGCCACAGTGACCGAGCACCATGGCCACTTGGCATGACACCTGCTACCTGTTATCAGTGACTAATTGACAACCTTGTCCAGAAGAGACGCCACCATGAGCGACATCGCGACCGAAATTGCCCAAGACAGCGCGGTGTATAAGACACTGCTGGAATCGACCAAGGCCATTCCATGGAAGATCGACTGGAAGACCATGGCATTCACGTACATTGGCCCGCAGATCGAGCACCTGCTGGGCTGGCGGCAGGACAGCTGGCTTAGCGTGGATGACTGGGCCACCCGGATGCACCCCGAAGACCGGGAGTGGGTAGTCAACTTTTGCGTGTCTCAGTCACAGTCCGGGACGGACCACGAGGCAGACTACCGGGCGCTGACCGCCGACGGAGATTACGTCTGGATACGCGATGTGGTGCATGTGGCACGGGACGAAAACGGCGAAGTAGAAGCACTCATCGGCTTCATGTTCGACATCAGCGAACGTAAGAAGACCGAAGAGAAACTCAAGGTCCTGCAGCGAGAACTGGAAGAATTGTCTTTCAAGGACGGTCTGACCGGCGTTGCCAACCGACGCATGTTCGACTCGATTCTGCAGCTGGAATGGACCAACTCCCGACGCACTGGTCAGCCTCTGTCGCTGATCCTGCTTGATATCGACTACTTCAAACAATACAACGATCACTACGGCCACATCGCCGGCGACGACTGCCTCAAGCGCGTTGCCAGAGTGCTTAGCGGCGCAGCCGCGCGCTCGCGGGACTTCTTTGCCCGCTACGGCGGCGAGGAATTTATTCTGGTGCTGCCGGAGACTGACGCCAAGGCAGCTGAGCGGGTCGCCGAGCGATGCCGCGCGCTACTGTTCAAGGAACAGATTGCCCACGCCACCTCGCCAGTGAGCCAGATTCTCACCATCAGCATGGGCATAGGCACGGCCGTGCCCAGCCAGCAGGACGATCCACGCGACTTCCTTGACGCAGTAGATCGTCGCCTTTATCAAGCCAAGCAGCAGGGCCGCAATCGCAGCATTACCATCAGCTAAAGCTGCAGCAACTGCCAGGCCGAGTAGAGCCCAAGCACCAGAAAGGCCAACGCAGTGACACGCCGAATCATCGCAAGCGGTAGTCGCTGGGCCGCCACCTGACCAAGCACAACCACCGGCACGTTGGCTATCAGCATGCCGAGCGTGGTGCCCATTACCACCCAGAGATAGGCGTCAAATTGCGCCGCCAGCACCACGGTTGCCACCTGAGTTTTGTCTCCCATCTCCGCCAGAAAGAATGCCACCAAGCTGACCAGAAAAGCGCCATAGCGACTGGCCTGCGGCGCCTCATCGGCGCTCAGCTTGTCAGGAATCAACGCCCAGGCTGCCACCACCAAAAACGACACTGCCAAAACGGCATGTTGCCAGGCGCCTGTCAGATAGTCGGCCAACAACTGACCCAACGCCCCGGCGAGCGCGTGATTGACGATGGTTGCAACGAGAATGCCCCAGATAATGGGCCAGGGGCGGCGAAAACGTGCGGCCAGCATCAACGCCAGCAGTTGGGTTTTGTCGCCGATCTCTGCCAGCGTAACAATCCCGGTTGAAACGAAAAAAGCGTCCACGGATTTTCCAACAGAGGGCGGGTTAGGTTACCAATGACACACGCGCACCCCCGCCCTCGGCTGGTACGTGTATGTCAAAGGTCTCGTCAAACCCGATACCGCACTGGGCGGTGGAGGGTCGCAAACGCCATGATCTGCGGATCAATTATGTTGACGTTTGCCCAGGCGCTTGCAAGGAGGCTACTCCCCTAAGACGGGCGCACTATAACGACTTGCTATCAGCCAATCAACCCGGCGCGACGGCCGAGTACACCTTGAAGCGGTTGTTCTCTCGCAGCACCTGGCACGGGCCGATATGCTCCTCGATCAGCGGCGGATAGCGCAAAAAGCCGTTTGCCACAATGCGCAACTCGCCGCGCGGCAGCAGGTTACGCGTGACCTGATTGAAGAAGCGCTCGGCAATGCTGGTGTCCTGGCGGATGCCGGTGTGGAACGGCGGATTGCTGATCACGGCCACAAACCGGCCATGGACGTCGCTCAGCCCATCCGAGGGGTAAACCTCTGCCTCGATGCCGTTGAGCGCCAGTGACTGCCCTGCGCAGTAGATTGCCAGCGCATCGATATCCACCAGCTCGAAGCGGCAGCCCGGATTGCGCCGGGCCATCGCCACTGACAGCACGCCTGAGCCACAGCCAAAGTCCAGCACACGACCTTCAGGCAGCGCCCGGTGCTCGGCCAACAGCAGCTCACTGCCTTCGTCCAGGCGGCCATGACTGAAAACCCCGGGCAGGCTAACCAGGTGCAGCGCCTGATCATCTACGGTCAGTTCATACTGCTGCAACCAGTCTTGCAGCTGGAACGGCGCAACCGGCTGGTCGACTACGACCCGCCAGAGCTGACAATGCCGCGCCGAGTCGAGCTTTTCAGGATGCGCACCGTAGCGGCCAAGCAGCTTCTCGGCACGGGTGATGCCGCCCTTTTTCTCGCCCACCAGATAGACCACCTTGCCCTGCGCCAGTAACGGCAGCATCTGCGCCAGCGCATACTCGGCGCGCTCAATCGCCTTGGGCATGACCAGAATCGCGGCATCAAGGTCATCGACCTGCGGGCACAGATGTGAGAACACCAAGCGGTCTTCTGGCAGCGCGCCGGCCAACCCGCGGGCGGCGGCGTAGTCCCAGCTCCACAGTGTCCAGTCAACGGATAGGCTGCGCGTCAGGCCATCGGCCGCAGGATTGACCAGCAGCAGGCGCCGACCGCTGAACAGCTCGGCGCTGCGCTCAAGAATCTGGCTGGTGTTGTCCATCGGGTTCTCCGCTGATCAAAGGGGCGCATTGTAAGGGATGTGATGATCTAAGGAAGCACTGATCAATTTCAGGTGCCGCGCGGCTTAGCGCGACGGGTGGGCTCGGCCTGCAGCGGATCATCGGGCCAGTAGTGCTTGGGGTAGCGACCCTTCATGTCCTTCTTCACCTCGGCATAACTGCCCTGCCAGAAACCAGCCAGGTCTTGGGTGACCTGCACCGGACGCTGGGCCGGCGACAGCAGATGCAGTTTCAGCGCTTGTCGCCCTCCGGCGATGCGCGGCGTATCGGCACTGCCGAACATTTCCTGCAAGCGCACCGCGAGCACCGGTGGCGTCTCGCTATAGTCGATACGAATTCGCGAGCCGGTCGGCACCGTCCAGTGGGTAGGTGCCTGTTCGTCCAGCTCCTTGGGCAGCGGCCAAGGCAGCAGCCCGGAAAGGATGCTGCCCAGTTCCAGATTGGCGAAGTGGGCGAGCCGATTGACCTTGTCCAGATAAGGCGCCAACCAGTCTTCTAGGGTAGCGAGCAAGGCGTCGTCCGACAGGTCGGGCCAGCGGCTGTCAGCAGCTTGCGCCAGATCCAGCTCGCGCAGCAGCATAACCCGCGCCTGCCATTGGCGCTGCTCCGGCTTCCACGGCAGCAGATTGATGCCCTGACGCCGCACCACATCACAGAGCGCACGCTGACGCTGCGCCGGCGCCACGTTCGGCAAAGCCTTGCGGCGCCAAACCAGCTCGCCGATCCGCTCTTGCCGTTCGGCCATCAGGGTCTCGCTGCGGCTGTCCCATTCAAGCGTATCGCGTACCTTGAGCATGCTCGGCTCCACCGCCAGCAAGCGCTCAACGTTCAGCTCGGCGGCCATGAAGATGCGCGCCTGGCGCTGCCCGCCCTGCCCGCCTAGTGCAGCAATCGCCAGCCACTCGCATTGCTGCAGGCGGTCAACGTCGGCAAAGCTGACAGAGCGGCCGTTGCCCAGACGGTAGTCTGAACCCGCAGGGCCGCGACGCTGGGCGACACGGTCCGGGTAGGCCAGCGCCAGCAAAACACCATGCCAGTCGTCATTCTGCGGGTCGCCCACCGGGTCGGTACACGGCAGTCGGCTCAGCAAACGTTTCCATTGCTCCACCAATCGCTTGGCCCGCTGCAGCGCGCCGCGATCCACATCCGCGCCGCGCGGGTCGTCAAACAGGCCAAGCCGGGCGCTTAGATCAGCGTTGTCGGCACGGCGCAGCAGGTCCCGCTCGTCCACCACGGCGGCAATGCGCGCGGCCAGCTCGCCCAGACCGAGGCGCTGCCCCTCAACCAGCATGTGCGCCAACCGGGGATGCATCGGTAAGCCAGCCAGCACGCGGCCATGGTCTGTCAGCTGCCAGTTGGCGCCATCGCGCACCAAGGCGCCCAAGCGCTCCAGCAGTTCGCACCCCTGCGCCAGCGCAGCTGCAGGGGGCGGGTCCAGCCAGACGAGTTCATCGGGTTGCTGCACACCCCACTGGGCTAGCTGCAAGGCCAGCGGTGCAAGATCAGCCTGCAATATCTCCGCCTCGCGCTGGGCGGCCAACTGCTCATGCTGCTGGGCAGACCAGAGGCGATAGCACACGCCGGGCTCCAGTCGTCCGGCACGGCCTGCACGTTGCTCCGCCGCTGCGCGGGACACCCGGCGAGTCTGCAACGCACTCATACCCGATAGCGGATCGAAGGCCGCCTCACGCGACAGTCCTGCATCCACTACCACGCGAATGCCTTCGATGGTCAAACTGGTCTCAGCAATCGCCGTGGCAAGCACGATCTTGCGCTTGCCTTGCGGCGCAGGCGCAATGGCGCGTCGCTGGGCTGCGAGGTCCAAGTCACCATACAGCGGGGTCAGCAGTATGTCGGGCTGATCGGCCAGAGCGTCTTCAAGCCGCGACAGTACCCGCCGAATTTCCGCCATGCCCGGCAGAAACACCAGTATGCTGCCCTGTTCTTCATCTGCTGCACGCAGCACGGTCTGCACGACTTCAGCGTCGTTGGAGCGGCCCAATGTGGCCGGCGCACCATAGCGAATGACCACCGGGTACTGGCGCCCTTCACTGGTGATAATCGGCGCGTCATCCAGCAACCTGCTGACCCCGTCGGCATCCAGCGTTGCAGACATCACCAACAGCTTCAGCGGCGGGTCGTCGCGCAGGTATTGCTGGGTTTGCACGCACAGCGCCAACCCCAGATCAGCATCCAAACTGCGCTCGTGGAATTCATCGAAGATCACCACGCCAACACCTGGCAGTTCCGGGTCATCCTGCAGCATGCGCTGCAAAATCCCCTCGGTAACCACTTCGATGCGAGTCGCGGCGCTGACGCGACTCTCCAGCCGGATGCGATAGCCAACGGTCTGACCAACCGGCTCACCCAGTAACTCCGCTAACCGTTCAGCAGCAGCTCTGGCGGCCAGACGACGCGGCTCAAGCAGGATGATCTTTTGTCCGGCCAGCCAGTCAGACTGCAACAATGCCAAGGGCACCTGGGTGGTTTTACCGGCACCCGGTGGCGCCTGCAGCACCACCGCATCGTGGTGGGCAAGCGCCTGCTGCAAGTCAGGTAATATCTGGAGGACAGGAAGTTCGGACATGGTTTGGCAACAACAGAAAATGAGCCGGCATTATAGCGGTGACGGGCTTTCCGTCATCCGCCGGGCCGCGCTATTCTTGCCAGCAGACATTCGCCACCCCGGAAGATAGACCATGCGCTTGAAACCCGTTGTTTCCCTCGTTCTGACCGGTACGCTGCTAACGCAACTGAGCGCCTGCGGCACCCTTTTCTACCCCGAGCGTCGCGGCCAGATCAGCGGTCAAATCGACCCCGGCGTGGCCATCCTCAACGGCATCGGCCTGCTCTTCTACATCATCCCCGGCTTGGTCGCCTTTGGCGTGGACTTTGCGACTGGCGCCATCTACCTGCCCAACGGCCGCTACAGTGTGGCGCCGGAAAAGCTGCAACCGGCTGTTGACGCCGACGGCCAGGTTGACCGCCAGGCGCTGCAAGGCATTTTGCAGCAGGAGCTGGGTCTGAACCTGCCGCTAGACAATGCCCGCCAGGTCGAGCCGGGCCCGCAAGAGCTTGCCCTGCTGGCACAACCGCCGCGCGCGTGAGCAACCCGACCATCAGCAGCGAGGAGCGCGCACGTCTGCTGCGTTTGGCAACACGCGCCTCGGTGGCCGTAGCGCTGCTGCTGATCGGCCTGAAAACGCTGGTCTGGCTGCAGACCGGAGCGGTCAGCCTGCTGGCCGGTCTGATCGACTCACTGATGGACGGCGCGGCCTCGCTGATCAACCTGATCGCGGTGGCCTATGCCCTGAAACCCGCCGACCGTGAGCACCGCTTCGGCCACGGCAAAGCAGAGGCGCTGGCAGGCCTTGCCCAATCCGCCTTCATCACAGGCTCGGCCTTGTTGGTATTGCTGCAGGGCATTGACCGCTTGCTGCACCCGGCACCTGTCGACGACGCCTGGTCAGGCATCGCGGTAATGCTGTTCTCGATAGCTGCCACCCTGGGGCTACTGGCGGTGCAGCGCCACGTTATCAGGCAAACCCAGTCCACCGCTGTTGGCGCCGACGCCCTGCACTACCGGTCCGATCTGCTGCTGAACCTGAGCATTATCGCGGCTCTGGTGCTGGCTCACCTGGGCATCCAGCGCGCCGATGCGCTGTTCGGTGTCGGCGTAGCGCTCTTCATCGGCTATGGCGCTGTTCGCATTGGCATCGACGCCGTCCAGATTCTGATGGACCACGAGCTGCCGGACGAAGTCCGCAGCGAGGCACTTGAGCTGGCGCGCAACGTCCCGGACGTAGTGGGCGTACACGACCTGCGCACCCGCCAGTCCGGCCAGCATTGGTTTATGCAATTGCATCTGGAGCTGCCAGCGTCGCTCACTCTGGCCCAAGCCCATGAGCGCGGTGAGCAAGTCCGCCTGGCCATCAGCGCACGCTTTCCGCAAGCTGACGTGCTGGTCCACAAGGACCCGGCCTAAAAAACAAAAAGGCGAGCTGCCTGCAGGGCAGCTCGCCTTTTATACGTCCCGTGCCATCCTCTTGGGGTGGTTCCTTGCTCCCTTGCCTTGTGGGCTGGGTAACCGGCTTGCCTCACACCTTCTGGATGCTGTGGCTCCGCTTCGCCTTGTGGACGTAGCGGTCTGGACGACCGGCTCTGGCTGAATCTGTTGAACATGGTATCGCGACCAGCCCGACATTAATTCCCTCTTTTTGCACAAATACTTGCCAAGTGCGCAACAAATCACTAAAAAACAACAAAACCCAGCAAAAAGGAAAAAATAATGGACGCGCTTCACCTCGATCGCTACGACCTGAAGATCCTCGCGGCCCTGCAACATGACGCTCGCATCAGCAATCAGGAGCTGGCTGAGCGCATCGGCCTGTCCCCTTCGCCCTGCTCGCGACGGGTCAAGCAATTGGAGGAAAGCGGGCTGATCCGGCGACAAGTCGCTCTGCTCGACCCCGCCATGCTGGGGCTGAAGCTCACCGCTTTCGTGATGATTGGCATGGACCGCCACACCCCAGAACGCTTTGCCGGTTTTGAGAAAGTGATTGGCCAGTGTCCGGAGGTACTTGATTGCTGTCTGGTCACCGGCATGGACGCCGACTACCACCTGCGAGTGGTCGTCCCTGATATGGAGCACTATCAGCAGCTGCTACTTGGCACCCTGACGCGCATCGAAGGCGTTTCCAGCGTGCGCTCCAGCTTTGTGCTCAGCCAGATCATCGGCAGTACCGAGCTACCGCTCAAGCATCTAGGGAAGCACTGATCAATTCCACACGCCCTCTG
>CERX01124351.1_pt1 | contig 12616 bp, 9 predicted proteins | sample 350251 | NCBI WGS metagenome assembly CERX01 (sample SAMEA2621044, study PRJEB7988) | marine metagenome | biome: marine biome (ENVO:00000447); feature: deep chlorophyll maximum layer (ENVO:xxxxxxxx); material: "saline water (ENVO:00002010), including plankton (ENVO:xxxxxxxx)" | depth 50 m
CTTTAATATTGAGCAGAAATCAATAAATGGATTTGTAACAATTAAAGCAAGAGCTCTTAATGATATTGATAGCTTACAAGTAGATTTAGCAAAAAATTTAAATATCACCAAAATCACTCATGAAAATATTGCTGTTGAATATAGCAGAGAAGAAGATGCTGTTATGGTTGTCTTTAATGAAACTATAGATCAAGATACATTATTTGATTTTACGGTTTATTATTATGGGGTGCCTCAAAGTGCTGATAATCCGCCTTGGGCAGGAGGATTTACGTGGGCTAAAGATAAGAATGATAGAGATTGGATAGCAGTTTCTTGTGAAGGTGAAGGTGCAAGAATTTGGTGGCCTAATAAAGATCATATTACCGAAGAACCTGATAGTGTTAGAATGGCTTTTACTGTACCATCTAATTTAGTAAGTGTTGGTAATGGCCACTTGAGAAGCGTTGTAGAAAAAAAGAGTGATAAGACTACATACGAGTGGTTTGTGAACAACCCGATTAATAATTATAATATCTCCGTTCAAATCGGAAATTATGTTGCCGTTCAGGATACATTTACCAAAGGAAATACAACTCATCATATGAATCATTATGTTTTAGATTATAATGAAGAAGTCGCAAAAAACTACTTTCCACAATCAAAAGAGGTTATTCGTTTCTATGAAAAATATTTTGGAGAGTACCAATGGTGGGATGATGGGTATAAATTAATTGAAGTTCCATATCTAGGTATGGAGCACCAATCAGCTGTAACCTATGGTAATGGTTTTAGTATTTACAATGGTGTAAGAAGTAGTAGTTGGGCTATGTATGGTGTCATTGATCCACTGATTATTCATGAAACTGGGCATGAATGGTTTGGAAATAGTGTTACTGCAGTTGATCCAACACACATTTGGATTCATGAAGGATTACAAGTCTATTCTGAAGCATTATACTTTGAAGATAAATTCAATAGCTACCCAGTAAGTGTTGATTATCTTAAAAGTATTAAATCAAGGATTCAAAATAAAATTCCTATTGTAGGCCCAGAAGATGAAAATTATTGGGCTTTAAATGGTGATACCTATATGAAAGGTGCATGGGTGATGCACACTTTGAGGAGCACTATAAACGATGATCCTATTTGGTTTGCAATACTAAAAGAATTCATGATGGAAAATGCAAAAGGTCATGTTAGTACAGAAGACTTCTTCAACAAAGTAAAAGAAAAAACCCATACTGATTATTCATATTTTTCAGAACAATATTTTTATAGCCCAAATCAGCCTGAATTAGAATACTATCAAACAGATTCTAGCTTTTATTATAGATGGAATAATATAAATGATAATTTTATTATGCCGATAGATTTATTGGTGAATGGTGTTGAAAAAAGAGTGGAGCCAACGAAAGAATTTCAATCATTTAATATTACAAATCATTCTACTATAGAAATAATGGATTGGAAATTTTATGTTAAAGCAATTAATAAAAAATAGTTACAATACTTTTTTTTATCTGATAATACTATCTTTGAGTAATATACAAGGTCAAGATTATCAAATCTTACTAAAAAGTGAATTCAAACCATCTGAACAGGGTTACTGGTGGTTAGACAAAAATAATTCTGGCATAAAAAATTCCAATTTTCACCTTTCAAGTATGTTGGAATTAAACACATTAAAAACACAATATGTCTTAACACTCATTACATCAGATAAAAAAGAATTAGATTTTAAAGAGTCTTTTATTAAACATAATTTTTCTGATGAAACATTTTTAAGATTAGGAAAATATTATAGAGATTTTAGCACTTACTTGAATGATGATTTAAGTTCTGGATCTATGTTAATAAGCCATAATGCTAGTCCAATGAATAAAATTGGATTAGTTACATCAAAACAGTGGAGAAATCTTGATTTTAACTTTGGAATGTCTCATGGTGTTTTTGATGACAATAATAGTTTTTACACCAAAGATCCGCTATTGCATGAAAAATTTATCTACATGAACCGATCAATCAATAATTATGACATTAGTGTTGGTCTAGTTCATGAAGCGATGTGGGGCGGTGGATTACCTGATCAACTTGGCGGCAATCAGACACAAAATTTCAAAAATTTTGTTAAAGTATTTTTTTCAAGTGATGGTGAGAAATTAGAAGGTCAATCTCATGCAAATGCACTTGGGAATCATTTAGGAATATGGGAGTTTTTTATTAAAAAAACAGATAATGATAGAATAACAAAATTCTATTATCAACATATCTTTGAAGATACTAGCAGTTTAAGATTTGCAAATAGAATTGATGGATTATGGGGTACAGAATTAATTAATTACCTACCAAATACTACAATTCTTTTTGAATACTTGGATACAACTAATTGTTGCATAGATCCGCCTTATCAAAATGATAGATACTATTGGAATGGTCAATATGGAGGTGGATGGAGCTATAATAACTACACACTTGGCAATCCTTTTATTAGCCATTTAGAACATGAGCTGATTAGAGTTTTTCATGTTGGTCTTCACTCAAATATTGGTCAAAATTATTACCAAATAAAAGCTTCAAGAAAAATTAATTTGACTGACAATATTAAATATAAGATACTCATAGGTAGATCAATGAAACAAAACTTTGATATTGAAATTATGGTTATTAATAATGAAAAAAATCAACACAAAATAGGACTTGTTTTATCAAAGTTTTTATAATAGTATTATCCACATTCTTATGAGTAGTATTAAAAAATACGATGCAATTTGGCTAACGGGACAACCTGCAAGCGGTAAAACAACTTTAGCAAATTTACTTCTAAAGAGTTTATCAGAAAATCATACACACAAAATATGTTTTAATGTTGATGGCGACGATTTAAGAGATCTATTTCAGAATAAAGACTATTCAAAAAAAGGTAGGTATGCAAACATTAGGTTAGGTATGAGCATAGGGGCATATTTAATTAATAAAGAGCAATTCCCTATTATCTCTCTTGTATCCCCTTATAGAGAATTGAGAGAAGAATTTAAATCCAAGTTCAATGTTTTAGAAGTGTATTTACATACAACTGAAATAAGGGGAAGAGAAAATTATTTTGTAAAAGAATACGAAAAACCATTAGAAAATTTTCTTGAGATTGATACAACGCACCAAACAGAAAAGGAAAGTTTAAATGAAATACTCAATGTTTATAGGTAGGTGGCAGCCATGGCATGATGGACATCGATGGTTAATTGATCAACGATTAAATGAAGGTAAAAATGTTCTTATTTGTGTTAGAGAAGTGAGTAAAGACGATAAAAATCCTTATGATCCTGTTGAAGTAAAAAAAAATGTTGAAAAAGAATTAAAAGACTTAATTGATGCACAAAAAGTACGGGTGATTATTATTCCAGATATTGAATCAGTGAATTATGGTCGTGGAGTTGGATATAATATTATTGAACATGTTCCTCCTTCAGATATTGGTGAAATTTCTGCCACAAAAATAAGAGAAAAATTATTTAATAAGTAGTTTTTCTATCTCTTTAACTATAGCTCTAGCAGTACCAGGCTTTTCAACAACAATAGCAGCAGCAGCATTGGCAATTTTTGCAGAAAGCTCTATATCTTTACTTTTAGCATATGCGATAGACAAGGCAGAAATGACAGTATCCCCCGCTCCCGTAACATCTGGACTTTCAACATGATGAGGTTTTATATATTTGACAAAATTATTTTTCCCTATAATAAGCATTCCTTTATCGCCTTTTTTTGCAATGATATAAGTAAAATTATTTTCTTTAATAAGTTTATTACAAGCATCTATAATTGATTGATCATCTTTAATATCAATCGTAGTAGCTCTTTGAAGCTCATTTAAATTTGGAGTAATAATATGTGCATTTTTATATAAAGAAAAATTATCTTTCTTCGGGTCTACTATTACCATATCTGTGTTAATCTTTATATCTTTTATTACGCCTTTGTTGTAATCAGAAAATATACAAACATCATAATTATTAATATTTTTAGATAAAAAATCTGATTTAAAATCTACAACTCTTTCTTTATCAATTCTTGCTACTTGCTTCCCATTAGAATAAATCCTTTTTTTTAATGTAGTAGGATGATTGTCAACTATTTTTATACCATTGGTCTTTATACCTTCTTTTTCTAGTATTGAAAGTAGTTTTTTACCCCAAATATCATCACCAACGACTCCTAAACATGTTACACTAGCTCCCAATGAACTTAAGTTCATTGCTACATTGCCTGCACCTCCTGGAATAGAATATTCTTCTTCTGGTATAACAACAGGAACAGGAGCTTCTGGAGATATTCTGCTGGATTTACCTATGATATAATGATCAATCATGAAATCTCCGATCAATAACACTTTAATATCTGAAAAATCTAAATTCATTTTGCTTTACCTTGATTTGCTACTATCTGTTGCTTTTCTTTCAATGCCTCTTCATTAATTAGGTATTCTTTTTCTAATACATTCAAGGTTTTATCTAATGTGTAAACTAGTGGGACGCCGGTAGGAATATTTACAGATATAATTTCTTCTTCTGACAATTGATCTAAAATCTTAACAATAGCTCTTAAAGAATTGCTATGTGCTACAATTAGGTGATTACCTTTACTTTTCCTTATATAATTCACATAGTTACCCCAAAATGGCTTTAATCTGTCAATCACATTTTTCAAACTTTCCCCTACAGGAAGTTTACCTAAAATATTTTTAAACTTATCATCAAATCTTGGATGGCGCTCATCATCCATATCCAAAAATGGTGGTGGAATATCATAACTCCTTCGCCATACTTGTACTTGATCTTCGCCATATTTAGAAGCGGTTTCAGACTTATTCAATCCTTGCAAAGCGCCATAATGTCTTTCGTTCAATCTCCAATCATATTTTATTTCTTCTCTTGGAAAATTAATAATGTCCGTAACAATGTCTGTAGTTTCGGTAGCTCTATTCAATAAAGAAGTATAAACACTCTGTATTTGAAGATTATTTTTAAGCAATTCATTTCCAGAAAAATTAGCTTCGGCAATTCCTGTAGGAGTTAGTGAAACATCTTTCCATCCTGTAAATCTGTTTTCTAGATTCCACTGACTTTCACCGTGACGGAGAAGAACTATTTTCATGATAATTAATCGCTTTGATTATCAACTATAATCAATATAGCTGCGATATTTGCAAGAGTTGAAGCTAAATCAGCAATAAATGTGGTAATATCAAAATCTTGTGGGTCGGGGTCTACTGGAACAAAAATAGTGTCACCTGGCTTTACAGTAATTCCTAATCCTCCAAACAAAGCAACCTTCTTTGTTCTGCCATTTGCACGTTTAATATAGATATTGCTTGTGAGAGTGTTTGGTTTAGGACCACCTGCAAGATTAATGTATTTCTTTAATGATTTTCGACCCGAATATACAATTAACCCTGGATCATAAACATTTCCTTGTACACTGACAACATTTTCCATTGGTAATACATTTACAACTGAATTATTTGTAAGTTCAAAATCTAACGATGCATCATTTACTTGATTACTTTCTTCAACTTCATTGCCTTCATCATCCAATGAACTAAATACTTCTGTAACAGTAACAGCATCTTCATTCGCCAATTCAGTGAAACCTTCTGCTAAAGCAATTGCATCTCGGACAGTTGTGCCTTTTTTCAACTGAAAATTACCACGTTTTTTTACCTCTCCGGAAACTGCAATAGAAAAAAGGTTATCATAATTAGAATCTTCATAAACAAAAATTTTATCACCAACTTGTAGTTCAAAACTATCTGCTGATTTATAAGGAATTTTAAATTCTGAACCATAAAATTGATTTTCATCTTTTCTGATGATTAAGATTGAATCATCGCGAATCGTCTTTCTAAAAATAGGGTCATCAAAACCTCCTGCTATATCTAAAATATCTTTTAATGAGCTGTTAAAAGCTGAATATTGGCCTGGATTTTTTACTCTTCCTAAAATCTCCACCTTTGAGCTTGTTTTTCCCATTTTTTGAACAAATATAACATCGCCATTATTAAATCTAATATCTTGGCTGTCGTTTAAATTGACATTGATACTTGAGAGACCATTATTTGAAGAAGAACGTCTTTCCATTGGTATAACCTGATCTATAATAACATTAGATGAAGCTTGCGCTTCTAAACCGGCAGCATAACTAATGATATTATCTAGTGTATCATTGTCTAAAACTTCATAGTATCCAGGCCTTACAACTGATCCTTCAATCTCAATTCGATCTTTTACAGCTGGCACGTGGATAATATCTCCATCAATCAATCGCATGCTAGAAAAATTATTAGACCCTTGACTAAAAAAAGTATAGAAGTCTACAGTGTTAATGACCTTACCATTTCTGATTAATTGTATATTTCTTAAAGAACCCTCTTTATTTACTCCTCCCGCTTGAACTAGTGCAACAAAAATATCTGAAAAAGGGTGTATTAACTTAATGCCAGGTTGTGATACTCCACCAGAAAAGTAGACATTGATAGATTTTGACTTCCCAAGTTCAATCATCAATTTTGTAGAGTTTGGAGAGTCTTTTAGTGTGGAATAAATAGTAGATAATTCACTGACCAACAATGATTCTGCCTCTTGAATTGTTTTGTTAGATAAATTAATAAATCCAATATTTTCATAATAAATTAATCCATCCTTACTTATAACCAATTTTTCTCGTGAATTTTTTTCTCCCCAAAGAGATAAGATAATTTCATCTCCTGGACCCAATTTAAAATCAGATGGAGTTGGAATGTTGTCAAAAAAATTAATGTCTGCCTTAAAATAGTCATAGCCAAAATATTCTTCTAAAGGATTGTTATTCTCTTCAACTAGAATATTTACTGGTTTTGTATTATTAGTACTTTCTTTGAGATTGTCTTGTAAATTTTGTGTATCGCTATTCGATTGTAACAGTTCCTCTCTTAATTCATCTAATTGCTTGTTACCAAGCTTCTTGACATCTGACAAAGAAACTTGAGCATTAAGTATCCCAAAAAATAATAAAAAAATTGTTATATTTTTCATGTCATCAATTTAGTTTGAAATAAAGTCTTTACAAATAGATTATATAGATAGCCATCTATCATTTTTTAGTGTCCAATCAATAGTTTGCTCTAACCTATCAAATGCAGAGTGTGGCAACCAACCCATTTTTGCCATTTTTGATCCATCTAAAGCATACCTTAAGTCATGACCTGGTCTTTGTGAGTGGAAATCCACCATTTCATAATTCAATTCTTTTTTTTGTGTTTTAGCGATAAATCTTGCTAATTCAAGATTATCAATTTCGTCCTTACCCACAATATTAAATTTTTGACATTTAGCTCCTGTTTTATCAGGCTCAATGCTAGAAATATCATAATTATATAAGAATAATAATGCATCTGCCACATCTTCTGCATGAATATAGTGCCTAGATCCTGCGTTTGTTCTTTTAGCATCTGCATGCACTGTTACTTTCTCATTATCTCTAATTTTTTTTATTGCCATTGGAATATATTTTTCTGGATTTTGTCGCTCTCCAAATACATTCATTGTATGAGTAATTAAAGATGGAACTCCATAAGTATTTTCAAATGCAACTACTAATTCTTCAGCTCCCGCTTTTGTAGCTGAATAAGGATTAGTCGAATTATATCTATCATTCTCTTTATAATTAATTCCTTTAGGAGCTGGACCAAAGATTTCATCTGTACTAAAATATGCGAATCTATCTAACCCATCTAACTTCCTAGCATAATCTAGTATATGAGCTGTTCCTACAACATTATCCATCACAAATTCTAATGGATAGGTAATAGATCTATCTACGTGAGAACCTGCTGCAAGATGACTAATATAATCTACTTTTCCAATAGTGGCACAAATCTCCGGATTAATTTCAGCTTTTAAGTCATGATGTATTACTTTTACTCTTTTTTGTTCAGATTCAGGATATGCTCTTACAACTTCATTTAATCTATTGAGATTTCCGCTAAAATCTAATCGGTCCAATGTAATAATTTCCCAATCTGTAGTAGATAGAATTTTATCAATTACATGGTGAGCAATAAATCCTGCACCACCTGTTATTAAAATCTTTTTCATAATTTAACTATATCCTTTAATGTTTTTTGAGGATTCATAAACTTACTCATGAATGGTACCTCACTTAATTCATTATCACCTTCTCTTCTTGGGCCAAATTCTACTTTAAATTTAGGTCCATTTTCTTCTAGAAATGCATTCACATATTCTAGAACTGTATAAGACTTTCCAGAACCAAGTGGTTCATATTCAGTCATAGCTCCTGGATCGTGGATTGCTCTAATAATTGCATCACATAAGTCATTAACATGGACATAATCTCTTACACATGTTCCATCCTTTGTATTATAGTCATTTCCATAAATAGTAAATGTGCCTGATTCACATGCATTGATTGTTGCTGCATAGAGCCCTTCAGGATTGCTTGGTTGTCCACCACCAACATTAAAGAACCTAAATATGGTATACTCTTTACATTGATTTCTTATAAGATCTTCTGCTGCAACTTTTGATTTTGCATAAGGTGATGTTGGATCAAAAGCTGCACCTGTAGAAGCAAAAATTATTTTAGTATCAGGAAAATGAGTGATTATTTTTTGAGTACCATTAATATTTGTATTATAATAATCCCATGGCTTTTCAACACTCTCACCAACTTTTACCAACGCTGCTAAATGAACTACTGCATCAAAAGATACCCAATGATGTGGCAATCCACCTTCCATCGGTGTTTTTCGAATATCCCAATCGCCAATATCTAGTAGGTGAATATTATGATTTGTATTTTTTAATTTTTCAACTAAAGTTGAACCAATATATCCATCACTTCCTGTTATTGCAATTTTCATTTTATATATCTCTTTTTACTTCTATCGATTCTATTACCTGATCTATTTCTTCTTTCTGAAGATAGGGATGCATAGGTAAACTTACAATTTTTTGTGATAACCCTTCAGAAATAGGAAAATCTCCATCTTGATATCTTAAATAACCAAATCCTTTCATCAAATGAATTGGATATTTATAATATATAACACTTGGAATATTATTTTGTTTCAGTTTATTGGCTATTTCTTCTCTTGTTTTATGACAAGTAAAAGTAATAGAAAATAATGCATGTGAAGAATGATAATTTTCTGGTATATACTGCGCATTATCCAAAGACTTTCTATAATAATTACTTATTTTATTTCTCATTGTAAGCTCTTCATCAAAAATAGTGAGTTTTTCTAACAAAACTGCAGCCTGTATACTATCTAGTCGTCCATTTAGTCCAATTACTTCACTATTATATTTATCTATATTTGTTCCATGAATACGAATTGCTTTACATTGTTCTGCTAAATCATCGTTATTTGTAAAAATGGCTCCTCCATCTCCATAACAACCTAATGGTTTTGCTGGATAAAATGAGGTAGCAGCAACATCACCAAACGACCCTACTTTTCTATCTCTAATAGATCCACCAAAACTTTGTGCGGCATCTTCAATTACTTTTAAGTGATATTTTTTTGCAATAGTATCAATTAAACGATAGCGAGCTGGAACTCCAAACAGGTCAACTGGTATGATTGCTTTAGGTTGAAGATCGCCTCCTTTAATAATATCTTTAATAGCAATTTCGAGCTTTTCACAATCAATATTAAAAGTAGAATCATAAACATCAACAAAAACAGGTGTTGCTCCCAACAATGCAATGACTTCTGCAGTAGCAACATATGTAAATGGAGTAGTAAATACAGCATCTCCAGGGCCTATACCCCACGCCATCAGAGGGATTAATAGTGCATCTGTCCCTGAAGAGCACGAAATTGCATGTTTTACTCCACAATAATCAGCCAACTTTTCTTCTAGCTCAAAAACTTCTGGTCCCATGATGTAGGCACCATGATCTAAAATAGCATTAAATCGTTTTTCTAAAGGTTTACGAATGCGATGCTGTTGTGTTTTTAAATCTAAAAATTCCATAATGATTGCTTTAAAATTAATACAATTATTTCCTGAAAGAAAAAAATAATAATTATACAAGAATTAATAGTTGCGGTTCTTGAATAAATAAGTCAAATTTGCTCAGGGTACATAGCTTGTATCCTTAAGTTAATATATTAATATATGAAGATAACCGAGAAAAAGGAGTTAACTATGAATCGTATGATTCTTGGTGCGCTATTTGGAATCTTAATGATTTCTAGCGCTCTCTTTGGTCAAGGCACCGTTTCTGGAACTGTTACAGATGCAGACGGGAATGCTTTGCCAGGAGCAAATGTTGTGGTTGAAGGAACCACATTGGGTGCAGCTGCTACACTTAATGGTAGCTACTCAGTGAGTGTTCCTAATGGTACATACACAATAACTGCTAGTGTAGTAGGTTATACATCAGAAAGTGCTAGTGTAAGAGTTTCAGGTTCTAACGCATCTGCAAGCTTTTCACTTTCATCATCTTCCGTCGCGTTAGGCGGGGTTGAAGTACTAGCTGATCGTGTAGACAATACCTCGGCAATCCCTTTTGATGACCTTTCTAAAGCTGAAATTGACTTTAGATTAGGTGGTCGTGGATTGCCAAAAGCATTATCAACTCTACCAAACGTTTACGTTGAAAATGGTGGTGGTTGGGATGATGAAAACGTATATGTTCGTGGTTTTGACGATCGTTATACGTCTTATCTGATTAACGGTGTTCCTATGAATGACATGGAGAACGGTAATCTATACTTCTCTAATTGGACTGTATTAGCTGATGTTGCATCAGTTGTTCAGGTTCAAAGAGGAGCTGGATCTGTTAATCTTGCAACGCCTAGTTTAGGTGGTGTGGTGAACTTTATGAGTGCACCTGCATCAACTGAGGCTGGTGTTGTTTTAAAACAAGAAGCTGGTGAATATAATTACTCTAAAACGGGAGTAACAATTAACACTGGCTTATTAATGGATGGTAAGCTAGCAATGATGATGTCAGCATCAAAAAGAACAGCTGATAAATTATTTGCTAGAGGTACTTATTCAGATGCTTGGTCATATTACTTTAATGCATCATATTCAATTGACAGCGACAATCGTTTAGAATTTGTTGCTTTAGGTTCGCCTCAAACTCATGGTCAAAACTTTTGGAATAATCGTATTTCAAACTACAGTCATGAATTAGCGCTTGAAATGGGCGTTGCTGAAGAAGATCTTAGAACTGAATATGGTCTTGATTACAATCCAAGAGCAGACTATCTTGATGTCCCTTACGTAGGTAAGAGAGCTTTAGCAAGTTGGGTACCTTTTGATGGTTGGAATTATCGCATAACAGACCAATATGATACAAGAATGATTAATGAAAGAAATAACTACTTCCATAAACCAATTGTTCAATTGAACTCATATAACAAGTTAAATGATTCAATGAGCATGGCTACTTCTTTCTACTACTCAGGTGGTGAAGGTGGTGGTTCTGGTTCTGCTGGTTCTATTTTATGGGGTGACGATGGTCATAGAGACTATGATGCTACAATCCTAAGAAACAGCACAGACAACTGGGTAGATGGCTATGGCTATCAATCAGCTGGTGTATTAAGAGGAAGCAGAAACAACCAATCTACTTATGGTATTATGTCTAAGTTAGATATGGAAATGAATGATACAACATCAATGACTTTTGGTCTTGATATCAGAACTGCAAAAGTAGAACACTATCGTCAGGTTTATGATCTGCTTGGTGGTGATTTCTTCTATAACTCATCAAATCCAAATTGGACAGAAGAGGAACGTCACAGAACTTTAGGTGATAAACTCTACTACGATAATACAAATACCGTAGACTGGCTAGGTGGATATGCTCAAGTTAATTATGATGATGGTGCAGGTACTAACGCGTTCGCTATGTTTGGTGCAACGACAGCTAGTTATACTGCGCAAGATCACTTCACGCTAGACAATTTAAAAATTGAAGCAGATGGAGAGCTGGGGTATCAAATGAAAGTTGGTGGAAGTCGTGCATTAAGCGACACATGGCAGTTATTTGGTAACATGAGTTACTCTCACATGACACCATCACTTGACAAAGTAATTGATGATGTTAACATGATTAAAAATGAGGGTTTTGAGAATGAAAAAGCAACTTGGTTTGATGTAGGTGCTAGATTTAAATCTCTTAATGGTCAATGGGCAGGTAGTATGAACTATTACTATGCACTATGGTCTGATAGAAATCAAAGTGGTACTTCTGAAGACTTAAATGGTGTAGAATCATTCTTTAGTATTACTGGGTTAGAAGAATTGCATTCAGGGTTTGAATACTCTATTGCATATCAACCAATTCCAGTATTGAGAATTGACATTAGAGGTCACGAAAGTGATTGGAGATTTACTGATGATCTTTCATATACTTACAATGAAATTGAAGGCGATGACTCAAGTTCTGAAACCTTTGACCTATTTGTAAAAGATGTGATGGTTTCAGGTGCTCCTCAATCTCAAACGGTATTAATGCTGACTGGTTTCTTTAACAGAATTAAAGCGTCTGTAGAAGCTGAGTCATTTGCAAAACAATACCCAAGATGGGGTTATGATGGTGCTATTCAGGACTTAGC
>CERX01067424.1_pt1 | contig 12611 bp, 9 predicted proteins | sample 350251 | NCBI WGS metagenome assembly CERX01 (sample SAMEA2621044, study PRJEB7988) | marine metagenome | biome: marine biome (ENVO:00000447); feature: deep chlorophyll maximum layer (ENVO:xxxxxxxx); material: "saline water (ENVO:00002010), including plankton (ENVO:xxxxxxxx)" | depth 50 m
ATCAGATTCTTCTGAATATCGTTTGCTAGTGCCTTTATTGGAGAGATGTAGATGCAATGAACTGTATCAGACAGGGATCCTGCCATTGACTGCCGTACTAGATCGTCAATTATCGAAAGAAACGCAGTCAGGGTCTTTCCGGACCCAGTGGGGGAACAAAGGAGTAGGTGCTCGCCTGCTAGAATCTGTGGGATTGCCACTTTCTGTGGCTCAGTAAAGTCTGGGAACTTGTCCAAGAACCAATTTCTCACGGGCGCAGAAAGTTTGGACAGGATATCCTCAGAATCCGAAATCTCGGATACATACTTTATTTCGGGCATTTTTTCCTAGTCACCTTGCGCCTCAGGCTATCGATTGGATAAATGAATGCTTCTCTATTTTCGGCATTTTTACTGCGCGAATGATAGGGAATCCATTATTGTCCCACAATTAACAACAAGGACTCTGTATACTAGGATGGCTTGAAAACCACGTTGGTTGTGGTTAGTGTGTGGAAGACAGAGAAAGGATGTCTAGACTTGTCTCACTCCTAAGGCGGAGAGGAGTAGTTCTTCCGTCATTCGAAATTTATGGGGGTGTTTCCGGACTTGTTGACTATGGCCCAGTTGGTGCAAGAATAAAACGAAGAGTCATTGATGCCTGGATTGAACATTGGGGCAGCATTACAAACGTTGTAGAGGTAGACTCTCCAACTATCACTCCAGAGCCTGTACTTATGGCCAGCGGTCATGTTGGAGAGTTCAACGACAAAATGTCGGAATGCAGATCTTGCGGTGGCGCTTTCAGGAGCGATCACCTAGTGGCTGAGTTCCACGAGGCTCCAGATACCCTCGGCTCCAGTGAACTGGATGAGCTGATTGAAAGGAAGGTCGTGCGATGCCCTAGCTGTGACTCATTCGACTGGAAAAAGGCGATGCCGATGAATCTAATGTTCCAGACCAGCATCGGGGCAATGGGCGGATCTAGGGTGGCATTCCTGAGACCAGAAACTGCTCAGGGAATGTTCATGCTATTCCCTGCCCTATACAGGCACTTCAGACAGAAGTTGCCATTCGGGGCGATGCAGACTGGGAAGGGGTACAGGAACGAGATCAGTCCAAGGCAGGGCATGATTAGGCTTAGAGAATTCAATATGGCTGAACTTGAGTACTTCATTGACCCAGATGACCCTCCGATTGACGACCTTAGCAAATGGCCAGACAGAGTTTGTATGATTCCCGATCCTGACGGGCCAAGACCCGGGGAGATTGAGATTTCTTTCGAGGAAGCGTTGGAGTCTGGAATTGTGAAGCACCCCACTGTAGCTTGGTTCCTTGCAATGACGATGGATTTTCTCGAGTTTGTGGGGATAGACAGGACAAAAGTTCGATTCAGGCAACATGCTGGCTCGGAGATGGCCCACTATGCATCTGATTGCTGGGACTGTGAGATAATGGGGGAGCATGGTTGGGTTGAAGTCGTAGGAATTGCCAATAGGACTTGTCATGACCTGGAGTCTCACGAAGAGCACTCGAAATCTAGTCTTCTACGGGCATGGAGAACATACGAAAAACCAGTGAAGAAGAAATCTGAAGTTCTCAAACCCATAGGTTCGGTGATCGGCCCAACTTTCAGAGAGAGGGCGGGCGAGATTTCTTCTGCCATATCTGAATTACAAGAGATTCCATCGTCATTCCCGTTCGACTTGTCACTCTCGGATGGAACCATCGTGCAGATCGTAGAAGATATGGTAAAAAGCAGCGTTGAGGATTCAATAGTTTCTGGAGAATACTTCACGCCGCATGTTATCGAGCCAGCGTTTGGAATTGATAGGATAATCTGGCATATTCTTGATCATAACTTCAGGGAAGTGGACAAAGAGGGGGAGGGGTATACGATATTGTCACTTAACCCGGCTATTGCGCCTGCCGATCTAGTGATACTTCCTCTGTTCAATAAAGACGGAATGGATCAGATGGCCAGGAGCATTCAGGCTCGGATAAACACATTCAGAGGAATAATCTCAGAAATAGACACCAGCAGATCGATTGGAAGAAGGTATGCCAGGGCTGATGAGATTGGGATTCCATGGGCAGTGACAATTGACCACCAATCATTAGAGGACAGTTCTGTCACAATCAGGAGAAGGGATGACCAGAAGCAAGTACGTGTCGATCTAGAGGATTTGATTAGTGGCTTGAAATCGGGATCTTTATCCTCGATGTTCTAGGCTAATCTTCAAGAGTCGCCGCGAAAATTTTCTCACGTGGAGCAGGGCAAGCAGGAGGATGACTGGGCGGAGAGATACCGGCCTTCCACCTTGTCGGATATGGAGGGGAATGGCGATAAGATCAGGAGAGTGAGGATATGGCTGGAAGGATGGAGTTCCGGAAAGACCCCGAAAAAGAAGGGATTGCTTCTCTCTGGCCCTCCGGGAGTGGGGAAGACCACACTGGCACATGCGATAGCGAAAGAGAAGGGTTGGTCGATTGTAGAATTGAATGCTTCCGAGCAAAGGAATGCGGCCGCCATAAGGTCCTCTGCAACTAGGGGATCGCAATACGTCTCACTACAGAACTTCTCCAATGGATCAGGGGCTGCTGGAAAAACCGTGATACTACTGGATGAGGTGGATCACCTTAGCGGTGGTTTCTCACAGGTATCAGAAGAAAGAATCCACAGTACCATGGGATCAGAAGAAGGACCAGTACTAAAGGGGGACTCAGGGGGGAAGGCGGAGTTACTCAATCTACTCAACAAAACTGAAAATCCAGTAATTATGACCTGTAATGATCCCATGAAGCTCTGGGGGAGGGGGAATTGGAGAAGGAATAGAGATAGGGTAAACAGAGTTTCTGAAAACATCATATTCGAGAGGGTCGAGTCTGCAGACCTTAGGAGGATAGCCCTAAGAGTTCTTGATTCTGAAAGTATAGGAATTGATCCTGAGGCTCTAGACGCGCTAATTAGAAGGAATCCCGGAGACCTCAGGGCTCTTGTGAAGGATCTACAATCCCTATCTGTTACAGCAAATGGCCATGTAGACATGGCCTCAGTGAGTGAGCTATCTGGGTCCGTACTCAGAGACTCACAGATTAACGTGTTCGAATCCCTGAAAAAGGCCTACAATTCTGATTCGGGCCTTCTAGCATCAGAGGCCGTCCTAAACTCCGACAAGGACCCAGACGAGATTCTAGCATGGTTATCGTGGAACAACCAATCTGTGATTAGCAGCAGGGGTCTTGAGGAGATCTCTAGTGCGATGTGCAACTCGGATTCGTATCTGGCTACAAAATTCACCAATCGTGCTTTCAGATCGTGGTATTGGGGCTCATCATTGCCCACTCAGGCCATTGCAGCGGTTTCGGATTCAAAGAACGATGGAGGGGTGTTCATAAGTTTTCCAGAATTTCTGAGAAGGGGAGGGGAGGCTTGGAGGAACATCGACTTGATAGAGAGACTAGCGAGATCCACAGGAACTAGCAAGTCATCATTCAGAGAGGATTTGTGGCCTGCTCTCTTGGCGATTCACGATAAGAGCCTAGGAGCATCTGATAGAGACTTCACTGTAGCAAAGAGGATAGGATTGACTGGGGAGGACCATCTCGCAATTCACGGCATTCCTAAGACCAGCAAGGTCGGGAAGTCAATACTGGAAGAGTTCGGACAGGTAGAAGAGAAGTTCGAGATAGAGGAGCCCCCCTCAAAGGATACAGTGGAGCAAAGCGATGATGACAGCCAATCCACGCTAGATAGTTTTGGTTAGTCTGAATCCCAAGTCCTTGGATGGAGAAGAACGAGAACAGTCAGAAGTTCTAGACGACCAAGCCACATCAATATCGTCGAAGCCAGCAAGGAAGGGGTGCTCATCCCAGCCCATGCAGCAGCCGCACCGGAAGGTCCGAATTCCCCCAACGCGGGACCAGTATTGCCGAGAAGGGAGATCGAAACAGAGAGTACGTCGGTCATGGTCAAATCTGGTTCTAGGAAAGAAATGGTGAGCATAGACGCTGTGACCAAGACCATCCATGAGCTCACCATTCCAAGAATTATCCAAACCCGCTGCTCATCAACAACGGATCTATTGAACCTAATCGCAACAACCTTCCTTGGCTGAATTATCTTCATGACCTCCCTCTTCGCAAGTTCGAATGCAATGCGGATCCTGAGCACCTTGAGTCCGCCACCAGTAGATCCAGCACTGGCCCCTATGATCATCAGCAGTAGCAGAACAAATTGGCTGAAGACTGGCCACTGGGCGAAATCTGCGCTAGAATAGCCAGTACTGGTGATTGAGATTGCCTGAAACATCGAGTGTCTGACGGATTCCAATACTCCATAATCTAAATCGCTAGAGCGAGATATATTGACTGCCATGGCCATCCATGCGATGAAGACAATTAGTAGATACGTTCGAAGTTCTTCGTCCTTCCAAATCTCATTAGACCTTCCTGAAAATGCGAAATAAAGGAGGCTGAAATTAATACAGGTTAGAAGCATGAAGACCATCACAATCGACTCAATAATGTAGTCATCAAACTGCATTATGCCAGAATCAGTTGTTCCAAAACCTCCTGAAGGCATTGTTGTTAGAGCATAGTTGACTGCATCGAATATCCCCATACTAGTCATTTGCGAGAGCAGTATAGCCTGGATTAAAGTGAGACCTACGTATATCCCCCAGAGTTTCCTGGCTGTGCTCTCTAGAGTAGTTCCCAGATTCGAGACTGATGGCCCTGTCAATTCTGCTCTCGCTAATGCCATACCCCCTCCTAGGGCCCTCGAGAAGATGAGAAGCCCGAGCATAATGACCCCCATCCCGCCAATCCATTGAGAAACTGACCTCCAAAGAATCAGGCTTTTCCTCTGGCTACCAAGGCAGTCACCACTGAAATCGTTTAACATAGCGGCTCCAGATCCGCAAACAGGACTAGTTACTGGGTCTACAATGGAAGCTCCCGTAGTTGTGAATCCAGACATCGACTCGAACCAAGAGTGTAGTAGCCCATACATCATCTGAGAGGTTGAATTTGCCCCTCCTGGGTTCCAGAAATCCCCGAAGGGGCCGTGAAACATCCCCCCTAGCCAAAGAGGCAGCGCCCCCACTATGACCACGGGGATCCAACCAAGGGCCACAGAAGCGAATGCCTCTCTATCTCGAACCATAGATGAAGGTTCAGAAATGTCGGAGCGGAAGACCATCAAATACGCTAATGAGAGTGAAATAATCGCTGGAAGAGCAAAGGTGCGAATAGCTTGTTCAAATCCCTCGAAATAGAGGCTGTAAAGTCCTACTACCACTAATGGTAATGAGACAAGCCCGATAGTCCAGCCGAGAATTAGGCTAACTACTCCCCAACGCATACTAGCTCCGCAATATCTCCTCAGCCTTACCTACATCATCTATTTCAAGAATCAAGTAGAGCCTGTCACCTTCTTGGATGGTTCCGATGTTTTCCTCGATTATGTTGTTGAATGTTCCATCATTATCGAGCCTCTCAAGCATGACTAGGTTCGCTCCGATTATGTCCTCGACTTCGTGCAATTCCTTACCGAGTAGTCCGTTTCCGGCATTTATCTCAGCGGACATAGATACCAATGATGGAATTCTAGGAATTGGCTCGTAGAGTCCTGGGACATGCATATGGATAGCTTTGAGGATCGACTTTATTGCAACTCTACGCTTACTCACCGGCCTGAGGCCAATACGCTGAATTGCCTCTACTAGGGCTCTATCCTTGAGTATTAAGCCGGTTCTAGAAACACCTTTGTCGAATGTCCTCATAGCTATGGAAATATTCAGATTATCATCACTGAGTGTCGAGATTGCGATATCGTGATCTTCGACTGCTAGTTCGCGGAGAAGATCCTCATCCTGAGGATCGCCATGTATCACATCCAACCTCTTGTTGACTCCGATACGAGATCCAACTATTGCGTTGGCCGAGTCTAAATCTGGTTCAATGATGACTACATTCGAACCCATGTTGAGGTAGTGCTCAGCCAATTTGCTACCAAAGTTGGTCGCTCCGAAAATTGCCACAGTTGGTTTGTCCGGCATCTCCGAATTCTCATCCCCAACCAATCTGGCAATCTCTCCAAAGAATTTGGTAGAACCCGTAACAAATACCAACATATCGCCCTGTTGGATTATTTCATTTCCAGAAACTGTTCGTCCCTTACTGCTTCCGGCCTTCATGGCTATGATGCGAGGATAATCCGGGTCCTTTGTGGAGCGAGAATTGGCATCTTTGATTGTAGAGCCAATCATAGGAGAGTCCACTGACACAGCAGATTCGACGATCCAAGCACTATCGCCCATTGGTATGATATCTGAAAGAGTAGGTGATACTAATCCGGAGATTAGCTGCTCTACGACATCTGTCGATGGCGAAACAACGAAGTTTGTACGAGCCCAATTCTCCAACGGCCCCGCACCCCTGGAAGGGTGAGTGATCTCTGAATCGCGTACATTGGCGATAGTGATCAGTCCGGAAGCGGTTCTGTCGCCCACCTGTTCGCTGAAGACCCTCTTAGCGAATGCACACCCCAGGATGTTGACGTTGTCATCATTAGTTGCGAAAACAATTATTTCAGCATCATTGATTCCGGCCCTGACTAATGAGTCCCTAGAGAGGGCGCTGCCAGTAATCAGCAAGCAATCAAGAGATTGAGAGTCGCTAATTGCATTGGGGTCGGGATCGATCATCGCGACCCCTCGCTTCTCGCCTCGAAGCGCTGCGGCCACACCACGGCCGACCTCGCCGGCACCTGCGATAATCACTCGCATTCAAACAAATGAATATGCGGATTGGATATAATCCTGCGCCATATGTGAAAAAAGGTCTAAAGTGTCTTAGAACGGAACTATTCTTCTGATTCGACGGTTTCTCCCCTAATTCTTGTTTGAGCTCGTGACTGATTGAGGACGGATTGCCGAAGTGTGCGCCTGTATGCCTGTCTTGCTGCTGGGGTCATACCAGACGGCAGCCAAGACTCCTGAGCTGGAAACCAAGACCAAACGACGAATGGGGCCAAGAGAGCTATGGTCAATGGGAAGAAGATAGAAAGCACAGTCACGAGGATAACGACCATCCTGGCGAATGAGGAATATACGAGAGGGCGAAATCGTTGATTGTTCAGAATTCTTGACCCTTGCCAAGTACCTATGGATGCATGCGCCAGACACGTAGTAATTGTTAGCAAACATGCTAGAGCTATGTTTTGAGCATTGAATCCGGTACCATCCCAGACTACTGGATCGAATAGACGTACGTTGAGATGGGCTGAGCGCATTGCACCGAAACCCAAACCAAGAGTCCATCCGTAAGGGGCGCATGCCCTCAACCCAACGGTTCTAGATCTACCAAGCAGAAAGAGTACGAAAGACGATTCGGCCAGAGCTATCATGAAAGCTATCGAGCTAAGTGATATGATGTTCAAGGATTGATTCCTTACTTCGGCTAGAATTAGTGCGTCTATTGCTGAAGCGGCAAGCACACCTGAGACGATTCCAAACAGCAGTGACTTTGCTGCTCCGGATAGGTCATAGAACCCCGTCATCCTAGCTATAGTTCCCCTCCAGCCTACGTATATCCCAAGTAACCCTATTGCAAAGGCCAATTGCATTTCCCACATCTCAATAGGAGCCTCAGCCATACACTTCCCATGGCGCGCGCGCTTTCAGTACAGCGGATAAGTAAGCGTCAAATGACGGGAATGTCCAGATAACGTTCAAACGGCAGGATTGTAGCCGCACAGTATGGCTCTGGAGGGATTCAAGCGTAGAGTTCTTGGATCAATAGGGCTCCTGAAGGGAAAGAGGAAAGTTGACCAGGATACCGTCAAGGATCTTAGCAAGTCACTCAGGAGGGCCCTCCTAGAAGCCGATTTCAACGTCAGACAGGCTAAGGAACTCACTGAAAGGGTAGAAAGGGGGATTTTGGAAGAGGAGCCAAGGCCTGGAGTGAAGCTCGAAACTCATGCCATGAACCTCATATATTCCGAACTAGTAAGGATTCTCGGACCACCTAGGGAGATCAAGCCTCATAACCAAACAGTGCTAATGGTAGGACTGTATGGTCAAGGAAAGACGACCACCACAGCAAAACTGGCAGACTGGTGGAGAAAGGCGCATGGAGCAAAGGTCGCAGTTATCGAAGCAGACGTACATAGGCCAGGAGCGTACGAACAACTCAGTCAGATGCTCGAAGGGACGGACATAGAGGTATACGGGGAGCCGGAGACAAAAGTTGCCTCTCAGATTGTCAGAAATGGCCTCAGCAAGGTTGGGACTGCAGACATCGTGATCATAGACACCGCCGGTAGAGACAGCCTAGATGGGGAGTTGAAGGAAGAGCTGCTTGAGATTTCAAGTATAGCGAACGCTTCTGAGCGCTTCCTGGTAATCGATGCTCAAGTCGGGCAGGCTGCGGGACCCATGGCAGAGACCTTCCATGAGTTAGTGGGAGTTACTGGGACAATTGTAACCAAGTTAGATGGTACTGCGAGAGGGGGCGGGGCGTTAAGCGCAGTTTCCACGACAGGGGCGCCGATCGTCTTCGTGGGCGAGGGGGAGAGGATTGGTGATATAGAGAAATTCGAATCTGATCGGTTCATTTCCAGGCTGCTTGGGATGGGCGACATCAAGGGCCTGATTGATCTAGCCCCTGAGGATCTGGACGAGCAGGAGGCAATGCGCCTGACAAAGAGATTGATGTCTGGGAGATTTACCCTCACCGACATGTATGCTCAGATGGAGATGATGAGTAAAATTGGAACCCTTGACAAGGTCCTATCCCACCTCCCAGACGCTATGTTCGGAGGAATGGGCAATATGGGAGTGGCTCAGAAGAAGCAGATGCAGTCTAATCTGGATAAGTACAGGATAGTCATGGACTCGATGACACAGGAGGAGAAGGACGATCCTCTGCTCCTTAAATCAAGTAGGATCAGGAGGATCGCGAGAGGTTCTGGATGTGAGGAAAGGGAGGTCAAGGAACTCATTACTCAGTGGAACAGGAGCAAGAAGATGATGCGAGGATTCAGAGGCGATAGGAAGATGAGGCGCCAGATGCAGTCTATGATGGGGCTCGATGAAGAGTTCGATCTGGGGTGATCTTCTGGAGAGATGGTTCGCAATCATCGGCCACCGGGCTCCAAGTGAAGGGCCGCTCAACCTGAACGATCTTCCTGGTTCTGGAGGCAGGATGGACGTTCTCGTTAGAGCGGTAAATGCTGCCCTGTTTGTATCACATGGGGTTCGCGATGATAGTCATGTGATACTTCATCTGATGGGGGGAGAGGGTCCGAATCGGAGGATATGGTTCGATGGCACCAGACTAGGAGGGGTCAGGCCGGATGAAAGATCTATTGCTGGGCAGATTAAGGCGATAAACAAACATCCGATTCCTCCGAGAGATCGATTCAAAGAGTTCTCGAGTGGGATACTTCACTCTGGAGGAAATATCATTCAGACCCTCCAGGAGTGGGAGGAAAGAGGGGTTGTCCCTGTTTTGCTAGATGCTGAAGGAGGGGATTTCAACTCGATACGCAATTCCAATAATCTAGGTTTCATTCTATCGGATGACCAGCCCCTCTCAGACCAAGATAAGGTCGATCTTCACAGTTTAGATTCGCTCTCTCTGGGAAGGGAGTGGTTGCAGGGGCACTCCTGCATCTCCGTAATACATCATCTCCTTGACGAGTTCTAGAGCCACGAGGGCATCCCATCGGCATCCATCACGGTAGACGCTTGCATGATCGATTGTGGAACTCCAAGCGGATGATTCTGGGGCCAACTTGCCAAAGGGGTAATCGAAGCGCTCCCTGAAGCGATTGCATGGCAGTCGGTCATTTCAATTTCCTCGTCAACTATTCTTGCAGCCCCAACCTCAAAGGCAACTCCCATCGATTTCTGATCTATCATGTCAGTAGCGTTGTGGTACCATCTAGCACCTAGGGGCACGGTCTGGAAAGTCCCGTTCCAAGTTTCAGGGATGTTTAGGTTCAGGAACATGTTTCCCTGCATGAACCATGATCTAAGAGGGTTTTTTCCGGCACCTTCGATGGGTCTTGTCCTCGAACCCTCGGGCCTCAGGATGTTGCTCGGTTCTTCTGTGACGAGTTCGGATAGCCTTTCCACCAGAGCCAGGGTCGCCTCTATGGATTGCGAGTAGTCTTGGTGAGAGTAGGTGGCTAGGCTCACGGAGAGAGATGGCAGACCGTATAGAGAAGCCTCGCGAGCAGCGGAAACAGTTCCAGAGTGGAGGACGTCAACAGAGAGGTTTGGCCCTCTATTGATGCCGGATATGCACAGCCAAGGTCGTATCTCTGGTGCCCAGGACCTCAATCCCCCGTCGATGGCAACGATGACGCAGTCGCAGGGAGACCCATCGAGGGAAAACGCGCGCAAGGGAACCGACTCGTCGCTCCTGATTTTTTCAGCGATATCAGTGTGCTCTTCGAAGGCCATGTCATCTCTCAGGGTGAGTTTCATCCCTACCGCTGATTGCTCAGTAAGAGGTGCTAGGATGGCGATAGGGTGCCCAAGCGAGTGCAATGACGATGCCAGATTCTGAAGGCCGGGGGAGTTAATGCCATCATCATTGGTCAGTAGAATCGGGAACCTTGGCATGTTTTCCGCACGATGGGACGGTTAAGAAACCGATTCCCCCTCGGATTTCGATTTTCCTTGTAGAGTCACGTGCATGGCACCTGCCATCATCATCAGTCCGCCTATCACTGTGGGTAGTCCGATCAAAGCATCTCCTGTCCAGATATAGCCTATTAGAGCGCCTATTACGGGCTCCAATAGCATCGCTATCGAGACGATTATCGGTGGTATCCATCGTAGGACCGTGTTGAAACCTGTATGCCCGCATAGTCCAGGACCGAGGGACAGGTATGCCACCCAAACTATCCAGAAGGGGTCTGACCATCCGAATATCGAGGATTCGGGGTGCAAGGAAGTGGTGGCAGAGCCTTCGAACAGCATGGTTCCAAGAGACAGCCAGATTCCTGCGCCGAGCGTCACGGGGAAGGCGTAGACGAAGATCGGCATTTCCCTGTTAGACCTGAGCTCCCTACCCACCAGGATGTAGCCGACAATGGTGACTGCACCCAGGAATGCGGCAAGATCCCCCATCAGGGTAACTTCCCCCCCGTCTCCAAGGTCCATCAGGGCTACAACGGCTCCTGCGAAGCCAATGATTACTCCTTCCAGATGCCCTCTACGAACTACTTCCCCCATCATTGGCATCAGTGCGACGACGATTAGTGGGTGAGTGTTCACGAACAGGAGGCTGTGGACTAGGCTGGTGTTATCCAAAGACCACACCCAACTTCCGAAGTGAATTGCCAAGAATCCGCTGGAAGCCGCGATCAGTAGCCAGTCGTTAATGGTCAACGAGGGAGTCGGTCGGCGGTTGAACTGGTACAGGAATCCGGGGAGCAGTACCAGTGCCGTCCCCTGCATCCTCCAAGAGGCACGTAGGAGGGGCTTGACGTTGGACATCTCCTGCAGTACTATCCCTGCGCTAGAAACTGCGATTACCGCTACAGAGAGTATCAGCCATGCGCTGGCCGGTGTTTCCTTGTGCTCGAGCATTTTCAGTCCGCCAACTCGGCATCCAAGGGGACCCAGGAAGGCACCTTGGGAGTAGTTGCCTTCGTCTCAGGAGGTGTTTCGTCTGAACCTCCCCCTATGATTCCAGCCTTTCTGAAGAGGACGTATACGATCACCCCTAGTGCCACATTGATGATTACGAAGCCTGCCAGTCTGGCAAACGGCCACCATGAGTACGTCTTGAGCAAATCTCCTCCAACCGAAATCTCGTCTAGGACTGCTAGTATTGCCGCTTCGACGCCATAGAATGCCTCACCAGTCAATGCTCCCGCTGCGATCATGAACGTAAGGAGGAGCATTCTCGCGCTCTTCTTCTCTGCAGCAGCGTTGCCCTCCTCCTTCCTGACGGACTCCACGATGGGTTTGAGCCTCCTCTCCTCCCACCAGGAGCGGTAGGCGCCTCCGATCAGCATTGGAAATGTTGCAGGAGTGGGGAGGTACATCCCCAAGCCGAATGAAGTGCCCATCCCCGTAGCCCACTCGGCGAAGGCCCCTAGGGCCATTCCAAGCAGGAGAGCGCTCCAGTTGCCCTGACCCTCTGCCAGTATGGTGGTGAAGTATGCGAATGCGTTTGCCTGGGGGGCAAGCAGCTCTATTGTGCCATCGGCTAGGAGTTTGGATAGGAATATGGCCACTCCGGCACCGAGAATTGCTCCGGGTACGACGCCCATAATGTTGCCCTTGGAGATGTGGTACGGCCTGTTTCCGATGTAGAGGCTGTTCTTGTAGTCGCCGACAACGGTGCCACTCATGCTGATAGCCGAGCCGAATACCGTAGTCCCCACGAGGGACATCAGGATCGACTCCTCCTTGCTGAGCCCGACGTCCAGATTGAGGAATATCATCAGCAGAATAAGGAGGACGATGAACGAGGTGCCCGAGACTGGCTCGATTCCCGTCTCCCCCATAACCCTGACCGCGATGGCACCTAGGAGGAAAGTAGTCGATAGCAGTACGACTGAGAATATCAGCGAAGGCAGGACGGGGTATCCCCCTATGACGAAGA
>CERX01058509.1_pt1 | contig 12575 bp, 15 predicted proteins | sample 350251 | NCBI WGS metagenome assembly CERX01 (sample SAMEA2621044, study PRJEB7988) | marine metagenome | biome: marine biome (ENVO:00000447); feature: deep chlorophyll maximum layer (ENVO:xxxxxxxx); material: "saline water (ENVO:00002010), including plankton (ENVO:xxxxxxxx)" | depth 50 m
GCAACCTTTGCATCAGGATTCTGTTCTTTATACTCTGCTAATTCAGTTTTAATTCTTATTATCCATTCTTCAAGCACATGCTGAGGCCTTGCATTCAATGCTGGAAAAGAACCAATTATCCCTGCCTTGCATTGAGCAATTACAAGATCTGGAACAGAAATAAGAAACAAAGGTGCTCCTATAACTGGCATAGAAATATTATCTTTAATGTGTTTTGGTATTGCCACAATTTTCTCCTTTAATTAAAGTTTTTTAAATTTATTTGGGTAATCATCAACTAAATGAACAAAGGCTTTTACACCCTTATCCAATGCTGAATCATCGACGATAAAATATGGCGAGTGATTTCCTGGAACTCCAGAAGCGCTGTCGCCAAATGTTTTAGCATTAAGTCCTTCACCGGGTTTGTTAACGCCTAGAAAAAAATATATTCCAGGTATTTCTTCTTGAAAATAAGAAAAGTCTTCTGCGCCAGTAATCGGGATATCAGACTCAATAAATTTTCCTGGCGATGCTGTCTCAAATGAAGACTTCATTGATTCAACCAATGCAGGTTCATTATATGTAACTGGGAAAAACCCACCCACATCAAATTCTACTGTTATTTCTGTTCCTGTTCCTAAAGCTACACCTGCAGCTATTTGTTCGATTTCATCATAAATTTCTTTTCTTAATACAGGATCAAAAGTTCTTATAGTTCCCATAAGCATTGAGTCTTCAGGAATAATATTTGCTCTTGTTCCTGATTCAACCATACCTACTGATACAACAGCTGGATTATTGATTATATTTATTCTTCTGCTAACGATAGTATTGAGTGATTCTATTAATTGAGAAGTTGCCATTATTGGATCAATACTAGACCAAGGCGTTGAGCCATGAGCTTGGACTCCTTTTATTTTAATCCTGTAAGATGAGGCTGCTGCCATAGCTGGTCCAGATTTAACCAGCAAAACTCCATTAGGAATATTAGTTACATGAAGACCAAAGATTACTTCAGGCTTATACTTATCAAATATGCCCTCCTCCAACATCATTTTGGCTCCACCACCCTCATCTTCTGGTGGTCCTTCTTCAGCAGGTTGAAATATTAATAAAACGTCTCCTTTAAGATCAGCTTTATTTTTTGCTAAAAATTCAGCAACGCCCATTAATATAGCAACATGAGCATCATGGCCACATGCATGCATTACACCAACATCATTTCCTAAATATGTAGTTCTTACCTTTGATGCAAAGGGCAACCCGGTTTTCTCCTCAACAGGCAAAGCATCCATATCTGCTCTTAAAGCGATTGTTGGGCCAGGCTTGCCTCCTTTAATTATTCCAACAAGTCCCGTGTAAGCAATTTTTGTTTCAACTGGGATACCTAAAGAGACAAGATGGTTTTCAATTTTTTTTGAAGTTCTAAATTCTCTATTACCAAGTTCTGGATATTGGTGAATATCATGACGCCACTCTATAACCTTAGGCATCAAGTCTTCGATTTGCTCATCAAGATTATCCTTTAGGTCTGCAGTTAGACTATGAGAGAGAAATACTACAAAGATTAAAGAGAATTTTTTCATAATTAAATTATAAGTAATTAAAGTTTTAATTAATATAAATTTGATTTAGTATTTAACGGTAATAAATGAGGAGATTTTTATGAAAAATTTACAAATTGGTTTTGTGCTTTCGGCGCTATTTCTGATTTCTGCATGTTCTACGGAAACAACTAATAAGCACCAAGGCTCGATGGACCTTGCAACTGAATGGGTGACTGCATATTTAACAAGTCAAGAAGATGCTCTATTAATGGTGAAAAATAATATGGCTGATGATGGTGTTTCTGTTGGAGAAAGATATGTTGGTTTTGGTTTTATATGGAATCCTGATGGGGATGGAATGGTTGTGGATTATGTAGTTCCAGATAGTCCTGCTGCAGATGTTCTTAAAGAGGGAGATGCTTTTGTTGAAGTTAATGGGACAAGGCTAACTAACGAAAACAGAAACCAACTAGGTTTTAGAGGGATGCCTGGTGAAAATGTAAATGCTGTTATTGTAAGAGATGGTGCAGAAATGCCTATTTCGTTTGCAAGAGGTGCTGTCCAAGTTCGCTATTCTAAGGATCAGGTTATGAATAATATCAGTAATGGAAATGGTGAGGGCTGGGGTCCAGAAGAATTTAATGTCATTGAAACTGGGTCTACAAATGATGGGGTTGTTCATGTCTTACATTGGTCAGAATTTGTTGAAGAAGCAACAGGTTATAAAGCTAATGCTTATACAATAACAAGATTTATGTTTGACGAAAATGGAAAGGTTGCTTGGGTAGGAAATCTTTCAGAAGACAGGTTCGTGCTTGAACAACAAGGCTGGAATATATCTAGATAATTTTTATAGGGGGGTTAACTACTCCCCTTTTCTTCACATCTTTTTTAAAATTTAGTAACGGGAAAATATTCTTATATTGAGCAGCTCATGTCTATACCACAACATAGAGGTGATTTAATTTTTCCACACCCTGCAGGGCATTCTGATATCTGGACTTCATTTCCATCATCAGTTAATAGAGTTCCATCAACAAGTGGTTCATCACACTTACCACAAGTTGTTTTAACTGACATTCCGCAAGAATTACATTTATATATAGCCATATTATCTCCCCCTATTGAGAATTACCCATAGCTTCTAATATTTCTAATAATAAGTTAATAATATCTAAATACAAAATAAATGCCATCTCCAGAGCTGTTTCCCAATTGTTGAGCTCATATATTCCTTCTTGCTTTTTTATATAATTAAAATCGTACAACAAAAACATTGAAAAGAGGAAAGCTCCAAATATGGCAGCAGCTCTAGTTGTTCCTCTGCCAATCTCCATAAAAAAACGAGCTAAATTAAATAGAAGAAGAGCAAATAGTGACAGCATTAAAATAACTCCAAATGCAGCATTCTCTGAAAATGAATAAAAATCGCTATATCCAATGAAGCCGGTTAAGAGAGTCACAACGAGAACAATTTTTAGAGCTGTATATCCATCATTTTCATCCATTTCAAGCATGATAAATCCGATTAAAGGACCCATACTTATACTTGTTAAAGAAAAAACAGTAAAGCCAATAGCTGGAGGAAAATCAAACGTAGATACAAGAAATAGGGTCCCAAACATTGCTGCAATGTTAAAGAGAAGTAAATATCCTAACCAATTGGAACTCTCTATGCTTGTATGGCGGTAACCTTGCTTTAATAGCTCAATAACCTCATCTTGGTTTTTGACAGTCTTCGTCATGAAGTCATTACCCTCTGCGTCTTGGTTCGTCATTTCTTTTGGGAACTCTTCTTTAACCTTCGCATAAGGAATTAAGTCGAGCTGCCCTTTCATGTTTACCGAGCCTCTGAAAAACATTCCAAGAAAAGATGTATTGTTTTCATAAGCCTTCCTGGCACCATTTAAACAATATAAGCACGTGAAGAGCACAATTGATAATTGAGCTGAAAGAATAACTAGTGTTTTAAATAAAAGGGTTGTTTCCATATTGATTATAAAGATAGCACATATAAAGAAGTGCTAAATTAAAATTATGTATTTTATTTAATTATATTTTTTGAAATATACTACAGAATTCTTAGCAAAATCTTTTGTACCCACTTCTTTAAAGCCAAATTTCTTATGAAAATTAATTGAAGGTTTATTCATTGGGAATGTATTTACCTCACAACAAAGTGGTAGCTTTTTTTTAATGCATATTTTTTCAATATTTTTATATAGATGCTTTGCAAGTCCATTTCTTCTGAATTCTTTATTAATAGCTATTCTGTCTATATACATAAAACTTTTTTCTGATTTGGAGAAAAATTTATAATTTTCAGAACTATAATCACTGTTTTCTCTGAAACAAACTATATAACCAACTAGACTGCTTTGATGTGAAATAAATATGTTTTTTATACTTTTGCTTAATAGGACTTTTAAATGATTTAAAGATTCTAGTGATCCTACTTCTGGAGTATTGGCTTGATTTAGTAAATATATTTCCTCAAGAAGCGCGATGTCTGACTTGTCTGAGAATTCTTTAATTTTATAATTAGACTTATTAGTCATTAAAAAAAATGTCTACGATTTTTTTAGATGTTCTTCCATGGCAGCATTTATTTTGCTCATAGGCTCAGCAATAAATAGTTCTTTTGTCATTGAATAGCTTGGATGTCCCATTGTTGCTAAATCCTTAGCTTTTTCTGTAACAGTGGTCATTAATAAATCTTGGTCAACTACCTCATCTATTAGCCCAGCGGATATTGAGTCTTCTAATTTATACATTTCAGCGCCTAAAACAGCTCTGTATTTATGGGTATTTGAGACCCTAAATTTAATTAATTCAAGAATTGGTGTTGGAATAACCATATTTGTTCTCATCTCATTTGCTCCCAACATAAATTCGCCTTTAACACCTATTCTGTAATCGCAACAACATAATAAGAAAGTACCCAAAGCTACTGCGTGACCAGAGCAGGCTGCTATCACTGGTCTTGGAAATGAAAATATTCTTGCCAAAAGTTTAAATGCTTTAGACGACATTTCTTGGATACGCTCTATGTCTCCACTTTGAATAATTTTTAAATCCAAGCCACCAGAAAACATTCCCTCTTTTCCAGTAATGATTAAACACCCCTCTTCGGTCGCAACCTGATCTAAACATTCATTAATTTGATCTGACATCTCAGGTGAAAAAACATTTGCTTTTCCATCATCTAATGTGATTATTGATACGTTGCCTTCTTTCTTAAGTGTTGCTATTTTATCTGTCATAATATTAAAAATGTTTATAGAGATTTTATCATGATTAAATATTTAAAAAGAGTTCTTAAGTTTTTTAAATACTTATTTTTAATAATATTTATTCCAGCAACTATTTACCTGTCAAATCTTTTCTTAATGAAACCATATTCTATTGATCATTATTTAGGAAAAGAGCTAGTTATGGGTCTGGTGGATTCACCTGAAGCATTAACATATATCGGCATATTTGATGATTTCAATTGGCTTACAAGACATAACTCAAGGCTTTCAATCCCAGCAGATGGAGATTTAGAGAATGATATTAAAGAAATAGAAAAAGGAATTAAAACTTTATATAAATATAAAGATTCGAGCTTGTCAGATATTCAAAAAAGCACAAAGGCGATTGCTATTTTTGATTTAGAAAATAACCTAAGAGAATTACAGGAATTCCCATATTTGGACTATCCACTCAATCAGATAGGAGGTATTCATTTAAATACCATTCAGTTCATGAATGATATGCACCCCATAAGAAAAAAATCAGAAGCAGTAGACTTTATAAAAAGGGCTGACCTTGTAAAAAAAGTTTACGAAGGCACTCTAAAAGATTTAGAGAAGCAAGCTGAAAATAGAATATATCCTCCTGAATTTGTTTATGGTCACGTAATAAAACAGCTACAAGAATTTATTGATTACGAATTCAATGACCATCCTTTATATACTCAGTTCATGATGAAAGTTAACAAACTAAACTTAAGTGAGAGTGATAATAATTACCTAGATAGTGAAATAAAAAGAGCTATTAAAGAAAGTGTCACTCCTGGTTTTGAGCTTTTGCTGAAATTTATGCTTAAAACAGAAAAATTTGCGAATAAAAATCATGGTATTTGGTCTCAGCCTGGTGGCGATGAATATTACAAATTAAGAATTAGAAGTTACACAACTACAGATTACTCACCCGAAGAAATTCATCAAATGGGTCTCAGTGAGGTTAAAAGAATAACAGATAGAATGAATGAAATTCTAACAGGTCTTGGCTATGACACTTCATCTAAAAGTGTTGGTCAAATAATGAATGAGCTAAATGAGAATCCTGATTTCCTATATGCCGATACACCTGATAGAAAAGAAATCGTGATTAGAGATTATACCGATATGACTAATGAGGCTATTGAGGTTATGACAGACTATTTCCATACAATGCCAAAATCAGAGGTCATTGTAAAAGCAGTACCTGAGTACTCTGAGAAAACTGCAGCAGGTGGTTATTATCAATCTCCTGCGCTTGATGGAAGTAGACCCGGGGTCTTCTATGCAAATCTATATGACATAAAACAAACTCCAAAGTATTCAATGAGGACATTAACATATCATGAGGCTACACCGGGCCACCATCATCAAATTGCTCACTCGCTTGAAAATGAGGACTTAACTTTATACAGAAGATTTGGATATGGTACTTCAGCATTTTCAGAGGGCTGGGCTCTGTATGCAGAAAGACTAGCTCTTGAAGTTGGTTTGGCAAATGATCCTTATGATGAATTAGGCATACTGCAAAGTGAAATATTTCGAGCTGTTAGATTGGTGGTTGATACAGGCATGCATTACAAAAGATGGACCCGTGAGGAAGCTATGGAATACATGAAATCAAAAACCGGCATGTCAGATACTGAAGTTAGAGTTGAAATTGAAAGGTATATTGTATGGCCAGGACAGGCTTTAAGTTACAAAGTCGGTATGATAAAAATACTCGAATTAAGAGAAAAGGCTATGAATGAATTAGGGGATGATTTTAATTTAAAAGATTTTCATTCAGCCGTTCTTGATCATGGAAATCCACCTTTATTTATAGTTGAAGAAATGGTTAATAAGATGATTGAGGATGCAAAGAGTTAGTATTTTTCTGGGTGCTTTGCTGTGAAAACCTTGTAGTAATCTTGCAAATCTCTGATATCTTTTTTATTTTCTCCAGACGGAACGAAAACCTTTCCTAAAAGTATTTCTTTTGTTGAAAAATCAATTGACGCGGGTATTATTTTTGCATCAATTCCTTCAGCAATTCTTAAAAAACCTGTCTTCCATGCTTCAACTTTAGATCTTGTTCCTTCAGGAGACATACCCAAAAGAGTGCCATTCATTTTCTTAATCTTTTCAATTGCATCATTAATCACTCCTCCAGGATTACTTCTATCAATCGGTATGCCTCCCATATATTTTAAAAAAGCCCCTAGTCCATACTTAAAGGCTGTATCTTTTCCAATAAAAGATATCCTAGCATCAAGCCCAGCAATTGCAGCAACACCTAAGATTCCGTCCCAATTTGAAGTATGCGGAGCCACTATAACAACTAAATTCTTGTTAGTGTGCTCCTCTCCTATCTTACCAAGAACTTTCCAACCCAAAACAGATAATAGAGATCTTCCAAGCCATCTAATAAACTTAGGCCTATATGCTCTAAAACTTTGAGGAATTTGATTTGGGGAGACGCTTGGCATTGGTTTTAATTTTTCTTAATTTTATCTATTAAATAGTAAAATGCATAAATTAAATAGCAAACAATTACCGCAAGAATATATATGTCTATCATGTGATAAGGGGCATCACGCATAAAACTTGTTACGTTAAGGCCAGCTGGCTTCTCTGCGACATACCAATAATTTGCTGGAGGACCAAGTAAATAATTAACAAAATACATTAGCAATAATAATAAAGACAAAATAAATAGCGTTTTATGAACATCTTCAAGATAAGGTCTTTGATTATCTATAATGATTGCATAACTAACTCCAAGCAATATCATTGCATGGCCAATCATATGCCTTACATAATGAATATTTGGAAATCCATATTCAGAATCTGGAGTGAGTATTGCCATTCCTGCACCGGATATGCCCGCAAAGAATGCAAACAAAAAAAACTCTCTTCTTTTTGTAAAGAAATATAAGATGATTGCTGCTGAAGAAAAATCACATAGATGAATTGGCAATCCTAATTTCAATTGATCTTGATACCCCTCAAAATAAAAATCCATACCATGATTTATTATCATTAAAGAAATTATTGTAGCGATTAAAAAAAAATTACTTGAATCACTCTTCTCAATAAATAATCTTGGCAAAAGTACGATTACGGCAAAACAGATGGTGGTAAAAATAATATGTGAAGTACCTAACAAATTAAGAGGAGTCATGATTATGTGTTTGTTATTGAGTTAGTCTGGTAGGCTCTCAAAATCCAAGTCCTGATATGGGTTCTGTCTTGAAATAGCATTTTGATGGACAACAGAAATATCAATATCACTTCCAATGTCGCCGACAAAAAAGCCGGCAAATGTTGGCCTGGGTGTAAGGTAAATAGTGACATATCTTCCTGACTTGGAATATACAAGGGTTATCTCTTCTCCGACCTGAGATGATACTAATGACCAACCAGTATTTAATGTTTCATTGCCATAAAAAACTAAATTTTCTGCTGGACTATTGCCAGAAGTAAGAATAATCCTTCCAGAAATTGCTTCTCCTGTTCCTAGCAGTACAGTTGGCGCTTTTACAATTTCAGCATCCTCAGGTAATGGCAAATCTTCTAAAAGATATGAAATAACTTTTCTTTGATTTACCTGATATTCGTCCGTAACCAATGCGCAACCAGACAATATTATCAATAAAGCAAATATTCTTGTTAAGTTTTTAACTTGCATAAAAAAAGTATTACATTTTTTTTGGTAAATTTCACTATTACTGATAGACAGAACCAAACTTATTATCTATAAAATCTTTCCATGATAATGATTCTTGTTTGATAAAGCCTTTTGATGATATCTTTCCGTCTAAGAACATCTTTAAAGCGCTGCATGCCCCTGAGGCAGTAGTAAGCTGAATCGCGCTAAACCTTTCATCTCCATAAATTCTTCTTAAGTAAGTTTTTTCTTGAAGCACTCCATCGATTAACCCAATAACCTTTACGAAAAATATAATTAAATCATTTTTAGTCCTAGGAACTTCTTTATCAAATAATTTTTCTAAAATATCTTTATTTTTCTTTAAATGTAAATCATTGAATAAGAATTTCATATGATTCAAGTGTCCAGGGTATCTGATTGTTTTGTAAGTCAAATTTTCAACCTTGTCTGCATAAGTTTCACACATGGTTGCACACCCCCCACTTGTATTAAAAGCCTCAAAGCTTTCACCTTCAATGACAAGTTTTTCTGCGCCTTCTAATGGCATTACTTTTATGGGCTTTCCTTCATAAATTGCATCAGCCTCATTGCAATATTCATTAATCAAGCCATTGGTTGACCAACTTAAGTAGTAACTCATTTCATTTGTTGTAAATCTTGGCAAAGCTCCAACTCTCATTAAAACCTCTTTTACATCATCAAATTCTTCCATCATGCTTGCCGCACAAATATTTATTGCTCCGGGCGCTAGTCCACATTGAGGCATAAGAATGCTTTCTGATTTTAATTCCTTAATAAAATCTGTAGTTTCTACATCTTCTGTGAGATCGAAATAACCAATAGATTCATCTGCTGCGATTTGAGCAATATTCTTATTTACCGCATAAGGCCCTGCAGAAACCACTGCATCAACTCCTTCTAAAAATGTTTTTACCTGGTTAATGTCAGTAGCATCAAAACCGTCAGTTATATCGCCCTGTTTAACATCATAGTCTTCTTTCAACAATTGTTTCAGGGCCCAACCTATGTTTCCACTGCCAACTATACCAATTTTAGCTTTCATCAAATTCTACTCCTTGAGCAAGTGGTAATTCATCACCATAATTTATTGTAGCGGTAACCCTTCTCATATAATTCTTCCACGCATCCGATCCAGACTCTCTCCCACCACCTGTATCTTTTTCGCCGCCAAATGCTCCTCCAATCTCAGCCCCGCTAGTTCCAATGTTTACATTTGCAATTCCGCAGTCGCTTCCTGATTCGCTTAAAAACAGTTCTGATTCACGCATGTCATTTGTAAATATTGAGCTGCTTAAGCCTTGAGAAACATTATTTTGCATAAAGATAGCATCTTTAAGATCTTTATATTTTTTTACATACAAAATTGGTGCAAATGTTTCTTTAAGCATCTCTTCTTCAACCTCATCAACTAAAACAAGAGCTGGTTTAACATAAAATTCTTTTGGGTCTTCAATATTTATTCTTTCTCCCCCAATAACATTGATTCCTTTTGATTTAAGGGAGCTTAAAGTTTCTTGCATGCTGTTATAACTATCTTCAGATATTAAAGGTCCAATTTGCGAGCTTTCTTTTGATGGACAGCCAATAACCAAATCATCAAAGCAAGCTTGTAATCTCTGTACACAATCTTCATAGATGTCCTCATGAACAAATAATCTTCTCAAAGAAGTGCATCTTTGGCCTGTTGTACCGCATGCTGAAAAAGCTATGCCTTTAATAGTTAAGTCTAGGTCGGCTGAAGGACAAACTATTGCTGCATTGTTGCCACCAAGTTCTAAAAGAAGTTTCCCCAGTCTTGCTGAGACTATTGGCGCAAGTTCTTTTCCCATTTGGGTGCTGCCTGTAGCAGAAACCAATGCGATTCTGTTATCTTTGCAGATTGAAACTGCATCTTCATTGCCACCTTCTAGAATAAGAATTAAATCAGCAAAATCTCCACTAACTTTATCCCATGCTGTTTTAATTCCTTTAGCACATTCATTTGCATGTGGGCTGGGCTTCCAAATGATGCTGTTTCCACAAACAGCTGCTAAGCAGAAGTTCCATGCAAAAACCGCCATTGGAAAATTAAAGGCTGTTATGCAACCAACCACGCCTAGCGGGTGCCATAATTCTTGTAATCTATGATTTGGTCTCTCGCTGGGCATTGTTAGACCATATAACTGTCTGCTTAAACCAACAGCAAAGTCACACATGTCTATCGCCTCTTGAACTTCGCCCAATGATTCGGTTTTGATTTTCCTTGCTTCTATAGTGATGGTTTTTGCTAGTGACTCTTTTTGAACTCTAAGCTCCTCACCAAATAATCTAATTAATTCTCCTCTTTGAGGGGCTGGAAGACTTCTCCATTTTAAAGAAATCTCTTTTGATTTATTAATCAGAACTTCATATTCGTTATTGTTCATCTAGGGCTCCCAAAGATAAGATGACTATTTTACTATAATTAGTTTGAAATATATTCTAATAAAGTCTTTATCTTTAAATGTTCTCAGCGAAATGAAGTCTAAAATAAGCTTTTATGCGTTTCGAAAAATTAAAAAATCTTATGTTTGCCCTGAAGAATTTCCAGATACATTTTATGGTCACCAATGAAGCTCCATAATGGATATTTGAAAGTAGCTGGTTTGTTTTTTTCAACAAAGAAGTGCCCCACCCATGCGAAGCCATATCCAGCCAAAAGAGAATAAAGCAAATACATAGGATCAAAAGTCCTAAAAAATTGAATATATAAATAAATACCGATTGAAGTGCCAATAAAGTGCAGTAACTTAGTCGTTTTATTGTCATGTTCACTTAAATAATAAGGGTAAAAGTCTTTAAAGGTTTTATATCGTTCCATAATTTTATTTCCTTGGTGGTAAACCGCTAACTCTAGTCAAAGTTGTTGTAACGCTTGCTCGTCTGTGTTCTGAGAGGTCTTGATATTCAGGATCTGCATACCACTCTTCTGCATGCTTGGCAGATGGAAAGCTAAATAATATTACTCTTCCCTCCATAGGTTTTTCACCTTCAACATTAACGATATTGTCATCAAAAGTTATAAACTCACCATTATGTTTTTTTAATAATGGAAAAAATCCTTTTTCGTATTCTCTATATCTATCTGCATCGTGAATTTGAATGTTTGCGATCATATAAACTTTAACTTCTTCCATTTTCTATAAATTATTTTGGCGCAGCTCCAGGCTGGTAATCATAATATCCATCTAATGGAATCATTAAATGAACAAACTTTGTACCTTTAAACATTACATATGGAGCTCCAGTGGTATAGTCTGTGGTTTGTCCATCAAGCGAAGAAGGATCTTTTGGCATCAACATCATATGAGCTCCAGATTCTATGTAGTGTTTGTGTCCAGCATCTTTTTGACCATCGGTATAAGGTTTAAAATTATCTACCCCTAGATCGCCATGCTTCATCCAAATCCAACCATCGCTTTCTAATTTAGGAGTTTTGTCTGCAATATATGCATCTACCCAAGCAACAGCATTTCGATCTGAACATGCCGCGGCAGACGCATGAGCATCAGCAAATCCATCCGCAGGCATTGGGACAAGGTTTCTACACGTCCAACCATTAGTGCCTTCTCGTAAAACTTTGCCAGATGCACCTATAACAGTTGCATGATCACCAATGAATGCTGGCGCAGCTGAAGTATAGGCCTCAATTTCCCATTCTGCTGAATTAACGTGCATGTGACTACCGCCTTCATGATGCCCTGCATATATACCTGTTGCAAAAACAAGTACAAATAAACTTTTAAAAACAATATTCATTATTTCTCCCATTAAATAAACTCTATAACAACTTAATTCTATGAAAGAATTAAATTTTATACAAATCTATTGGATATGGTTTTGCTGAATGTGTTGCGTAATGGCTCTAAATATTGCTATGTGTGCTGCTTTTGAGTATTCCCTTTCAGATCTAAATCGATGATTGGAAGAGGTCTTTGCAATTACAACATTTGATATTGGATCAACGTAAATAAACTGATTAAAGATTCCATGAGCTGTAAAATCCGTTAATGGGTCGCCTGGTACCCACCACTGATAACCATACCCCCATTCATTTGAAGATAATTCACCCGAGTTAGGCATTAAATGAGG
>CERX01105996.1_pt1 | contig 12570 bp, 10 predicted proteins | sample 350251 | NCBI WGS metagenome assembly CERX01 (sample SAMEA2621044, study PRJEB7988) | marine metagenome | biome: marine biome (ENVO:00000447); feature: deep chlorophyll maximum layer (ENVO:xxxxxxxx); material: "saline water (ENVO:00002010), including plankton (ENVO:xxxxxxxx)" | depth 50 m
ACCGTACAGGAAAGGTCAGGTGTTGCACTCAGTTTTTGCGGCCGCCCTTACTGAATGAGGTAGTGAGTATAGGAATCCTATACTGTTGCAAAATTTAAAAAGTCAATTATGGATTACAAAAAAATACAATTCATGGCTTTGCGCAATTATGGCTGGCGATTAACGTATATATTGACAACTGAGAGAGGGTTGTCGGCATGTCAATTTATCAAATAAAGGTTAATAGATGAGTACTGCTGTTTTAAGTCGTAATGAAGATTCTTGTGTTTACATTAGCGCTAAAGAGGCATCTATGCGGTTGGGTGTTTCTCAGAACACACTGAGGCACTGGCGGTATACGGGGCTACGTGATGATCTGTTGCCGTATAAATCGCGTATTGATCGCCGAGTTGTTTACAAAGAAGATGACGTAGAGAACTTCAAGAAGCACTATTTGTTCCAGTAATTTTTTGTTCACTGCCCGCTGGGCAGCTTAGTTCTCTTCCCCCCTTGGGAAGCTTGGCTCACTGTTTGAGCTCAAACTCGCACTACCCCGCCCCTGAGCTTGTGCTACACAACTGTTTCGGCAGATAGAGGTAGCACAATGACACTCGCCCCATCAGAGCTGAACGAACACGCTCGACAAGAGATCCAGGCTTACTCACGTGGCGAACAGTCTGCTGAAGCTACTGGATACAATCTCAGGAACCGCAAGCTGACACTGCCAGGCGAACCCAACCGGCGAGCTGGTGACGTGATACCTGAACCTTCAGACGAGGTCGTTCAGGCAGAGCTCAAGGCGCTGGATGAGCACAGAGAAAGGTATGGTCTTCCGCGTCCAGGCTTGGACTGAATAGCTGCGGTCAGCTGGGAAAAGATTCCAGGAGCTGCTGAAAATCAGGTCGAAAGTTTCCAAAAAGTTTCCAAGCAGCTTGGCGGCGCGATGAGAAAAAAATTTTTCGCCGTAACTTACTGATTTTGATGGAGAAATTTGGTGCCCGGAGCCGGGGTCGAACCGGCACGGATTGCAATCCGAGGGATTTTAAGTCCCTTGCGTCTACCAATTTCGCCATCCGGGCGAAAGTAAAGATGGAGGCCGAGGTCGGAATCGAACCGGCGTACACGGATTTGCAATCCGCTGCATAACCACTCTGCCACCCGGCCTCAAAAGGGGACTACTCTGTTGTGGATGACGTCAACAGGGTATGAAACTGGAGCGGGAAACGAGACTCGAACTCGCGACCCCGACCTTGGCAAGGTCGTGCTCTACCAACTGAGCTATTCCCGCAAAATACATCTACTTCATCTGACCCATCGGGTCGCGAGACCTCGCGAGGCTATGCGCCCCACTCCGACCTCGTAAGGCCGAGCTCTACTAATAGAGCTGTTCCCGCAAAGTCTTCGTCGGTAACTGCTGCCTGACTAGAGGCGTTCACCGCATCGGACGGCGCTCATTCTATCCTTCTGCGCCGACCTGTCAAGTCATTGATTCAAAAAAACTTATTTGGCGGAATTTTGATCACTGTCCGGGCGCAGGTGCGGCCAGGCAGCAAGCAAATAAACCACCATCGACCACAGCGTGAGCACGGCAGAGGCGGCCAGCAGGATATAGCCCAGCACCACCCACAGGGTCAGCACCGGTGGGTTGGCCAGCAGCACCACCAGCGCCACCATTTGTAGCGCTGTCTTGTACTTACCCAACTGTGAGACAGCGACGTGGGCGCGAGCGCCCATTTCTGCCATCCACTCACGCAAGGCGGAAATCACAATTTCACGGCCGATGATGATGGCCGCTGGTGCGGTGATCCAGAAGTTGGCGTGGTGCTGCACCAGCAGTACCAGTGCAATCACCACCATCAGCTTATCGGCTACCGGGTCAAGGAAGGCGCCGAAAGGCGTGCTCTGCTGCAGCTTGCGGGCCAGATAGCCGTCCAGCCAGTCCGTCACGCTGGCGAGCGTGAACACCACCGCTGCGGCCAGATAGCTCCAGTGGAACGGCATGTAGAACAGCAGGATAAAAATCGGTATCAGGGCAACCCGGATCAGGGTCAGGATATTTGGAATGTTCATGGTCTCAACTGCCTTGTGCAAGACGGCATTCTAATCGCTATGCAAGGCGGCATAAATCTGTTCGGCAAGTTTTTTGCTGATACCGGGGGCCTTGGCGATTTCAGTGGCACTGGCGCGTTTCAGCTCCTGCAGGCCACCAAAGTGCCGCAATAGTTCGCGGCGGCGTTTGGGGCCGACGCCTGCGATGCCCTCCAGACTGGAACTGGTGCGCGCCTTGCCGCGGCGCTGACGGTGGCCGGTGATGGCGAAGCGGTGCGCTTCGTCACGGATATGCTGAATCAAATGCAGCGCAGGTGAGTGGCCAGGTAACACGAGCTCATTGTGCGGATCATTCAGATACAGGGTCTCCATGCCCGCCTTGCGGGTTACGCCCTTGGCCACGCCCAGCAGCGTCAGGTCGTGGATGGCCAGCTCCTGTAGCACCTCAATGGCCATGTTCATCTGTCCTTTGCCGCCATCGACCAGCAGCACGTCGGGCATCTTGCCCTCCCCCTCCTTGAGCCGGCTGAAGCGTCGCATGAGTGCCTGGCGCATGGCAGCATAGTCATCTCCAGCGGTAACGCCTTCGATGTTGAAGCGACGGTAATCGCTTTTCAGCGGTCCCTCAGGCCCGAAGACCACGCAGGAGGCAACGGTTGCTTCACCGCTGGAATGACTGATGTCGTAACACTCCAGACGCGTCGGCAGCTCGTCGAGGCTCAGCGCCTGCTGCAGCGCCTCGAAGCGCTGCTGTACGTGTTGCCGATTACTGAGCAGGCTGGCCAGTGATTGCTCGGCATTGCCGACCGCCAGCTCCAGCCAGCGTTTGCGGTTGCCCCGCACGCGGCTAGAGATACTGAGGTTGTAACCACGAGCTTGGGTCAACGCCTGAGCAATCACGGCAAAGTCGTCGTGCTCGGCGTTGACGATCAGCTCAGGTGGTAACTCGCGCTCGGCGGTACCGAGATAATACTGGGGTAAAAAGGCTGCCAGCACTTCGCCCGGCTGCTGCTCGATGGGCACTCGGGGGAAATGGTTCTTGCTGCCCAATACGCGGCCGTTGCGCACCATGACAACGTGAACACAGGCGCCACCTGGAGCGACGGCGGCGGCGACAATGTCGACGTTGCCCTGCTCGGTATCCATGCTTTGCTGGTCCTGCACGCGGCGCAACAGCGCTATCTGATCCCGCAGCTCGGCGGCACGCTCGAAATCCAGGTTCATCGATGCCTTTTCCATGGCGCTGGTCAGCTCTGTGTTCAGGGCGTTGCTGCGCCCTTCCAGAAACATCACTGAGTGGCGCACGTCCTCGGCGTACTCGGCCTCATCCACTAGCCCCACGCACGGGGCCTTGCAGCGCTTGATCTGATACTGCAGGCACGGCCGTGTGCGGTTGCGGTAATAGCTGTCTTCGCACTGGCGGACCAGAAAGGCTTTCTGTAACAGGTTAAGGCTCTCGCGGATGGCCAGTGCGCTCGGGTAGGGGCCAAAATAGCGCCCCTTGGCGCGCTTTGTGCCCCGGTGCAGGCCAAGCCTGGGAAAGTCGTCATTGCTGGAGAGAAACACGTACGGGTATGACTTATCGTCGCGCAGCAGAATATTGTAGGGCGGACGATTGGCCTTGATCAGGCTCTGCTCCAACAGCAGTGCTTCGGTTTCGTTGGCCGTGATCGTGGTGTCAATCTGCTGGATGCGCGCCACCAGCGCGGCCGTTTTAGGGCTCAGGCCGGTTTGGCGAAAGTAGCTGGAAAGCCGCTTCTTGAGATTGCTGGCCTTGCCGACGTACAGCAGCGCGCCTTCGCCGTCGAACATACGATAGACGCCAGGCTTGCTGCTGGCGGAGGCGAGAAAGGCACGTGCGTCAAACGGGGCTGGACTGCTCACTGCTGGCTGGTATCGACCATGCCGTGGCGCACCGCCAACAGAGTTAGCTCAACGTCACTGGTAATGCCAAGCTTCTCGAAAATACGGTAGCGGTAGGTGTTGACGGTTTTGGGGCTGAGGCAGAGCTTGTCGGAAATGCTCTGCACCTTTTCGCAGCCGACGATCATCAGCGCAATCTGAATTTCTCGTTCTGACAGGCAATCAAAGGGCGAGTCGCCGTCTGGATTGAAGCGCTTGAGCGCGAGTTGCTGGGCAATATTGGGGCTGATGTAGCGCTGGCCTGTGTGCACCTGACGAATGGCTGCAACCATTTCATCCAGCGCCGCGCCTTTGGTCACATAGCCCGCGGCTCCGGCTTGCATAAGGCGGGTGGGGAAAGGCTCTTCATCGCACACGGTAACCGCAATAACTTTGAGGTTGCGGTCGTGCTGCACCAGCTTGCGGGTTGCTTCCAGACCGCCGATGCCAGGCATGCGCACATCCATAAGCACCACATCGGGCTTCAGCTCGCGCGCGCGGGTGACGGCGTTCTCACCGCTGTCGGCTTCGCCGACCACGGACAGGCCCGGGACATCGCCCAGCATACGACTGATGCCCATGCGTACCAGGTCATGGTCATCAACCACTAGCACCTTGATCAAGCACTACCCCTTGAACACACCGAATGTTGTTATTCCCCCGTAAACGGAGGCGGCATCCCAGCACGCTGCCCTTCTTCTATACTTGCCCGGCCCGGTCAATTGCTGTCCGTGCCGTTCGCGCCACAATACCAAAATGCCTAGACAGATGAAATCACTTGTCTTCGGCTTGCGCGCAACCCTGACAAAGTGCTAGGGCTTGCTTGGTGTGCCTTCTGGCTCGGCGACCTAGGTCGAATGGCGGCGCTGTCTGCCGGACGGGATAATTCTCAAAAAATAGTTGCAGAACCATGAGCAAAGACACCAAATTCGCCGAGGCGGGTAAAACCGCTGTGATGCAGAATGTGCAAGGGCTGATCGGATTTTTACAGGCTTATCCGCCGTTCAATCTGATGGAAGCCTCGCATTTGGCCTGGCTGGTCGAACAGGCCCAGCTGCGCTTTTTTGCCGCAGGCGAACCGATACTGCAGCCTCAAGACGGCCCCGTGCAGCGCTTTTTTATCGTCAAGCAGGGGTTGGTTCGCGGCGAGCGTGTTGTCAGCGGTGCCGAGCGGCCTGACACCACCTTCGAAATCGGTACCGGCGAGTGCTTTCCGTTGGCGGCGCTGCTGGGCGAACGTGCTACGCGCACCCTGCACCGCGCAGCCCAGGATAGCTTTTGCCTGACCATTGAACGTGACGCATTCGTCACCCTGTTCAGTCAGTCCCTGCCCTTTCGCGACTTTGCCTTGCGCGGTGTCAGCAGCCTGCTTGACCAGGTTAACCAGCAGGCGCAAAAGCAGGCCAGTGAAAGCCTTGGCGCGCACTATTCGCTGGATACCCGGCTGGATACCCTGGTGGGGCATTCGCCGGTGCATTGCGCGCCCGACACCGCGATCCGACAGGCTGTGCGGCAGATGCACGAGGCCAGTGTTGGCAGCATCGTGATCACCGACCAGGCGATGGCGCCGCAGGGTATTTTCACGCTGCGCGACCTGCGTGCGCTGATTGCCAGTGACGATGACGACCTGAACAGGCCGATCAGCGCGGTAATGACCCCGGACCCGGCCTCGCTGCCCTCTGAGGCCAGCGCCTTTGATGCGGCCATCGCCATGACCCGGCGCCACATTGCGCATATCTGCCTGGTGGATAACGACCGGCTGACCGGCGTCGTATCGGAGCGCGATCTGTTCTCGCTACAACGGGTTAACCTAGTGCATCTGGCGCGCACCCTGAGGCAGGCCGAGAGTGTCTCCCGGCTGGCGGCGCTGCGCCGGGACATTCACCAACTGGTTGACAGTATGCTTGCCCATGGCGCGTCATCCGGTCAGATCACCCGTATCATCACGCTATTTAACGACCACACCGTTTGCCGAGTAATTGAGCTGTGCATGGCCGAGCACGGTGATCCGGGCGTGCCGTTCAGCTGGTTGTGCTTTGGCAGCGAGGGGCGTCAGGAGCAGACGCTGCACACCGACCAGGATAACGGCATGATGTTCTCTGCCACCTCCCCTGAACAGGCTGAAGAGCGCCGTGCGGCGCTGCTGCCGCTGGCCGACAAGATTAACCGGGCACTGGCCCAGTGCGGCTTTACCCTGTGCAAGGGCAATATCATGGCCAGCAATCCTGAGCTGTGTCTGTCGGCGCGCGAGTGGCAGGCTCGATTCGAGCGCATCATCGCCAGCACCACGCCGGCCAATCTGCTCAAGTCAGCGATCTACTTTGATTTTCGTGTGGTCTGGGGCGACCGGCGGGCTGCGGACCAAGTGTTCTCTGGCGTGCTGCGCAAAATTGGCAGCAACACCCTGTTCCAGCAGCAGATGGCTCAAAATGCGTTGCAGCATCGTCCGCCCATCGGACGGCTACGCGACTTTGTTGTGGCCCGCAGCGGCGCCGAGAAAGACACTCTGGATATCAAGGTGCAGGGGCTCGGACCTTTCGTCGATGGTGCCCGGCTGTTGGCGTTGGCCAACGGCATCGCAGTCAGCAACACCCTGGAGCGATTGCAGCAGTTGCGGCAACGCGGTGTACTCGATCCGCTCGATGCCGATGCTTATATTGAGGGTTATCAGTTCATCCAACTGGTGCGCATGCAGCAGCACCAGCAGCAGGAGCGTGAGCAGCGCCCGTTCAGCAATCGGCTCGACCCAGACAGCTTGAATCAGCTGGATCGCCGTATCCTGCGTGAATCCTTTCGTCAGGCCAAGCGCCTGCAGGCCAGCCTGGCACTGAGGTATAACCTGTGAATCCGCTTAGCTGGATAGCCGCCCGGCGACAAAAGCTTGATCCGGAGCAGCAGGCGCGCTTGACCGCCCTGCCCGCTCCGCTGGCACTGGATGAAACGCCGCTGAGCCGCGCCCGGATGGTAGTCGTGGACCTTGAAACCAGCGGGCTGAACGTGAACCGTGATCGCATTCTGTCGGTTGGCGCCGTAGTAGTAGAGAACGGCAGCATTGATCTGGGCAGTCAGTACGAGTGCACCCTGTTCCAGGCCAATCATCGCGTTACCGAGTCGGTGCTGATCCACGGTATCGCGCCCAGCGAAGTAGCCCAGGGTGTCGCGCCGGTCGACGCCTTGCTGGATTTTATGGCGTTTGCTGACAACGGTGTGTTTGTCGCTTTTCATGCCGCCTTTGATCAGCGCATGTTGCAACGTGGTCTGCGGCAAACGCTTAACACGCGTCTGCGACACGTGTTCCTTGATGTAGCTGAGCTGGCCCCGATGCTGTGTCCTGAGGCAACCGGCAGAAAAACCCTGGACGACTGGCAAGACTACTTTCAGTTACGCAATAGCCAGCGGCACCATGCCTCGGCCGACGCCTTGGCCACGGCTGAAATCCTGCTGATTTTGCTTAGCCGGGCGCGCGCGCAGGGTATTCAGACATTGGCAGAACTTAACGCCCGCCTGCGCCACTGGCGCCGCTTGCGGCAGGCGCGGATCAGCAGTCTGTAACGTCCTTTCCGACAGATCTGCGACGTTTAGAGCTTTTGCTCGATTTTTCCTGATGCATTTTGACAATCTGTGCTGGATGCTCGGCGCAGATGCTGTTAGCTTGCGCCCTCGTTTCATCATTAATGAGGCATCGCTTCCGTTTGTATCAAACTGCGCGGGCGGTCAGCCTCGTTGGGATTGACAGCGGACATGCAACCTATTTGCAGAAAATGCTGTCGACCTGATGAGACGCTTTTCCATAGACAGACACTTTCCGGAGCATTCCATGAACAGACACGCCTGGCTGAAGTCATCCGTTGCCTTGGCCGTCACCCTTGCCGCCTCAAGCGCTAACGCCAATGGCCTGAGCATCAACGAGCAAAGCGCGAGTGGTATGGGGACTGGGTTTGCAGGACGCTCATCTTCTGCCGAGGACGCCAGCACGCTGTTTGGCAACCCCGCCGGCATGTCCAGGCTGGACAGAACTGAAATCAGTGGTGGTTTTGCCACCATTTTCGCCTCCACCGACATCAGCGATGCCCAAGGCGCTCTGCCCGGCAGCAATGACGGTGATATGGTGCCCAACGCCGTAGTGCCCTTCGGTTATCTGGTCACTCCGCTTAACGATCGCTGGCATGCGGGCTTCGGCGTTTACGCGCCCTTCGGTGTTATCAGCGACTATGAAAAAGGCTTTCAGGGCCGCTATCACAGCCTGTACAGCAAGGTGCAGGTGGTTACCCTGCAGCCCACGCTGAGCTATCAAATCAATGACCGGGTATCGGTAGGCTTTGGCCCAACCATTAACCAGATCAAGGGCAAGCTGACCCGCAACTCGCCGCACGCGGTAGCACCAGGCGTTGGTCCTGACACCAACGTTAACGTTCGCGGCGATGATATCGGCTACGGCTTCAATGCCGGCGTGCTGGTTGATCTGACCGAGCAACTGCGTTGGGGGCTGACCTATCACTCCAAGGTGGATTACACCCTGGAAGGCCGCACCCGCGTTCAGGGCTCAGTGGCTCCGGGCCTCAACGGCAGCTATGACGCCAGCCTGGACTTCACCTCACCGGAGTCCATCGACACCTCCATTACCTGGGAAATGGATCCGCGCTGGACACTGTACGCAGGCGCAACCTGGACACGCTGGAGCCGGCTGGACAAGATCGTGATCGAAAACGACGGCGTTGACCCGGCCTACCAGGGTCGCATCGGCGCTATCGAAGAAGACATGCAATGGGACGACATCCTGTCCTGGGCAATCGGCGCCTCCTACCAGCTGACGCCGCAATGGGTGCTGCGCGCAGGCTTTACCTCGGATCCGTCGCCGACTAACGACACCCATCGTACCGTTCGCGTCCCAGTATCCGATCGCCAGATCTTCTCACTCGGTGCGGGCTGGGATGTTACTCCTGACCTGACACTCGACGTGGCCTACTCCTACCTGTACGAGTCCAAAGGCGAGATCAATACCAGCGATTACACAGCTGAATTCCAAAACTCAGCCCACGGCCTGGCCACCCAGGCAACTTGGCGCTTTTAATAGCTGGCCAATAAAAAACGCCCCGCATTTGCGGGGCGTTTTTGTTTCAACTCAACACATTAGTGATCCACCGCAGCTCCGGCACCACGCGGGACACGAATGTCCTCGATCAGGTGCTGAATCTTCTCCGGCGGCGCCTTGGTCATGGAAGACACCACTACCGCAGCGATAAAGTTGAAGATCATGCCCAGGGTACCAATGCCTTCCGGCGAAATACCAAACCACCAGTCCTCGGCCGTTGCAGTCGGGTCGATGAACTTGTAGTAAACGATATAACCGAAGGTGAAGGTCAGACCGACAACCATACCGGCGATGGCCCCTTCCTTGTTCATGCGCTTGGAGAAGATCCCCATGACGATGACCGGGAAGAACGAGGCCGCCGCCAGACCGAAGGCAAAGGCGACCACCTGCGCCACAAAGGCTGGTGGGTAAATTCCGAACAGACCGGCGATGGCAATCGCCACACCTGCCGCCACCCGCGCGGCCAGCAGCTCCTGTTTCTCGGTAATGTTCGGTGCCATGTTGCTCTTGAGTAGGTCATGGGATACTGAGGTCGAAATCACCAGTAGCAAGCCCGCAGCGGTAGACAACGCCGCCGCCAGACCACCGGCAGCAATCAGCGCCACTACCCAGCCCGGCAGTTCAGCAATTTCCGGGTTGGCCAGTACCATGATGTCGCGGTCAACATACAGCTCGGTAGCAGCCGGGGTCGGCTCGTTGCTCAGCAGACGTTCGCCATTGGCGCCGAGCTCGTCGGTGAACTTCGGTGCGCCAACAAAGGGCGCGCCCGGGCCGTACTGAATCACGCCGTCGTTGTTCTTGTCCTGCCAGGCGATCAGGCCCGCGTTCTCCCAGGTCTTCAGCCAGGTCGGCACTTGCTCATAGGCAACGTTCGGCACCGAGGTCAGCAGGTTGGTGCGTGCAAAGGCCGCAACAGCCGGGGCTGTGGTGTACAGAATCGCAATGAACAACAGTGCATAACCTGCTGATTTACGAGCGTCACGTACCGTCGGCGTAGTGAAGAAACGAACGATAACGTGGGGCAGACCGGCAGTGCCCACCATCAGCGCCATGGTGATGAAGAATACGTCGATGGTCGATTTTGACCCGTCCGTATACGCCCCGAAGCCCAACTCAGCGCCAAGCCCGTTCAGCCGTTCGAGCACCGATTGCCCCGTACCTGACACCTCGCTACCAAAGCCCAGCTGCGGGATTGGGTTGCCGGTAATCAGCATGGAGATGTAAATGGCCGGAACCATATAAGCGAAGATCATCACGCAGTACTGCGCCACCTGGGTGTAGGTGATGCCCTTCATGCCCCCAAGCACCGCGTAGAAGAACACGATCGCCATACCGATGATCACGCCGGTGTTGATGTCCACTTCCAGGTAACGTGAGAACACGATGCCGACACCGCGCATCTGGCCTGCTACGTAGGTAAAGGAAATGAAGATCACGCAGATCACCGCGACCACACGCGCTGTCTGTGAGTAGTAACGCTCACCGACAAACTCCGGCACAGTGAACTTGCCGAACTTGCGCAGGTACGGCGCCAGACACATTGCCAGCAGCACGTAACCACCGGTCCAACCCATCAGGTACACAGAGCCGTCATACCCGGTGAAGGAGATGATACCGGCCATGGAGATGAAGGATGCGGCAGACATCCAGTCAGCGCCAGTGGCCATACCGTTAGCTATCGGGTGCACGCCTTTGCTGGCAACGTAATACTCGCTGGTACTGCCGGCACGCGACCAGATCGCGATACCGATGTACAGGGCGAAGGTCGCCCCGACAAACAGATAGATCAGAGTTTGGGTATCCATCACTGGACTCCTGTTCTTATTCTTCGTGGAAGTCGTATTTGCGATCGAGCTGATTCATCTTCCAGACGTACACGAAGATGAGCACCACGAAGGCATAGATGGAGCCCTGCTGGGCGAACCAGAACCCTAACGGGAAGCCGAAAAAGGTAATGGCATTGAGTTGGTCGACAAACAGCACTCCAGCACCGAACGAGACCACAAACCAGACGACCAGCAGGATCATCATGAGCTTGAGGTTTTCACGCCAGTAACCGCGCGCCGCCTCTTCTTTTGACATGGACATTAGCGTCTCCATTGTTGTTGTTATTACGCCGGTAACGGTAGCACCGGGCTGACGAACTGGAGACTAAGACTTTGGTAGAACGCGGCGCTCACGTCTGTTTTCCAGCCTCTAATCCATGGTTGAATTAATAGCCAACTCATTGTTTTTAAATGTTTTTATTTATCCATAAAGCAAAGCCAACTAGCGCATTAGACTAAGGCAGCACGCAGGTGCTTACCCACCTGCGGGACGGCGGTTATTGGCAGGGTTTTGTCCTCCTGTGCTTCCTGCCCTCCGACCTGGGCCGGGCAAGGTGCGCTTACGCAGTCAGACTCAAGCCCTGAAAGCGGCACCAGAGCCACTCCTACGCCTTTCTTTCCAGCGCTTCCTTAATACCCTGTCATTTACACCGTGGATTGGCATCCGGCCTCTCATACGGCTGTTTGGCTCGCGGGCCTCGCCGTTCGGCGGCTGCGCTGTTCAGCCGTGCAAGCTGTGACATAGACGCTCACAAATATTCAACCGCTGTGGGCCGCAGTCGATCCAATATCTCGATATGCTGATTGGATTGCGGATAAGCAACAGGCACGCCCGATTGCAGCCCGCATCTACCAATAACAAGATATTTAGCAGGGGGTTGACCATGAGTGCCGTCATTGGCGGAGATAACAAGGGGCACGGCCAGTTGGCCGGCTATGGGTCCAAGGCGTATCGTAACTATGTGCTGTTGGCGTTAACCCTGATCTACATCCTGAATTTCGTCGACCGCGCCCTGCTCGCCGTCGTCGGCCCCGATCTGGTGCCAGATCTCAAAATAACCGACACCCAATTTGGGCTGCTGACCGGCTTCGGTTTCGCCCTGCTATACACCGCCGTGGGTATCCCGCTGGCCCGCTTTGCCGATGTTGGCCATCGCGTATGGATCATGACCGTTTGCGTGGCGCTGTGGTCGCTGATGACCGCCGCCTGCGGCCTGGCAACGGAAGTAACCATTGGCTCGATAACCATAGGGGCGTTCTGGATTCTGCTGATATGCCGGGTTGGCGTGGGCATTGGTGAGGCAGGCTGTACACCGCCGGCCAACTCCCTGATCGCGGATTACTTCATCCCCCGTGAGCGATCCCAGGCGCTGGGCTTCTACGCCATGGGCGTCACACTCGGCACCATGTTCGCGAACCTGATCGGTGGCTGGGTTACCGACATGTTTGACTGGCGCACGGCCTTTTTTGTTGTTGGCCTACCGGGCTTGCTGGTCGCCATTGTTTTCAAGCTGACGGTCAAGGAGCCGCCACGCGGCTACACCGACCCGCCGAAAACCGAGACGAAAGAGCGCGCCAACCTGAAGGAGGCAATCCACGAACTGATGGGCAAGCCCGCGTTCTGGCTGATGACCGCTGGTGCCACCATCGCTGCCTTCTGTGGCTACGGTATCTCCTCGTTTCAATCGCTCTTTCTGGTCCGCACCTACGAAATCACCGCCG
>CERX01144200.1_pt1 | contig 12557 bp, 11 predicted proteins | sample 350251 | NCBI WGS metagenome assembly CERX01 (sample SAMEA2621044, study PRJEB7988) | marine metagenome | biome: marine biome (ENVO:00000447); feature: deep chlorophyll maximum layer (ENVO:xxxxxxxx); material: "saline water (ENVO:00002010), including plankton (ENVO:xxxxxxxx)" | depth 50 m
TCATCTGCAAAAGATTGGATATCATCTGATTCAATCCCACGTCCTTCCGCCATGAGAGATTTCATTTCATCCCAAATAGGATTGAGAAAAGCTTCTGTCTGCATTCTGTCATTTTCTGACATGTCTGTTCTTGTATTTGGCTCAAGAGCAGATTTAAAATCACCTTGAGAATAATTGTGAAAATTAATTTTTAGATTTTCATAAAGCTCTTTTTGATAAGCGCGCATTCCCCCAAGGCCTCGAACGCTAATACTTCCAACAGGATGAACCCATACTTCAGATGCTTGAGAAGCCATGAGATAAGACGTTGTAGACAGACGATCGTTGAAAGCAATTACTCTTTTACCAGAGTCACGAAGCGCTTTTAATTCTTTTGCAATATTGATTGCTGTAGTTGGTCCAGCAAAACCTGTGGATGAGAAATCAATAAACACAGCAGGAATATCTTCATCTTTAGCTGCCGATCTTATTAATTCTATAAGATCTCTTGTTTGAATTTGATCAGTTGAAGAGTCTGTAACAATATCAAACAGAAAATCTGATTTAAACACTTCTTGATCAACCACAGTTCCTTCAGGATCAATGAAAAGTACTCTACCACTTGGATCTTTAACTTCAGACCCTAAAGAGGTTAACCCTCCAATAGTTATAATCGTAAAAAAGATCAAAACGAAGGCTGTAGCAACGTTCAGTATGATGATTCTTGCTTTTTCTAGAAATCGACCAAGCCAAGAAAAAAAAGGTTTAAGTGCGTTCATAGTTATTCTCCTCATAAATACTTTCCAAACTTATTCCATTTAAAATGGAAAACTTTTAATATAAAATCAGTAATGATTATACTGATATTTTCTCGTGAATAGAACAATATTTATATCAGAAGTGGGCGATGAGAGATTCGAACTCCCGACGTCCTGCGTGTAAAGCAGGCGCTCTGACCAGCTGAGCTAATCGCCCTAAAAGTGAATGAAATTAAATTTTTAGATTAAATAATCCAACAAATTACTTTTTCAGATCTGGGATAGCCACATCAATGACATCCATCAATTCTTTTGCAAAATGGAAAGTAAGATCTTTCTTGATATGTTCTGGAATTTCTTCCAAATCACGTTTATTAGCAAAAGGTAATACTATAGTTTTGATTCCTGCACGATGAGCAGCTGTGACTTTTTCTTTTACGCCACCAATTGCAAGTACATTACCTCGTAAAGTAATTTCTCCAGTCATAGAAAGCTTACTCTTAACTGGCTTATTAGTTAATAATGAGACCAATGAAGTAAACATTCCTACACCTGCTGAAGGTCCATCTTTTGGAATGGCTCCAGCGGGACAATGAACATGAATATCCATCTTTTCTGCAAAATCGTCTTTTAATCCTAGAATATCTGTGTGGGATTTGACATAGGTAAATGCTGCTGCTGCAGATTCTTTCATAACATCTCCCAATTGACCGGTCAAGGTAAGCACTCCTTTTCCATTCATCTTGCTTGACTCTACAAATAGAATATCTCCACCTGCGGCAGTCCATGCCATTCCTGTCACTACGCCTGGCTTAGTTGTACGTTCTGCTAAATCAGATTGGAATTTTGGAATCCCTAAATAATCATTAACAGTTTTTTTAGATATTGTTATTGTTTTTAATTTTTTGTTTACTACATCTACTGCAATTTTTCGAAGTACATTTGAAATTTCTCTCTCTAAGCTTCTTACTCCAGATTCACGTGTATAAGAACGAATCACTTCTTTAATTCCAGATTCATTAAACTTTACTTGTTTAGACGTCAATCCATTTTCTTTAATCTGTTTTGGAATAAGATGCTTTTGCGCAATTTTGACTTTTTCGTCATCAATATATCCTCTAAAATCTAACATTTCCATACGGTCATATAGTGCATGAGGAATATTGTCAGGATAATTCGCTGTTGAAATAAACATCACTTTACTTAAGTCAAAATCAACTTCCAGATAATGATCACTAAAGGCATGATTTTGTTCTGGGTCTAGCACTTCAAGCATTGCCGATGAAGGATCGCCTCTAAAATCAGAACCTAACTTATCAATCTCATCTAACATAAAAACTGGATTATTTGTTTTAGCTTTTTTTAGTGATTGGATAATTCTTCCAGGTAATGCACCAATATAGGTACGTCTATGGCCTCTAATTTCAGCCTCATCTCTTACGCCACCTAATGAGATGCGAACAAATTCTCTACCCATTGATTTAGCAATTGATTTTCCTAAAGAAGTTTTACCAACTCCTGGTGGTCCTGTAAAACAAAGAATAGGTCCTCGAACTGTATCGTCCTTGGTTACTTTTTTCTTTAGTGATCGTACTGCTAAATATTCCAGTACACGTTCTTTTACTTTTTCAAGACCGTAGTGATCTTCGTTAAGTGTTTTCCCTGCTTTTTTAATATTTAAATTATCTTTACTGGACTTACTCCATGGTAAGTCTGTTAACCATTCTAAATATGTTCTGGCAACAGAATATTCAGGGGATTGTGGTGAAATACGTGATAAACGATCTAATTCTTTATGTGCTACTTTTGAAGCCTCTTTACTCATGCCAACTTCATCAATCTTCTTTGTTAGCTCATCTAATTCTACTGTTTGACTATCTTCTCCGAGTTCTTTCTGAATAGTTTTCATCTGCTCTCTTAAATAGTACTCCCTTTGAGTTTTAGAAATCTCATCTTGCACTTCTGTCTGAATTTCTTCTCCTAGCTTAATACGTTGTATTTCTTTTTGTAATAAATTGATAGCATTCTCAACACGTTTCTTAATATCCAACTCCTCTAGGACTTCTTGCTTTTCTGAATTAGATATTGATAAAAGAGATGTTGCTCTATCTGCTAATCGAGAAGGACGATCAATATTGGATAACATTCCTGCATGTTCTTCATTTAAATTTGGAGAAATCTTAATTAATTCAGTAAATGAACTTTTTAAACTTTTGGCTAATGCCTCAACTTGCACATCAGGACTACTAATGGATTCTGGAATTCTTTCCACGTCGGCAATAAAATAAGATTCTCCTTCTTTATATTTTAAAATTTTTACCCTATCTATACCTTGGACAATAGCAGACTTACTATTATCTGGCATATCGAATGTCTTAAGCACTGATGCTAGCGTACCATAAGAATATAAATCTTCTTCTTTTGGATCTTCGACTGATCCATCTTGCTGTGCAACAACTACAAGATATTTATTATCTGGATCGAGCTCTTCAATTAACTCCAATGATTTCTTTCTTCCTACATAAATAGGAATAACCTGTTGAGGGAATAATACCGTATTCTTTAACGGCATCACTGGATATTGTTTTTCTATTTTTTCCATATTTGTTCCTATTAGTATTGATGCAAAAACTATGCCTTATGTTAAATATAGTCTAAAACTATAAAAATTCATCAAAAATATGCCAAAATGGCAATAAAGTCTGCTAATTTAGTTCAATTGAGTATAAAAAATCATCAAAAGAGGCGGAGTTTTCTTTTATTAACTCACCATTTCCAACTGCTTTAATGAAATATAAGCTGTTAGGAAATTCTACTACACCTCCTAAAAGACCATAATTTGGTTTAATCTCAACTGGCAAGGTATTGTTCCCCATTCTAGGAACCTCATATGTCCCATATATCTCAATTGATGTAACATACTTGCTGTCTAAACTATCTCTTTTTACTAAAATATTATCCTTATCAAATGAATCATCTTTTTTAAATTGACTAATCCAACGATTTAGATTTTGATCTGCTGTTCCTTGAATATTATTAAATACTACTACAGAAAAATCTTCATTATTATCTAAACTTACTTCTAGCAAACGAAATTGCTTATCTGAACTAGATGCGCTCCAACCATTTGGTAATTTATAAGAAATATTTTTTACTATATCTTTTCCTATAATTTTACTTGTACCATTCACAGCAATGTGTGATATAAAAAAACAGGTTCCAATAATTACGATATATAATATAATTCTATTCATGGTTGCTAAAAATTGTACGCGCTTGTTCATCTGCATGATAAGAGCTGCGCACTAATGGCCCAGACTTTACTATTTTAAACCCAATAGACTCTCCAAAAACTTTATATTCATCAAATTTTTCTTTCGAAATATACTCTTCTACTTTTAAATGTTTTTTTGTTGGTTGAAGATATTGTCCAACGGTAAAAATTTGTACACCTAGTGCAACAATCTGCTCCATTGTATCTTTTACTTCTCTTTCAGTCTCTCCTAATCCAACCATAATACCTGTTTTAGTGCGTAATCCATAATCTATAGACTCTTTCAATACATCTAATGAACGCTGCCAATTTGCTTGAGCTCTTATTCTCTTGCTAATTCTCTCTACGCATTCAACATTATGGCTAAATATATCTGGCTGTGATTCAAAGACAGTATTTAATGCATTGATGTCTCCTTTAAAATCAGGAGTGAGCACTTCTATTGTACATTTTGGATTTAATTTACGCGTAGCGTTAATAGTTTGTGCCCATATTGTAGATCCATAATCACCTTTTAAATCATCTCGATCTACAGATGTAATAACTACATGGCGTAGTTTCATTTTTTTAACTGCTTGTGCAACACGATATGGCTCCAAAGGGTCATTCCAAGTAGGCCTTCCTGTTTTTACAGAACAAAATCCACATCCTCTAGTACATGTGTCGCCTAAAATCATTAAAGTAGCTGTTTTACGATTCCAACACTCATAAATATTTGGACATCTTGCTTCAGCGCAAACCGTGTTAAGGTAGCTTTCTTGCACCATTTTTTTAACTGACTTATAGTTTTTGTCAGTACTAATATTAATCTTTGGTTTGTGTATGCCTGATTGAATCATTGTATGTTGAATAATCGGTTAAAATGCAATATAATCGACTGTTTAATATCATCTATAAAAAATTCTCTTCCAAGTTCTTTCTCCATTGATGTCATTAAAACATCATCAATACCACAAGAAATGATATTAGAAAAATAATTCATATCTGTATTTACATTAAGAGAAAATCCATGAGTAGTTACTCCATGTGATACGCGAATCCCAATACTCCCTATCTTTCTATCACCTATCCAAACACCAGGTTTACCTTTTTTTATATGCGCATCTATATTGTATTCATTAAGAACAGCAATCAATAAAGATTCAAGATGATTAACATAAGATTTAATGCCTAACCCTATTCTCTTTAGATCTATTATAGGATAACCTACTAATTGTCCAGGACCATGATAGGTAACATCTCCTCCACGATCTGTTTGAATAATCTCACAGTTATTGTCTAAAATATTATCACGATTGGCATTCTTTCCAAGAGTATAGATATGATTATGCTCTAATAATATTAGAGTATCTTTTCCTGATTTTTTAATGAGGTTTTCTCTTGTAATCTCTTGTTTAGATAAGGCTATGTTATAATTACATATTCCTAAATCTTTAACAGTTATATCCATTTATTTTAGCTGCAATAATGTTTCAAAGATTGCTTCAGAGAAAGTAGGATGTGGATGGATAGAATTAAATATATTTTTGATAGTCAAATTATTTGTTTTTATGATGCTAAGCTCTGAAATCATCTCTGTTGCGTTAGATCCAACAATATGAGCGCCTAGGATATTGCCTTTTGTGCCCACTAGTATTTTTATAAAACCATCAGTAGATCCAACAGCAACTGCTTTCCCGTTAGATATAAAAAACGATTTAGCAACTTTAAACTCTATATTGCTATCTACTAGTGTTTGCTCTGTAGCGCCAATCGATGCTACTTCTGGTTTTGAATAAGTACAAGCAGGAATACTGTTATAGTCAATCTGCTTTGGATTTAATCCACAAAGATGTTCAGCAACATAGAGACCTTCTGCTGCAGACACATGAGCAAGCCATGGATCTCCAATTACATCTCCCACTGCATAAATATTATCAATATTTGTTTTTCCATGTTCATTTACTGCAATATGATTATTGTCAGAAAATTCTAATCCTAAACCTTTTAATCCCATTCCTGTTGAATTACCTTTTACTCCAACGGAAATCAACACCTTCTCATCATCTATATTATCTGCTAATGTACCTGTTAAGACATTAATTTTTTTCTTTTTGAATACTTTCTCAATCCATTGTGAAACTTCTTTATCCTCATGTGGCAAAATAGTATCCTCTGCCTCAATCAATGTCACATTCGTTCCAAAACTATTAAAGAAATATGCAAATTCTACTCCAATTGCGCCTGCACCAATAATTGTCATTGATTTAGGAATTGATTTCATCTGAAAAATATCTTTTGCATAGACAACTTCACTTGCATTTAGGTTAGGAAGTGTCTTTGGTTTAGATCCTGTTGCAATAATAAATGTTTCTGCAGTGATAGTAGTATCGTTTACCATTATTGTATTTTTATCAGTGAATGTTCCAAATCCTGCATGAAAATCAATATTATGTTTCTTTACCTGATGATGAAGCCCTTTTGATAAACGCTGTCTCGCTTGAACGCTTTTACTTACAATAGATTCAAAATCTACAGCAATATCTTTAACGGATATTCCATATGATTCTGATGTATTAATTAGATCTATTACTTCTGCATTCTTTAATAATGATTTTGTTGGAATACATCCCCAATTCAAACATACACCTCCAAGATTATTGTCATCAACAATCGCTACCTTCTTTCCTAGTTCAGCAGCACGAAATGCGGCATTATATCCTCCGGGACCTCCACCTAGAATAATTAAGTCATAGTTGTTCAATATTTTCCTCTTAGTCTTATACGTTATTTGTTTGTATTAAGTTTAAGAATTCATTTCTTGTAGTATCTTTTTCTCGGAACAATCCTAACATCGCACTTGTAGTTGCAATACTATTTTGTTTTTGTACTCCACGCATTAACATACAAAAATGTTTTCCTTCCATAACAACTGCTACACCTTTTGGTTTTAAAATATCTTGAAGGGTATTTGCAATCTGATTCGTAAGACGTTCTTGAACTTGTAATCTCTTAGAATAATGATCAATAATTCTCGGAATCTTTGATAAGCCGATAATTTTACCATTTGGGATATATGCAACATGTGCTTTGCCATAAAATGGAATAAGATGATGCTCGCACAGGCTATAAAATTCTATATTTTTTACAATAACCATATCTTTTGCAGATTCTTCAAAAATTGCATTATTGATTAATGTATCAAGGTCTTCATCGTAACCCTTTGATAGAAATTCCCAAGATTTTGCTACTCTTTGTGGAGTTTTTAGTAATCCTTCTCTATTCGGATCTTCTCCAATAGACTCTAAAAGTGATTTTGTAATTTTCTCTAAGTGCTTCTTATCTTTATCATTCATTAATTTTCCTCTAAATAACTTGTAGGTTTAATCTTATCTCTTAATGCCCATAATGCAAAATAAATAATTGGAGTATCGAATAATGCAACTAGGACTTTGAATAACCATCCCATCCATAGTAATGAATAAAAATCTTTCCAATCTAGAACTGAAACTTGAATAACAGATGATTCTTCAATAGATAGTTTCGAAAATAAATTGTTTGCTTTATCTTTAGAGCTAAACTTATGTTCTAGTCGTAATGGATTGTCTTTAGAAATCTTGTCTAATTCCTCTTCTTCAGGCAATTTATCTAAAATGCGTGAATAGTCTGAATCGCAATCACTGTTTAAGGTAGATTTTATTGACTGTAAATTATCCATAGATAATGAATTAAATTCAATCATAAAAGGACCCTTAAAAGAACATAAAATTAATAAAATAACTGATGTATCGACCAATTGAGAAAACATAGTTGATGCATTATTTCTAAGCCATAGATATTTTCCTTTAGTAAGACGTTTCCAAAAATGAAATATTCTAACATCTATTAATTGTGCAGTTAGATATGCAACCATTGAAGCAAAAAATGCTGGGCCTGTTAGCCCAAATACTCTTGTAAAAGTTTCGCTATCTATTGGTGACCACTCTACTGTAGTAGCATTTATGGAAACCATTACTAGCAGCGTTGTAAAAATACTTGCAAAAAATCCAGAAAGAACTACCTGATTTGCTCTCCGTTTACCATAAAGCTCTGAAATAAGATCCGTAACAATAAAAGTAACTGGATATGCAATAATTCCTACAGAAAGTTCGAATGTGATTCCAAGAAAATTCCAAGTAAAAAACTTTTGAAAAATAAGATTGCATGCTACAAGCGAAGCAATAAATATCCCTGTTAAAATTAAATAAAATTTTTCTTGAAACTTATTCACTTCTAGCTCCATAATAATCTGTATAGATTGTTGGTGTTTCAACAATTCTTATATGATGAAGAGAGCATCCTTTTAAGTGAACAGAAATAGTATCCCAAATAAAAACTACTAGATTTTCTGTTGAAGGTTGCTTTCCCTCAAACCAAGGAATATCCTTCTCAAACTGAGAGTGATCTAATACTGATATCACATGATCTTTCACAATTGATTTTAAATGACCAAGATCAACTAAAAATCCTGTATCGGGATCTACATCTCCAGTTACTGTAACATGTAAAGTATAATTATGGCCATGTACTCTTACATCTTTTCCAAATACTTCTAAGTTCTTCTCATCAGACCATTTACTATTTCCATATTGATGGGCTGCAGCAAAAGTAAAAACTTTTGTTAGGTATATGTTATTATTTTTAGCCATTTGAATAGTTAATTTATTTAAATAAAGATCTTCTTCCAACTACTGAAGTAATTGGACATTTATTTGGATTAAACTTTTTAGCTGGGCAATAATCTCTTCCATAAAATATAATTTGGAGGTGGAGTTTGCTCCATTTTTCCTTTGGAAATAATCGCTTAGCATCTCTTTCTGTTTCTTTTACGCTCTTTCCAGAAGATAATCCCCATCTATACATTAAACGATGAACATGTGTATCAACTGCAAATGCAGGAATACCAAATGCTTGTGACATTATAACAGAAGCTGTTTTATGACCTACTCCAGGAAAAGATTCTAAATCTGCAAAATTGTTTGGGACTTTTCCATCATACTTATCAATAAGAATTTTTGATAAACCTAAGATTGCTTTTGATTTGGCTGGACCCAATCCACATGGTTTAATAATCTTATAAATTGTTTCATAATTTAATTTCAACATCTTTTTTGGTGTATCTGCTTTCGAAAAAAGAACTGGTGTGACTTTATTGACAGACTTATCAGTAGTATTTGCTGATAACAATACCGCAATCAGAAACGTATAATGATTGGAATAATTTAATGGAGGTGAAATTTTAGGATAAATTTCGTCAAGCTTATTAATAATGAAATTAATTTTATCTTTTTTAAGCATAAATGCTTATAACTGATTCAAAGCTTCAAAAGTCAAAGATTTTGGTCGTGTTAATGGTAATCCCATGGCACGAGCTAAAACTAATTGAGATATAATTCCTAATGATCGAGACATACTAAATAATACAGTATAAAATTCAAATTCTTTTAATCCATAATGGTGAAGCAATGATCCCGAAGCTGCATCAACATTTGGCCAGGGGTTTTTAGCTTTTCCATGCTCTTTTAATACATCTGGAATAATATTAAATAGCTTCGTTACTACATCAAACACTTCACTATCACTAATATTATCTTTACCAAAATTCATAAATGCTGTAAATCTTGGATCAGGACATCTTAAGACTGCGTGGCCATAGCCAGGAATTAACTTTCCTGAATTGAGTCTCTCCCAAGCAAATGCTTTTAACTCTTCATCGCTTGGTACGCCCTTAAAATGATCTACAATATCTAGTACAAATTTTAAATTATTTTGATTAGCTAATCCATGTAATGGCCCAGCTAATCCATTCAGACCTGCAGATAAAGAATAATAAGGGTCAGATAAAGCTGAATTAACAGTTAATGAACTAAATGTGCTTACATTTCCACCTTCATGGTCGCAATGCAACATTAAATATAATTGCATCATCTTTAGCATATCTTCAGAATGGTCAAAACCCATCATTTGTAAAAAACTTTCAGACCAATCTTGAGAACCTGCATGCTCTAATCTATCGCCTTTATCAAATCGTAATCGATAAATTGCTGCTGCAATAGCAGGAAGTTTTGCAATAATATTTACACCATCTTCAAGCGTAGTTTCCCAATAATCGCTCTTTGAAATTACTAAATCATAAGCCTCTGCAAATTTACTTTCTTTTTGCATCGATAAAATCGCAGTATTAAACATTGCCATTGGATGGGAGTCTTTTGGCATACTGCTGAGTACATCCCATACATATTGTGGAACTTCACTTTTAGAATGTAGACATCTTTGGACATCTTCAAGTTCATCCTTATTAGGCAATTCTCCTACAAGCAATAAATAGAAAACCTCTTCAGGTTTAATATGAACTAAATCAAGTATATGATGACCCCTAACATGCAATCCAGCATCTGCAGTTACAGATGATGTATCACAGATCATACCCTTTACACCGCGCATTCCAGAAAAAGCCTTTTCTATTGTTACTGTGCTTGTAACATGATCACCTTTCTCATCAAGAAGCTGTCGATAATTATATCTCCAGTCAGGTATCTTTTTTGCTAAATTTTCTTTTAATTTCCCCATAATAACAATCAAATTTAAGTTTGAAATTGCATATTGTGTAACTCTTTATATACTCCATCCCTATTAATTAATTCTTCATGACTACCTTCATCGATAATCTTACCATTATCAAGCACAAGAATCTTATCAGCATTATGTACTGTAGATAACCTGTGCGCTATGACAATTACCGTGCGATTGCGCATTAATTTTTCAATTGCTTCTTGAACATTTTTTTCTGATTCAGTGTCTAAAGAAGATGTCGCTTCATCTAAAATGAGAATTGGTGGATTTTTTACTATGGCACGTGCTATAGCAATACGCTGCCTTTGTCCGCCCGATAAAGAAATACCTCTCTCACCAATAATAGTATCATATCCATCAGGAAGTTTCTCAATAAAATTATGTGCATTAGCTGCAACTGCAGCATCTTTTATAATGCTATCTTCTATTGATTCTCCTCCATAAGAAATGTTAGCTCTTATAGTATCATTAAATAGAAATGTCTCTTGAGTAACAATTCCCATTAATGATCGCAATGAATTAATATCTATATCTTTAACATTTTTACCATCTATCAAGATAGAACCTTGGATAGTATCATAAAACCTAGGAATTAAATCAACTAGGGTAGATTTTCCTGCACCGCTAGGACCAACAAGTGCAATGATTTGACCTGAATCAATAGAAAAATTAATATTATTTAATACCTGCTCTTCTTCATTTCCATAATGAAAGCTAACATCTTGAAATACAATGTTTTTATTTAAGCTATCAATTTTAACAGTATCTGACGCATTTGTAATATCAGATTTAGTATCCAAAATAGAAAAAACTCTATCTGCTGATGCTAATCCATTTTGTAGCTCATTAAAAACATTGCTAAGCTTCCTAATGGGCTGAAATAAACTAAATAATAATAAGATAAAACGTATAAAATCTTCTGAAGTAATAGATTTTAATTCTAATACCTCGCGAGCTCCAACCCATAGCAATAATGCTGCAATCGATGCTCCAATAATTTCTGTTATCGGAGAAGAAAATAACCTTAGTATATCTTTCTTAAGCATTAATTTATAATACTGCTGCGTTTCAATAGAAAATTTCTTTACCTCATAAGCTTTCATAGCAAATGCTTTAACAATTCTTATTGAGCTAAGTGTTTCAGATATGATTGATGTAATACCTGCTAATTGTGCTTGCGTTCTCGTTGCTTTTCTTCTAATACTTCGAGCAATACCAAAAATGACAATACCGCTCAATGGAACAATGGTCAATGCAATAGCTGTCAACTTTGGGCTAATAATAAAAAGTAATGTTAAAAATGTTAGAATATTAATTGGCTCTACAAATAATTTTTGAAAAGTGGTACCCAGTGAATTTTTCATATTATCAATATCACTTACAAGAATAGCAGTTAATTCGCCAGACTTATTCTTATTAAAATACGAAAGAGATAAATAATGAAGATGTTTATATAGAGTGTTTCTTAAATCTCTAATAAGCTTAAACTGAATAATAGATAATGTAATATTCTTGATATATAATGCAATATTCTTAAAAGTAAATACTACGACAAGAGCAATACATACTGATGAAACGGTCTCAATAGCTGATTTTCCTAAAAGCAGCTTATTTGAAAATAATTTTAGTTGATCATTAGCAGACCAACTATCTAATGCCAATAACTTATCATTTTCTGCAACCAACGCCGGAAAATCAATTAAAACGTTATTAATCATTGTTGCAGTAATCCAAATAGATGCACTATTAAATAATACAAACACTATGGCTGCTATACCAGATGCTAGGAGTAAAGGCCAATATATTAAAATCAGTTTAAATAGACGGATATATGAAGGTTGATTCATCTTTTATTCAGTGTCTTGTACTTTCTTATAAACCATTTTTGCATGAACTATATCAGCTTCGATAAATGTACTGCCAATAATTGTAAATCCTAAATCTTTATAAAATTT
>CERX01159430.1_pt1 | contig 12515 bp, 12 predicted proteins | sample 350251 | NCBI WGS metagenome assembly CERX01 (sample SAMEA2621044, study PRJEB7988) | marine metagenome | biome: marine biome (ENVO:00000447); feature: deep chlorophyll maximum layer (ENVO:xxxxxxxx); material: "saline water (ENVO:00002010), including plankton (ENVO:xxxxxxxx)" | depth 50 m
CTATTTCCCGCCAGCCCTGCGCTACTCGCCCGCGTAAACGGGACGAAACGCGGTGCACACTCCAGCATCCGTGCCTTCAGCATAAAAAGCAGCCTTGGTGCGGCCAATGGCAGACTAGAGCTAGCCAAATAGACCTATAGGCGTGTTACTAACCGACTGCTTCGCTCGGCGGGGCCTTCAGCATGCCTTGGGCGGCGATAAACTCGATGATCTGCTCTACGCCCTGACCGCTCTTGAGGTTGGAGAATACGAACGGACGCTCGCCGCGCATCTTCTTGGCGTCGCGGTCCATCACGTCCAGGTCGGCACCAACCAGCGGGGCCAGGTCGGTCTTGTTGATGATCAGCAGGTCAGAACGGGTAATGCCCGGGCCGCCCTTGCGCGGAATCTTGTCGCCGGCGGAAACGTCGATCACGTAGAGAGTCAGGTCAGACAGCTCCGGGCTGAAGGTCGCGGCCAGGTTGTCGCCGCCGCTTTCTACCAGCACCAGTTCCATTTCCGGGAAGCGCTCCTGCAGCTCGGCAACCGCCGCCAGGTTCATGGAGGCGTCTTCGCGAATTGCGGTGTGCGGGCAGCCGCCGGTTTCTACACCAAGGATGCGGTCTTCCGGCAGAGCCTGGTGGCGCAGCAGAAAGTCAGCGTCTTCGCGCGTGTAGATATCGTTGGTGATCACGCCCAGGTTGTAGTGCGGATACAGGCGCTCGCAGAGGGTGCGAACCAGCGCGGTCTTGCCGGACCCGACCGGTCCGCCGATGCCTACCCGCAGTGCAGGTCTGGAAGTCATGTGTCAGTGCTCCTTATGATCGAAACAATCGGGTGTATTGATGTTCATGGCGGGCGCTGGCAAAGGCCAAGCCCGGTAATCCTGCGCCGAGGTCATCAGCGGACAATGTAGCGGCGGTATCCACTACCGCTGGCAGATCGGGCAACATGCGATCCAGCAGCCGCTGGGCATCGGTCTGCCCGAGCGGAATCAGCTTGGTGGCGGCGCCGGTCTGGTTTTCCAGCCAGCTCCAGAGCGCACCGAGGGCCAGCGCGCGGGCGCCGGTCTGCCAGTGCTGCCCGGCCATCGCCAAAGCAGTCATCAGCGCGATTGGCTCGCCCTGCGGCCACTCAATCGCCGCCGGTACCGCCAGCGACTTGAGCAGGCGCAGCAGCGCCCCGCCCTGTTGGCTGTCTTCCAGATAAAGCTCAGCGGTTTCCCGGTTGGCCAGCAGCCAGTCATTCCAGGAAAACAGCGCGCCTTCGTCGTCACGCTCCAGCGCGTCGTACTGGCGCAGCAACAGCGGAATATCCAGCCGCGCCAGCGAGTGACCCAGCAAGCCGCCCAGCCAGTGCGCGGCGCTGTCGATGTCGCTCACCCAGTTCTGCTCAATGGCGTACTCCAACCCTTGCGAGTAGGCGTAGGCACCAATCGGCAGTGCCGGACTGGCCAACTGCAGCACGCGCAGCAGGGCCAGATCGGCGACCGGGTTCAGCTCAGTCATGGGCATGGCCTGCCAGTCGCAGCAGCGGCGCAGCGGGCGTCGCGACGCTGTGACTGTGGTTGTGATACGCGCCCTTCTCCGGGTTGAACGGCGCGGTGATCTGATCCACCTCCAGCCCGAAGCCAACCAGCATGGCGTCCAGCACGTGATCGCACTGATAGCGCAGCTCGGTGGCGTGCACCTCCAGCGCCACGTGGCGGTTGCCCATGTGGTAGGCCGCGCGGGCCAGTTTCAGGGTTTCGTCACAGACCACGCGCGAGAGCTTCTCCGGCGCGGCCGCAATCATCAGCACACTGCCATCCAGGCACTGCAGGCGATCGCCCTGCGCCAGCACGCGGCCTCGGGGCAGAAACAGACCGACTTCCTCACCCGCTACCGTTTTGGCGCGCAGGCGGCTGCGGGTGCGCAGCTCGTAGGTCAGTTCCAGTACGTGGTCATGGGGGCCGGACTCTTCCAGCCAGGCATGACATTCCAGCATCGTGCTCTCCTTAAAACAGGTAGTAACGCTGCGCCAGCGGCAGCTCATCGGCCGGCTCGCAGAGCAGCTCAACGCCGTCGGCCTTGACCACGTAGGTCTGCGGATCGACGCTGATGTCCGGCTGATAGTCATTCAGTTTCATATCGGCCTTGCTGATATTGCGGGTGTTACGCACCGCTTCCAGCCTACGCTTGAGGCCCAGTTTCTCGGCCACGCCGCCATCGATCGACGCCTGCGATACGAAGGTCACACAGGTGGTGTCCATGCCGCGGCCGAAGGCACCGAACATCGGTCGGTAGTGCACCGGCTGCGGCGTTGGGATCGAGGCATTGGGATCGCCCATAGGTGCAGCTGCAATGGCGCCGCCCTTGAGAATCAGACTCGGCTTGGTGCCGAAGAAAGCAGGCTTCCACAGCACCAGGTCCGCCAGCTTACCGACTTCAATCGAGCCGACAACGTGCCCGACACCCATAGTGATCGCCGGGTTGATGGTGTACTTGGCGATGTAGCGTTTGACCCGCGCGTTGTCGGACCAATCATCGTCGCCCTCCAGCGGGCCGCGCTGCACTTTCATCTTGTGCGCGGTTTGCCAGGTACGGGTAATCACCTCACCGACGCGGCCCATGGCCTGCGAGTCGGAGGAGATCATGCAGAAGGCACCCAGGTCATGCAGGATGTCTTCAGCAGCGATGGTTTCGCGGCGAATGCGCGAGTCGGCGAAAGCAACGTCTTCGGCGATAGCAGGATCCAGGTGGTGGCAGACCATCAGCATGTCGAGGTGCTCGTCGACGGTGTTGATGGTGTAGGGCCGCGTCGGGTTGGTCGAGGACGGCAGCACGTTGGATTCGCCGCAGGCCTTGATAATGTCCGGTGCGTGACCGCCACCAGCGCCTTCGGTGTGGTAGGTGTGAATCACTCGGCCGTTGATGGCCGCCAGGGTGTCTTCCACAAAACCGGATTCGTTCAACGTGTCAGTGTGGATCGCCACCTGCACGTCAAAGGCATCGGCCACGCTCAGACAGCAGTCGATCGCCGCCGGGGTGGTACCCCAGTCTTCGTGTAGCTTCATGCCCATGGCACCGGCCTGGATCTGCTCTTCCAACGGGTCCGGCAGGCTGGCGTTGCCCTTACCGAGAAAGCCCAGGTTCATCGGGAAGCATTCGGCCGACTGCAGCATCTTGCCGATGTGCCAGGCACCGGGCGTACAGGTGGTTGCGTTGGTGCCGGTGGCCGGGCCGGTGCCACCACCAATCATGGTGGTGACGCCCGACATCAGCGCCTCATCAATCTGCTGCGGGCAGATGAAGTGAATGTGCGCATCGATACCACCAGCGGTGAGGATCATGCCCTCACCGGCGATGACTTCGGTACTCGGGCCAACGATGATATCGATACCGGGCTGAATGTCCGGGTTGCCCGCCTTGCCGATGGCCTGGATGTTGCCATCCTTGATCGCCACATCGGCCTTGATCACGCCCCACCAATCCACAATCAGGGCGTTGGTGATGACGGTGTCCGGCGTCTCGGCGCGGGTTCGCTGGCTCTGGCCCATGCCATCACGGATGACCTTGCCACCACCGAACTTCACTTCTTCGCCGTAGCGGGTCAGATCCTTCTCGACGCTGATCCACAACTCGGTATCACCGAGGCGGACGCGGTCGCCGGTAGTCGGGCCGTACATTTCCGCATAGGCCTGTCTGCTGATTTCCATTGTTCGCTTCTCCCAATCTGTTCAGAGACTGCCCATGACGTCGCCACGGAAGCCATAGACCTTGCGCTCGCCTGCCAGCGCCACCAGCTCTACCTCGCGGCTCTGGCCCGGCTCGAAGCGCACTGCAGTGCCAGCAGCGATGTTGAGACGGAAACCGCGCGCCGCGTCGCGATCAAACTGCAGCGCAGGATTGGTCTCGGCAAAGTGATAGTGGGAGCCAACCTGCACCGGGCGGTCGCCCGCGTTGGCAACGCTGATCACCAGCGTTTCGCGGCCTTCGTTCAGTTGCAGCACGCCGGGGCGGGTCTGCACTTCTCCTGGAATCATGTCGGGCTCCTCACGGAATCGGGTTGTGAACGGTGACCAGCTTGGTGCCGTCCGGGAAAGTGGCTTCGATCTGCACCTCGGCCAGCAGCTCCGGTACGCCGGGCATCACCTGCTCGCGGGTCAGCAGCGTGCGGCCGTAGCTCATCATGTCGGCCACACTGCGGCCGTCACGTGCGCCTTCCATGATCGCGGCACTGATATAGGCCATCGACTCTGGGTAGTTCAGCTTGACGCCACGGGCCAGCCGGCGCTCGGCCAGCAGCGCAGCGGTGAACAGCAGCAGCTTGTCTTTCTCGCGGGGTGTCAGCTCCATGAAGAGGGCTCCGTCTCAAGTGTTCCAGATGCGTGGTGCACAGGGTTCACGACCGTTGATCAACGGTCGCAGCTGCCGCCACAAACGAATAAAGGTGTTGCGTGCATGCTCGGCATGCACGCCCAGATAACGGCCAATCAGCAGCCCGTTGCGCTGAGTCAGCGCCAGCTCGGGGCAATCGGTCAGGCTCTCGCGCAGGTCATCCATCTGCTGACGATCCAACTGCACGGTCGCCAGCCAGGTGCCACTGACGCCACAGCCGCCAAGACCCCAGCGGGCTTCGAGCAACGGATCGCCGCCGACAAACTGGTTACGTTCGATGTAGATCGGGCGGCCATCGCGCCAGACGTCCAGTCGCTGGTCTACCTGACCATAGCTGAAGCCCTCGCCGGCTGCCGGGCGGCCAAGGCAAAGCAGGTCCCAGGCAATGCAGCGGGCGTCTGCCGCCAGATCGATGCGCGTCATCATCTGGGCATTGCAGCCCTCAAAGGCGATGGTGTCCTGCGGGAGGTATTCCAGGCTGCTGCCTTGTGCCAGCGAAAAGCGGTTGTGCTGCACCTGCAGCGTGCCGTTGTCGCGAGCGCGGTAAAACTTGCCGGAGGACGGCGTGGTCAACACAGCACAGGCATCCTGCTGCATGTCGGCCTGCAGACGCAGGTTATCGCCACTGACCATGCCGCCGGGCGGATGCAGGATGTATAGATGCGGGCAATCCACCCCTTCCGGTGTGAATGGGCGCTGCACGCGCAGGGGGCCGCGGTGACTGGTGTGAGCGAGCTGGGTGCGCGCGCCAGAGCGAACAAAGCCAAGCCTCAGCCCTGCCTGCCAGTTTAACGCGCTATCGTGCTGCTCAAGGTGCCAGGCGTGTGTCATGCGTCCTCAGTTTTGCTGCAAAAAATCCCGGTATACAGAGCAAGTGCCATGCCACACAAGCGCTCCCTGATTCCGCGGGGTGCACAGGCCCGGCGCACAGCAAAATGCACCAACTTTGAACACTGACCACTTGGACAGCTTTTGAGCGCACCATAATCGCGCATAATTGGATACACTCACCAGCTTGTAACCTCGCCCCAATCTGGTAGTGTCGACACGTCGGCGTTCTGCCGATGAATTCCCACTGTCTCTTTTATGCTCAACTCTGATCAAGGAGTAATGCCGTTCGCCATGAACAAATCACCCGCCATCGTCATGACCCGCCTGGATGTCCAACGCCTTGAGAAGGTTATGGCAGACATACCAGCCCCTCTGGAGATGCTTGAAGCGCTGGAGGACGAAATGCTGCGCGCCCGGGTTGTCGGCCATCAGCAGATCGCCAGCGATGTAGTCACGATGAACTCCACGGTCCGTTTTGTCGACGAGGCCAGCGAGCGGGAGTTTGTGCTGACCTTGGTGTACCCTGAACAGTCTGGTCGCCCCGGCACCATATCAGTGCTTGCCCCGGTAGGCATGGCGCTAATCGGGCTCAAGGTTGGTCAACGCATAAACTGGCAGGGTCCGGCGGGTCGCCCGCTGCGCCTGCGCATTATAGATGTGGTCTACCAGCCAGAAGCCAACGGCGACTTTCACCTGTAACGCATCGCCCCATTCCGGGGCGATGCACCGAATCAGGTCTCCTCTTCGCCGCGCTCGTGAGACAGCTCCAGCGCGGCACGCTCGGTCCACTCCTCCCCCAGTTCGGCCTTGACCGAGACGCCCAGATCCTTGAATTCATTAACCTGCTTGACCAGGTTGGCGCGGCCGTCGACCAGTTGATCCCGCGCCTTGCGGTAGGCCTGCGACGCTTTCTCCAAACTGCCTTCGATGCCGTCCATGCTGGACAGAAAGGTGCGCAGTTTGTCGTGGATCTTGCCTGCACGCTCGGCCAGCTCGGCGGTATGGCGGTTTTGGTCTTCAAAGCGCCAGAGCTGACGCACAATATTCAGACTGGTTAGCAGCGTGGTCGGGGTAGCAACCAGCACATTTTGCTCGATTGCCTTCTGGAACAAGCCCTCATCAGCCTTCAGCGCCTCGACAAAGGCTGACTCGATGGGGATAAACATGAACACCATTTCAGGTGCATTCAGCCCCGGCAGCTCGAAGTAGTTACGATCCGACAACTCGCGGATGCGATCGCTGACCGACTGCACATGCTCGCTCAAAGCGATGCGCCGTTCGGCTTCATCCTCGCTGTTGATGTAGCGGGTGTAGGCGTTGAGCGACACCTTGGCGTCGATGATCAGGTGCTTGTCCTGCGGCAGGTAAACCAGCACGTCCGGGCGCTGACGCTTGCCCTCGGCGTTGTTGATACTGACCTCGCGCTGGAAGTCCTTGCCGGCGCGCAGGCCGGAACGCTCCAGCACGTTCTCCAGGATCAGCTCACCCCAGTTGCCCTGGGTTTTCTTCTGACCGCGCAGCGCGGTGCTCAGGTCGTGCGCTTCCTGGGTGATCTGGCGGTTCAGCTCTTTTAGATGATTAAGTTCAGCCGACAGCGTGGCCTGTTGCTGGGTGTCCTTGTGGTGGATGTCCTCGACCTTGGCGCGGAACTGGTCAATCTGTTCGCGGAACGGCTTAAGCAGCGCGTTGAGCGATTCCTGACTGGTCTGCGAAAACGCCTGCCCCTTGGACTCGAATATCTTGCCTGCCAGCTGCTCAAACTCCATTTTCAGCTGATCGCGGCTGTCCTTGAGCAGTTGCTGCTGTTCGGCAAAGTGCTGCTGGCGTTGCTCCAGCGAGCTTTCCAGGGTGGAGTGACGCACCTTGAGTTCTTCATAGTCCTGCTGCACCGCATCCAGACGCCCCTGCAGGCGCTGACGCTCGCTGCGCAGCTCATCCAGTTGCCGCCCTTGCTCCGTTCCCAGCGTTTGCGCACGCTCGGCCTGCAACTGCCAATGCTGTTGCTGAGCCTGCTGCTCGCTGAGCCGAGATTGCAGGTTGTGCTGTTGCTCACGCAGCTCGGCCAGTGACTCCTGCAGATGCTCAATACGGGTCAACTGGGCAACACGCTCACTGCCCTGCTGGTGGAGCTCAAGCTGCGCTTGCTGCGCCGCCATCTGCGCCTCACTCAGCTTCGCCTGCTCATCAGCCAGTTGCGCCTGTAGCGTGGTACTACGGCGCATCAACAGCCAGGCCGTCAGGCCCCAGCCAGCCAGCAAGGCGAGTGAAATCAAAGGCAACAACAGGGTCGGATCAAGCGCGGGCATTCAGTTCTCCTTTAAACAACGGCCATTATCCCTGTGCACGCGCTTGAATGTAACCGTCAGCGGCTGCGCAATGAGCCGAGCAAACCGCGCATAATCTGACGACCCAGCTGAGTGCCAAATGCGCGCATGGCACTGCGACCGAACGCGCTGGCCATGCTGCCGATTTCGTCGGCCATACTTTTTTCTCGCGGAGCGCGACGACTGCCCTGCTTACGTGTCTGTGGTTTTTGCTCAGACAGCGAACGCTCTGCCTGCTGCTTGAGCAGTTCAAAGGCAGACTCTCGGTCTACCGGCTGATCGTAGACACCTTTCAACGGCGACGCAGTCATCAGTGCCTGGCGCTCCGACGCACTCAGCGGCCCCATCTGGCTGGCCGGCGGGCGAATCAGCACCTGCTGCACCACCGAGGGCGTGCCTTTGTCGTCGAGCACTGACACCAGCGCCTCACCGACCCCAAGGGCGGTGATCACAGCCTCGGTATCCAGCTCAGGATTGGCTCGAAAGGTTTGAGCAGCGGCACGCACCGCTTTTTGATCACGCGGGGTGAAGGCGCGAAGCGCGTGCTGTACCCGGTTACCCAGCTGAGCCAACACGCTGTCGGGCAGGTCCAACGGATTCTGCGTGACAAAATACACGCCCACGCCCTTAGAGCGAATCAGCCGCACCACCTGCTCAATACGATCCAGCAGCGCCTTGGGGGTATCCTTGAACAGCAGATGGGCTTCGTCGAAAAACAGCACAAAACGCGGTTTGTCGGCATCCCCCACCTCAGGCAACTGCTCGAACAACTCTGACAACAACCACAGCAGGATGCAGGCGTAGCCCAGCGGGCTATCACGGTATAGGCGCTCGGCATGCAGAATATTGACTACCCCGCGGCCCTGCTCGTCCACTTGCAGAAAGTCATCCAGGCACACCGCTGGCTCGCCGAACAGCTGCTCACCGCCCTGCTGCTCCAGCCGCAATAGAGCGCGCTGGATGGCACCGACGCTGGCTGGTGAGATATTGCCGTAACGCGGTCCAAGGACGCTGCGCTGCTCGTGGAGGTGGTTGAGCATGGCGCGCAGATCTTTCATGTCCAGCAGCAACCAGCCTTCGTCGTCCGCCACCCGAAATAGAATATCGATGATGCCGCTCTGGGTCTCGTTCAGCCCCAAGAGGCGGCTGAGCAACTGCGGCCCAAGTTCACTTATGGTCAGACGCAGCGGATGTCCATGCTCGCCATACACATCCCAAAACACCGCTGGCGCCGCAGCGACTTGCAGGTCGCTGATGCCCACTCGGGCCGCGCGGGCGCTGAGCTTGTCGCTGAGCACGCCAGCCTTGGCGATACCGGAAAAGTCCCCCTTGATATCGGGTACCAGCACCGGTACGCCCAGATCCGAGAATGCCTGCGCCAGCACTTGCAGGGTAATGGTTTTGCCCGTACCGGTAGCGCCGGCAATCAGCCCGTGACGGTTGGCCATACGCGGGGCTATGGCCACGCCACCTGCGGCGTTGGCACCGATAAAAAGTGCAGGGGTCGTCATCAGCAGTTCTCCTCGCGACAGAAGCAGTTACTCCGCCCGCATTATGTACCACGAAGCCGCTTGCGCAAGCGTGCTAGGCACTCCCCCGTGCTCCCCCATTAGGGGGGGATAAACCGCCCGGGCATCCGCATAGAGTCGATGGCAGCGGTGGAAGATGCACGGCAGGAGCCCGTCAGCACACCGCCAAGATCCTCAATAACAACAAGCGCCCAGCGCGAGGACAGACATGACAAGCATAAAAACAAGAACGTTATTGCAAGGCAGCCTCAAACCCATGGTCGTCGCCATCGCGATGGCATCCGCCGTTCCCGCCCACGCCATTCGCTTTGATATCGGTGATATTGAAGGGCAGTTCGACTCCAGTATTTCGGTCGGTTCCAGCTGGGCAGCCGCGAACCCGGACGAAGACTTCATCTGGGGTCCCAACGGCGGTAATGCCAACGCCGCGAATACTGATGACAACCGCCTGAACTTCGACAAGGGCGACGCCTTCTCGACCATCTTCAAAGGCATTCACGACCTGTCCCTGCAGTACGGCGATACGGGTGTGTTTTTGCGCGGCAAATACTGGTACGACTTTGAACTCAAAGACGGCCATCAAGGCCTCTATGATATCAGCGACGATAACCGTAAAACTGCCGCCCAGGGCTCAGGCGTTCAGTTGTTGGATGCATTCCTTTATCACAACTACGCCATCGGCAACATGCCAGGGTCCGTGCGTATTGGTAAGCAAGTGGTCAGTTGGGGGGAAAGCACCTTCATCCAAAACGGCATCAACAGCATAAACCCTATTGATGCCGCAGCCTTCCGGCGCCCTGGCGCCGAAATTAAAGAAGGTCTGATCCCGGTCAACATGCTCTACCTGTCCCAGAGCCTGACCGATAACCTGGGCATGGAGATGTTCTATCAGCTCGAGTGGGACCAGACAGTCATCGACAACTGCGGCACCTTCTTCTCGCCGAGCGATACCCTGGCCGATGGTTGTTATCAGGTGGGTGTGGGCGGCAGCCAGAATGGCGCCAATGGCGACCCTACCTTCGTTTACGTGCCACGCGCCGCGGACCGTGACGCCAAAGATGAAGGCCAGTTTGGAGTGTCGTTCCGCTATTACGCGGAGCAGTTAAACCAGACCGAGTTCGGTCTGTACTTCATGAACATCCATAGTCGCCTGCCAACGTTCAATACCATCGCCGCGGGCGGCCAGACTGTGGCAGGCGCGCAGCCAAATTCGCAAACCGGCCAGACCGATGTCGCACTGCTCGGCAACTACTTTCTGGAGTACCCCGAAGACATTCGTATCTACGGCATGAGCTTCCAGACAAACTTTGGCGGCACCGCACTATCCGGCGAAGTTAGCTACCGCCCCAACCAGCCCGTGCAGATCAGCTCCAATGATCTGGTAGGCGCAGCGCTGGGCAACCCCATTACCCCGTTGAGCGCCAGCGGGCACGTACCAGGCGCCGTGTTCGGTGTGCCGATCGTCGCTGGCACCGAGCTTCAGGGCTACAAGCGCCTCCCAGTTACCCAAGCTCAAATGACCGCCGTCCACATTCTGGACAACGTGCTCGGCGCACGCAGCATGACCCTGATCGGCGAAGTGGGATACAACCATATCAGCGGCATCAACAGCGGCATGGGTGAGCTGCGCTATGGCCGCGACTCACTGTACGGTTCAGGTGAACTGCCGGTGGCAGGTGCCTGCCAAGGCATCAACGCCGCGCAGCCCAAGTACTGCAACGACGACGGCTTCTACACCACCAGCTCCTGGGGCTATCGCGCCCTGGTCAACATGGAATACGCCGGTTTTGCTGGCGTGACACTCAAGCCAAGTTTTGCCTTCTCTCACGATGTTGACGGCACAGGCCCCAACTTCGTTGAAGGCTCCATGGCCGCCAGCCTCGGCCTGACCGCCGTCTACAACAACAAGTACAACGCCAACGTCAGCTACACCAACTTCTTTGGCGGCGACTACAACCCGAACACCGACCGCGACTTTGTCGCCGTCAGCTTCGGCGTCAACTTCTAATAACAACGGAGCAAGCGATGAAAATGATGCATAAACGATCCCTGCAACTGCTCGGCGGCGCCGTTCTTAGTGCGCTGGCGCTGTCGGTTAGCGCTGCCGTATCGTCTGACGAAGCAGCCAAGCTGCAATCAAGCCTGACGCCAATGGGTGCAGAACGCGCGGGCAACGCCAGCGGCACCATTCCCGAATGGACCGGCGGTATGGCCAAAGACGCTGCCGCCGTCGACGGCGATGGCTTCTACGCTGACCCCTTTGCCGGCGAGCAGCCGCTATACACCGTCACCGCTGCCAACATGGACCAGTACGCCGAACTGCTGACCGATGGCCAGAAGGCGATGCTGACCCGCTATCCAGAGACCTACAAGCTGCGCGTATTCAAGACCAATCGCAGCGCTACGGTACCCCAGGAGGTGTTTGACGCCGTTGCCCGCAACGCGGTCAACACCAACCTGGCTGAGGGCGGCAACGGCCTGGAAAACTTCGATACCGCCTACCCCTTCCCGATTCCGCAAAGCGGCATCGAAGTCATCTGGAACCACATTACGCGCTACCGTGGCGGCAGCTTCACGCGGGTAATGGCTCAGGCCACACCACAGGCCAACGGCTCCAACACCATGGTGATTCTGCAGGACGCCTTCAGCTTCGCCACCGCACTGACCGATTACGGCCCAAAAATCTCCGACAACCTGATGTTCTACTTCACCCAGCGCATTCTCTCTCCGTCGCGTCTGGCCGGTGACGTGCTGCTGGTGCACGAGAACATCAACCAGTTCAAAGAGCCGCGCGCTGCCTGGATGTACAACGCTGGTCAGCGTCGTGTGCGCCGTGCGCCGCAGGTTGCCTATGACGGCCCAGCATTCAGCGCAGACGGCACGCGGGTTTCCGACAACTACGACCTCTACAATGGCTCGCCGGATCGCTACAACTGGAAACTGATCGGTAAACGCGAGCTGCTGATTCCCTACAACAACTTCGCTATTGCCTCACGGGATGTGAAGTACGATGACATCATCAAGCCCGGCCACATCAATCAAGACCTGGTGCGTTATGAGGTACACCGTGTGTGGGAGGTCGAAGCTACCCTCAGGGAAGGTCAGCGCCACGTTTACGCTAAGCGCCACTTCTTCATTGACGAGGACAACTGGCAAGCTGGAGCCATCGACCACTACGACGGCCGCGGCGGCCTGTGGCGTGTAGCCGAAGCCATTGCTCTGCAACGCTTCGACCATCAGGTTCCCGGTTACGCCATCGAAACCCTGTACGACCTGCAAAATGGCCGCTACATGGCGCTGGGTATGACCAACGAGGAACGCAAGAACTACGACTTCAGCTTTGAAGGCTCATCGGCGGACTTTACGCCCAACGCGCTGCGCGCTGCGGGTATCCGCTAACCCCCTGTGCTCTCCCCTGCCGTTTCCGCTGCTCCGGGCGGCACGGGGGAGCCTTTCTTTTTAGCGGCAGGCTG
>CERX01048276.1_pt1 | contig 12494 bp, 5 predicted proteins | sample 350251 | NCBI WGS metagenome assembly CERX01 (sample SAMEA2621044, study PRJEB7988) | marine metagenome | biome: marine biome (ENVO:00000447); feature: deep chlorophyll maximum layer (ENVO:xxxxxxxx); material: "saline water (ENVO:00002010), including plankton (ENVO:xxxxxxxx)" | depth 50 m
AAAAAAAACGAGAAACTATTGGATTGGGAAACAGCAAACCAAATACCTTGGGGGTTGATTATTTTAGTTGGTTCGGGAATATGTCTTGGTTCTGCAATATCAGAGTCGGGGCTAAGCGAGTACGCAGCGAAACTTCTTTCTGGGATTGAAAACTTTAAAACAATATTCGTTATTTTGTGTATAGCTCTGTTGGTTACATTTTTAACTGAAATAACAAGCAACACAGCAACGACTGTTATTTTGATGCCAATACTTGGTGCTGTTTCAATAGCCAGCGGAATTGATGCTGTGCTTTTTCTAATTCCGGCCGCACTCAGCGCGAGTTGTGCATTCATGCTCCCCGTAGCAACAATGCCAAATGCCGTTGTGTATGGCGCAGGTGAGTTTTCAATAAAGATAATGGTTAAAGAGGGGTTTGTTTTAAATCTTGTGGGAGCACTTGTTGTAACAGGTGTTTGTTATTTTATTCTGTTTTAAAACCTAATTCAAACCACGAGTTTTTGTTATTTCAATCAAAAACTTGACCAAACGGTAAACAAAAGTTAAATTATTCGCGGATATAGGATATTTGCGGGCGAGTTAATAATGTCTTTTTTCCACCACACATACCGAAACAGACTTAAAAAGCTAACGATTCTATTGGGAGAATAGTGGATGAAAAAGGGGTATTTTGTTTTTAACCTATATTCAATTATATTTTTTCTGCGCCTCATTTCTAGGGGCTTTTCCAATAATGACGCCTTAGCTCAACTACACAATATTAACTATAACATGGCTAATCAAGGAGAGTAAACATGTATCGAAACACACTAACTACTATGACTGCAGTTTTTGTTTTAACCACAAATCTTATTTTTTCACAGGTCGTGATTAATGAAATTATGTATAACCCGCCAGGGTACCAGGGTAGTGATTATGACTATGAGTTTATGGAGCTCCATAACCCCGGAACCGTAGACATTGATATGTCTGGGTATTCATTTACGCAAGGCGTTAATCACGTTTTTGCCGATGGAACAACCCTCGCCGCTGGTGGATACATGATAGTTTGCGTTCCAACGCTTACCTCTGCTGGAAATGTGAATGGTGATGTAGCCAATAATGTTTTTGATCCAGACGGTGATGGTGTTCATACAAATGGCGCTGTGGTGGTTGAGTGGACAAGTGGTGGGCTTAGTAATGGTGGTGAAGATATTGAAATAATTGATTCAAGCGGTGACGTGGTTGATTTTGTTGACTATGAGGATGGCACCAATGGTTATGGTAACTGGGGTAATGCACACGATGGTGGTGGTGGGTCTCTTGAGTTGGTAGATGCTACAGCTCCAAATGACTCAGCTTCTGCATGGCAAACTAGTTGGATACCTAGTGGTACGCCAGGTGTTTCTAACACCACAGGAGAGCAAACCGCTACTGTGACTACTATTTATAATATTCAAAACACAACCGATGTCAACGGCGCATCTCCAGTGGTGGGCACCTACGTGCAAACATCTGGTATTATTACAGGTGTTGACCGCATTGGTACAAACTCTGCTTTTACAATTCAAAATGGCACAGGAGCCTGGAACGGTATTTATTGTTTTTGGGCTGCGCCAGACTCGTTGGTTTTAGGTGACGAGATAACAGTTAGGGGTTGGGTGGCAGAATACAATGGCTACGGAGCCATGGGGGATCCAAACCAAGGCCTTACAGAGCTTGTAGCTGGTTATGTACTTTCTACAGACAGTGAGGGGAACGCTCTTCCTGCTCCGGTTGTTCTTTCTATAGAAGATGTTGCCGATGAAAAATATGAGGGTGTTCTTGTTACAACCTCTGGTAAGGTTGTTGAGGCTGTTAGTGATGATAGCTATGGCGAATGGAGAATGTCAAACAACATAGATTTTAGTGATTTAGACGCAGACACAATTAATGTGAACGATAGGTTTGCCGTTACATCCCCAGCTCAGGGAATAGTTGCGTCAGTAACTGGACCGTTAAACTTCTGGGGTGGTTCTGGAAACAGTGGCCCATCTTGGAGAATAGAACCAGCAACTGAGGATGATGTGGTTGTGGCCTGTGAAAATGCTGACCTAACTATATCTATTGAAATGATGGACTCATTCGGAGATGGTTGGACCGGTGCGACCTATACAATATACGGCCCGCAGTTCACGGTTTATGGAACCGGAACACTTGAGAGTGGAAGCTTTGGTGTAGACACCTATTGTTTACCTATATATAATGAGTACACGGTTGTAGTGGGTGGTGGATCTTGGGACAGCGAAATAAGTTTTAATATTGTTGATGCGTGGGGTGTTAACCTTATTACCAATGGTGTGGCTAACGCTGGCACCTTTCCACCAGAGCCATACTATGAGTTTGCGGTAACTGGTGAAAATGTCACAACCGGTTGTACGGACCCAGCCGCGGTTAACTATGACCCTTCAGCTGGTATAGATTTTGACGACGGATCTTGTTATTACACTGGGGATGTCTGTGAGAGCCCATTTGTAATGACGGGCGGCTCTGATGTAGCTGCATCTGATATAGACCAGTTCTTTAGCTACACAGCAACCGCAACGGGTAACATGACCGTTAGCTCTGTTGGTGAAACTACCGAAGACACTTATTTAGCTATTTTAGGAAGTTGTACCACAGGGTTAAATTATGAAACAGACCCAACAACAGGCGACACGCTATATGTTACATCGTACTATGTTGATCTGTTGGCGACCAACGATGATGCTGACTATGGTATGGGTGTTTACCAGTCTGAGGCAACCATCTGTGTAACAGCGGGAGAGACCTATATTATTGCCTGGATATCTATGTACTACCCATATGACGAGTCATTTTCATTTACCGTTGAAGAGACCCCGGATGTTATAGTCCCTGTTAATTTAACAGCCTATGGTGATGCGGGCGGTATAGATGTTGCTTGGGAGCCAGTTCCAGCTGGATGTGCGGCGGCAGATGACGCAGGCGACGGCGGCCGAGCTTCTAGGGTGGGCGAACCTTTTAAATTTAAACCAGGTGCTCGCCAGCATGTTATTGGTAAAGTAAGAGAAAGAAACAACACAGAGAGAACAGCAGCGCCTGTTCCAACGCTTACACGAACTTGTGATGCTGGTTACACAGAGGTTTCATTTTATATGTCTGGTGGTAGTTGGCAGGCTGAGCGTGCCTATGAGGTATATGACTCAGAAGACAATTTAGTCGCGAGTGCTTCTGGTAGTGCGGTTGAGACACCAATTGATGTGTGTCTCGCAGATGGTGACTATACTATTCTTGGTACTGATACCTATGGAGACGGTTGGAATGGTGGAGTGCTTTATGCTGCGCTTTCGGATGGAACCGTTATTTATTCTTTGGGGATGACATCAGGTGGTAGTATAACAGACACATTTGCATTTTGCGGTACCTGTGTTTATGGGTGTACGGACTCAGCGGCAAACAACTATGACCCAAATGCAAACACAGACAATGGTTCTTGTATTTATCCAGGTGGATCTTGTGATGACCCAATGGTAATCGCCGATGCAACAGCGGGGGCTACGGGTATCTCCGCGAAGTGGTATAAGATTGATATACCCACTGGTGATGGTAGATTAGTTATTAACAACGATAGTTTTGAGTATTATTATTTGTACAGTGAGTGTGGTGGCAGCATAATCGAGTATGTATATATCAGTAGTGCTGCAACAACGGGTGAAATAGATTTTTCTGCGAACAACGCAAGTTATGCAGACGCGTCTGTTACAATGGATAATTACCAGGGTACAACAATGTATATTCGGTCTTTCTATTGGGATAATTACGGAGATTCGTATGCTACAACAGTAGACATTTCATACGTGATAGATGTGCCTGGTTGTACAGATCAATACTCAGAGAACTACAACGCAGCTGCAAATGTTGATGATGGTTCCTGTACTTGTTCTGGAAACGTCCTTGTGATGAATATGTTTGACAGTGCTTCTGATGGCTGGAACGGTGATGGTTATACTATTGTTGATGCTGCGACAAGCCAAGAGATGTTGTCCGGAACATTGGCCTCAGGGTCAGTGGGCGCAGACGAGTTCTGTCTTCCAGAGGGCGATTATCTGATGTATGTTGGAGCAGCCCCTGCGGCAGTTGGCGATTGGCCTAGTGAGGTCAGTTGGAGCTTAACCTCCGTAGCTGGGCAAGCGGTATTGAGCGGCGGATCACCTTTTAGTGCAAGTAACGATTTTCAACTACCCCTTCCAGCATTTACTTTTTCATTATACAGAAATGATTTAATCCTTGTTGATGGCCTTGCTGCTCTAGAGTACTACGATGACAGTGCGGTCGCTGGCACACAATATTGTTATGAGGTTACGCAAACTGTTGGGGTTAACGACCCAACCGGTTTTTCTAATGAAGCCTGTGATGATGTTTATGTTGCCTCAACATGTTCTAATGCAACTCTAGCTGACACTAGTAACACTATAGATGGAATCTACGGCAGAGACGAATGGTTCTACCACGTTGCTACAATGGATGGGTATCTAACTGTTACCTCTGACTTAGAAGATCAAACTGGCGGAGACACGAGGTTGAGAATCTACGGTGGTTCGAACTGTAGCAACTTGGCTCAAATAGGATATAATGATGATGGTGGTTTTTATGGTTACCTATTGTCAACCTCAACGGTCGCAATGTTTGCGGGAGATACCGCGTGGATTGTCTGGGAGAATAACTACTCCCCAGGTGAATCAATATGGACCATGGAAGAGTTTCCTTCTGGTCACCAACCCCCAAGCAACTTTACTGCGGTTGCTGATCATGAGAGGGTACACCTGAGTTGGCAATACCCATTAGATCCAGTTTCTAATACGCTTCGCTCTGGTGGTTTTGAAAACTCTAACACGGTAGAAGAAAACAGAGACCAGATCGCTATCTACGCAGATGATAGGGTTAAGCAGGAAGAGAACAGGCCTCCTAGAGAGAACTCAAGAGACCTCACGGGTACAACTGTTGATATTCTTGGTTCTATTTTAAATGAGGATGGTACTGCTGATATAGTTATCGCATTAGATATGGTCTCTCCTAACAATGCTTGGTTATCTGGGGTTCAGTTTACATTTCCTGAGGGAATATCTGTCAACTCTGCAGTCCACAATGAGGGAGGCGCAAGCACTTACGATTACTGTGGTGAGGCTTATATAGATGGTAATGTAGTAACCCTTGGTGACTCTGCTGGTGTAAATGATCCAGATGTGAACCCCGATGGGGACTGGGGATGTTATTGGACCGGCTTTCATAGGTTTACGGTTAATGTCTCGGCTTTTACTGGGCCAATTGATATGGGATATCTTATTTCAGATGATTGCTATCAAGATTTTGATGGTACTTTAGGTGTTTGTGGTGACGTTGTGGGTACCGTGTCTGTGCCAACGCCAACGGATGAACCGCTTTGTTACAATGATGATCTCGAGCCAAACGATCTTCTTAGTAATACTGACACCTGGACAAATGTTCCGTCTTTTGGACTAAATGACCAGCTTGCGATTTGCCCACAAGATCAGGATATTTTTACTGTTGAAGCACTTCCTTATGGCGGTTGGGTTCATATTGATGTTGTCAACATAAGCGAAAGCGAGGATATGACGATGTTTTTCTGGGATCTTTCTCAGTCTGGATATGCAATATTTAGTACGCAGAGTGATACCATTAGTTTTGACTATCAAAACTACGGCGGTCTTGATGGCTCAATGGGGCCAGCTCAGATTGTTGTGTTGATTGCTGGTGCAGGCTATGTCTCGCAGTTTGATTACGACCTAAGTATTACAACTGAAGACCCAGAGGTATACACTTATAATGTGTATGATGCTACTGCTCAGAGTGTTACCGTACCAGCTTCTCTTCTTCAGGGTGGTGTTTTGGGATATAACCACACTGTACTTGGTCTTACCAATGGAACAGAATATAGTTATTCCGTGTCAACGACAAACGACGATGGGTTAGAGTCTGATCCGACTGCGGCTGTTTCATCAACGCCTCGCGCTGATGTGGCTTACGCTCCAGGTAATTTTGTCGGTCAGCCTTGGTTAGAGGAGGTTCGTCTTTCTTGGGACGCTCCACCAACGCAATCACCTGGTAACGTTATCCAGTCTGCTTTTGAGATTGATATGATACCGTTCGAAGGTTCGGGTAACACCGCTATTGGTTTTGAAAACAATTACGATAATTGTTCAGATATGAGTAGTTCACCAGATGTGGTGTATAAGTACACACCGACTGCTGATATTACTGTTGATATAAGCACCTGTTTCTCACAGTTTGACACAAAGGTATATGTCTTCGAAGATAATACTGATAACATGGTTGCTTGTAATGAGGACGCTGGTTTTTATGATTATTATTACTGTGGTTACTACACCTCATATTCAGACTCTCTTACTATGACTACTGGCCATGATTATTTTATTGTGGTTGATGGTTGGGGCGGAGATGCAGGTCTTTACAACCTGCAGGTTTTCGCACATGGAGATACAAGCTATACAGACGGTTGGGACTATGACATGGTCACGACAGATCCAAATCATGATCCAGCTCAAAAGGCGCTTGCAGTGGAAGAACACCTAGCAACGTTAGATCTTGACGAAAGCTCAAGGTCTTTGGTTGGCTATGAGGTTCTTAAGTTAGTCAATAACGAATGGCCCGTGCTCGCTACAGTTACAGGTACAAGCTATCAAGATATGGGACTTAATACGTCAAACGATCAATCATATTCATATAAAGTACGGTCGGTTTATCATGGTGGTACATCCACAGCGACAGACCAGGTTACTGTAACCCCGTTTGCTCCGATTGACGTTCCTGTGCCGGTTAACTTCACAGCCAGCTCAAATGGTTGGATCGTTAACCTAGACTGGGAATCACCAGATCTTGGTGGTGGTGACATGCTTTACACTGAGGATTTCGAAACTGGAACTCTCGGAAGTATGACCTCCGAAGATTTATCTGGTGATGGGGGGGCAGCTGTTTGGACCGCTGGTACTGTTGATGATGCTACATCAACGTACTGGTCGCCAGGTGGAAATAGTAGTCAGTTTGCATTTTACAATGATGACTCTTGGCAATACACTTATACCTATAACCTCACTCAGCTTACATCGGCTAGTATTGATGTTAGTGCGTTGACACCTGATGCCGTTTCTGGCTTGGCTTTGGTTGGTGACGTATACTGGACCCAACCTTCAGGGCCTTGTGACGGTGGTGGAAGTTATGCAGAAGAGCTTGAGATTATGGTTAGCGTTGATGGTGGTGCTTGGGAGTCTAGAGGCTTCGTAGAGTCTGCCGGTACATGGAGAACCATGGAGGCTCCTCTTAATCTTCCTGGAACTGCTTCAGCGGTTAAGGTGGGTCTTAAGTATGACGATTGTGGAGGAAACTGGGGTTATGGTGTTGCCGTAGATAATTTTGCGGTAATGGTTCCACCAGATTTAGAACTACAGGGTTATATGGTATATAAAAATGGTACGCCATATACCACGACAATGGCAACAGATTTTGTGGATGTTGCAAGCGAAGAGGCAACACACAGCTATGCTGTGACAACCTGGGTTACTATGTATGGTGAGTCTGATGCTGCGGGGCCAATTGATGTTACGATTACAGCTCCTGCTCCACAGATGAACCCTCCAAGAAATCTAGCGGTTGAGCCAATGGGCTTAGCTGCGCATCTACATTGGGACGCGCCTGCAGGTGGCGACCAATGGGTTGGGCATGATAACGGTATGGTAGGAAACGTTCTTGGTTTGGAGGGCGCATATGACGTCCAATCCGCTGTTCGTTTTCCAGCTGCTGATCTGGTAGAGTTCCAAGGGAAGCACCTACAGGAGATTATGTTTATGGGTGGTTCTAGCATCGGTAGTGCATCATTTACTGTTCAGGTACTTTCTGCGCAACCCGGTCAGGCGCCTCAACTTGTTTATGAGTCAGACCCTATCTCTGGGTACGACCTTAACGAGTTAGATTGGAATTATCATACACTTGATATGCCAATTCCACTTGGTTTAGGGCAAGAGCTCTGGCTATCAGTGCGAGCTGCCTCAGATGGATATTCAGAATCCTTTCCATTAGTGGTTGACAATGGTGTGACCCAAAATGGACTTGGTAATATGGTCAATGGGTTGACCGGCGTAGATGAATTTGTTTCACTTTCTGATGTGTTTGGAGTTGAAGGAAATATTATGATACGTGGTTTTATATCGTGGCCAATTACAAATGTTCTATCCAACTCTGGATTTGAAGGTTGGCATCCTGATGAAAATGGTGGGTGGCAGCAGTATCCTAACGATTATCTACGTTGGGGTGGTGGTTATGGAATAGTCGTCGCACCATACAACAATATGACTGTTGTAGCTGATGGAGCTAGTGTATCTTCTGCGTCTGACGCAATATTCAATGCCTTTGAGGGTGATCACTCTCTTAAGATGTGGGGAATGAATGCCCCTGGTGGAACGAATATGTGGGGATCTGCGTATCAAACCTTTACAGCTGCAGAGCTTGGGGGAGTAGGTGCGCAGTTTGATGTTTCAGCCCATATGATGTCTCATGTTGATGAGTGGATTGGCGCGGGAACAAACTCTGTAAGGGTGTTTGCATCGTACTACTCAGGCACGTATGGATATACATATATGAGCGCAAACTATTCTAATGCGTTCGATGGAACGTTCAACGCGAGCGAGTGGCATCAGATTAGTGCCATGGCCACAATTCCTGAAGGAGCAACCTATGTTAACATTGGTGTAGAATTCTTTCAGCCAAATGAAAATCAGGCTGGGTCTGTCTATATAGATGAGCTTGTTGCAAGGCCTGTGATGCCAACACCAACTGGCTCACTTCAGCCAATCGCATCTTCGGATATATCTCGCAAGAGAACAGAGGGTATTTTCAGAAATGAAAGAAAAGAGATAAAACTTCTTTTTGAAGAGAACATCTCTGAAAATAGTTATAGGAATCCTGCTTTTGATTTCTTGGGATACAAGGTATACCGTGGTACAGAAGCGCTAGACACTCTGGAAATGGGTGAGCATATGTACTTTGATGTAGTTGGTTTAAATGGTGATGTAACATACCACGTGAGTGCTGTGTATGAAGAAGATGGTACAGGAACTATTAACGAGGTTAACTCTCAGATGGTTACTGTAAATCTACAAAATGCAGCGCCGACAGCCACAAACCTGATGCAGCCTGTCGATGAGGCGGTAGTCACTCTTACAAACGATAATGTTTCCGGAGGAGATATGCTTCTGCTTTGGTCTAACTCTACTGACGCAGATGGAGACCAGGTGCAATACACACTATCTATGTGTATTACAGAGGCAAATGAGTGTATTGATACTACACTAACAACAACGAACTTTTCCGTATCTTATCAAGAGCTGTATAATACCATCACTGCGGTTGCAGGTTTAACTACGGTAACCGTAGAGTGGAATGTAGAATCAGCTGATGAGTGGACCTCAACAGCGTCTTCAAATGGTCCTTTTACTGTGACTATAGATGCTGGATGGATGCTTGGCTCTGAAGAGGATATGCTCCCGGATGTATTTGCTTTACACAACAACTATCCAAACCCGTTTAACCCAATCACGAATATAAGATATGATATTCCTGAGGTTAGTGATGTTAGGATAGATATCTATAACCTTGCTGGACAAAGAGTTCGCACTCTTGTTTCTAAACAGCACCAGCCTGGTAGATATAAAATACAGTGGAACGCAACGAATGAATTTGGTTCGCCAGTTGCTTCCGGTATGTACATCTATAAGATTCACGCGAAAGATTTTGTTTCTGTGAAGAAACTTTTACTGATGAAGTAATTAATCTTTCGATTTAGCTTATTAATAAATAAGGGGCCCGAGAAAAGGCCCCTTATTTGTTTATAATTGATTGGGCATATCAGGAAATTAAATTTAAATAAATAACCTCTTATATATCAGTAGGAGTAGAAAATGCAAAAAAACAGTTTAAATAAAGTTATTCTTATAGGGAATCTCGGGCAAGACCCCGAGGCAAGATTTACACCCCAGGGAACCGCGGTAACAAACCTGAGTGTTGCTACAAATGAATCGTGGAAAGACCAGAATGGAGACATGCAAGACAGAACAGAGTGGCACAGGATTGTTATGTATGGCCGGATGGCGGAGACGGCCAGTGAGTATATGAAAAAAGGGCAGATGGTATATGTTGAAGGCCGACTAAATACTCGGGAGTGGGAAGATAAAAATCAAATCAAGCGACGAACCACTGAGATCAGGTGTGATAATTTTACGATGCTTGGAAAAAGGACCGACTCCGAAGTTTCTAGCTCCAGTGGACCTGAAACTGCTCCTAAAAAATCTGACCTGGGTGGAGATGACGATCTCCCATTTTAAACCTGATTAATATTTTATTTAAATAATACGCACCCATATGGAAAACATCAGACTGCCAAGGTCTATTAAACCACGTCCATATTGGGTTCAATATTTATCCACCTATATTATTTTTTTGTTGGGAATTTTTGTGGGAAAGATTAAAGTAAAAGGAAGGTGGAACATACCAAAAGAAGGTCCTATCGTTCTAGCTTCTAACCATTTTGGATATTTTGATCCCTTTTTATTAGTACACGGGATACGGAAGCCGATAGACTTTATTATGCAGAAGGAACTCGGGATTGAGCCTCATTTTTTGTTTGCGCCAATGATTTATGGAGCGATTATGATAGATAGAAATAAAGTGGGACCATCAACCATAAAAGAATCCCTCAAATCATTAAAGAACGGCAAAATGCTAGGAATATTTCCTGAGGGTGGGATAACCAGCTCCGTATTAACCCAAGCAAAACCCGGAGCCGTATATCTTGCTGCTATGTCTAAGGCAACTATTTTACCGGTGTCTGTCAGAGGAGCAGGTAAAGCATGGGAAAATATACTCAAGGGTGTAAGATCTCGCGTTTATATAAACATTGGAAAACCATTTGGGCCATTTGATGTCACAGGAACTAAAGAAGAAAAGACGATAAAAATAGAAAATTACAGTAGAGAATTAATGTGTAGAATTGCGGCTCTTCTTCCAATTGAAAAGCACGGCGACTTTACAGGCGATTCAAATATTGTTAAATATCAAAATGAAAACGGAATCGAAACAATATAAATAAAATAGTTATATCCCTTTACCATCAGCAATAATTATAGCAATTCTATATGGTCAGCGAGTACCAATAAATGTTATTGAAAAATATATACAAGATTCCCGCGACTGCGTAAATAGTTTGGTCTTAGACCTGGACATACTAGACTATAGTAATAATGTCATTTATTGATCCAGTATATCCCTTGCTTATGAGCACATCTTTTATCTTTTCAGGTTTAGGTCGAATATCGTTTATAAAAATCATATTTTATTTATTGCTAAGGCTTAATTGATATATTATATATTTGTAAAAATTAAATAACTTACAACAATGAAAAAAATACTTATAACTGGCGTTGCTGGCTTTATTGGTTATCATTTGGCAGAAAAATTATTAAATAAAAATTTTCGAATTATAGGTATAGATAATCTTAATGATTATTATGATCCAATATTAAAACAAGATAGACTCAACAATTTAAATAAATTTTCAAATTTTGAATTTCATAAAATTGATTTTATTCAGAACAATGAATTGGAATCTATTTTTAATAATAACCAATTTAATCAAGTAATACACCTTGGTGCCCAAGCTGGAGTAAGATATTCCCTCACAAATCCTCAAGACTATATCGAAACCAATATAATCGGATTTTTAAATATACTTGAAAACTGTAAAAACTATAATGTGGAAAATATAATATATGCATCTTCAAGCTCAATATATGGTAATAATAAAGATCTACCATTTTCAGAAAATGATAAAACGGAAAAACAAATATCTATGTATGGAGTTTCAAAAAAGACTAATGAGTTAATGGCACATACATATTCAAACCTTTATGATCTCAAAACAACAGGCCTTAGGTTTTTTACTGTATACGGGCCATGGGGAAGACCTGATATGGCATTATATATATTCACAAAAGCCATTATTGAGAATAAGAATATCAATTTATATAACAATGGTAATCATACTAGAAGTTTTACCTACATTAGTGATATAGTTGAGCCTATATACAGACTAATAAAGATTAATGAAAACAAACAAAATACCTTAAATAATAATATAATAAATATTGGTGGAGCCGAGCCAGTAAAACTCTTGCGATTTATTGATATAATTGAAGATTGTCTTGGGAAAAAAGCTAACGCAATATTAAAACCTATGCAGCAGGGTGATGTTCAAGATACTAATGCCGATATAACTAAATTAGAAAAAATAACTAACTACAAACCGCAAGTAGATATTGAAGAAGGAATAAAAAGATTTATTGACTGGTACAAGGCATACCATCAAACAAGATGATATTTGAAATCATTTAGCGACCTCTACCTGATAAAACCACTTGTTATTTGCAGAT
>CERX01128583.1_pt1 | contig 12463 bp, 10 predicted proteins | sample 350251 | NCBI WGS metagenome assembly CERX01 (sample SAMEA2621044, study PRJEB7988) | marine metagenome | biome: marine biome (ENVO:00000447); feature: deep chlorophyll maximum layer (ENVO:xxxxxxxx); material: "saline water (ENVO:00002010), including plankton (ENVO:xxxxxxxx)" | depth 50 m
TCGCCACGTAACTGATCCGATTCAAACCGTTTGTCGTCATGCCATTTTGCCTCTCCGATCAAATTCGCCCAACGTTTGTACAGCCCAGCACCAACCACCTGAACTGTTACCCAGCCATCTTGCGTTTTGAACGAGTCTGTGGGGCCATTATACTGACCGCGCGTCCCGGTCCCTTGCCGCCCAAGATTCAACGCAGCTTCTTCCATCAATGCAGCGTTATTAAAGTTTAATGCCGTGGATAATAACGATCCTTCAACCACTTGCCCCTCACCAGTTAGATTGCGATGCATGATCGCCGCTAGCGTGCCAAAAGCACACAGCGCCGCCGTTCCAAAATCACAATAGGGAGCAAACGATTTAGCAGGTTGCTGGGGCTCACCACTAAGATACATGGCCCCAGACATTGCTTGAGCGACGGTATCAAAGCCACCACGTTGTGCATAAGGCCCTACGGCACCAAATGCCGAACCTGTAGTCAGAATGATATCTGATTTAGCTTTGCATAGATTCGCATAATCCAAACCAAGCTTGACTAAGGCCTGAGCGGGCAAATTAGCCACCACCACGTCAGCGGTAGCAACCAACTGTTGAATGATTTTTTGTCCTTGCTCGGAACGAGGGTTGAGAGTCATTGCGCGCTTATTACGACCAAGTTGAATATAATAAGCCCCTTCGCCCTGATCACTGATCGGTACTGTATAGCGGTCTTCTCCACCATCCGGTTTTTCAATACGAATGACATCTGCGCCGAGATCCGCCAATAAGGTAGCGCAATATGGACCGGCAATGTAGCGCCCAAAATCTAGTACTCTTATGCCATTGAGTAAACCACTCATGCTTTAACCTTCTCAACGATAGTGACCGTTGTAGCGCCTTCTTCAACTCCCAGAAAACCACCACCGTTCTCCGCGATACCGACACGGGCTCCAGCGACTTGTCGAGCTCCACACTCGCCACGCAATTGTGCGCAAAGTTCATATAATTGAGCTAAACCCGTTGCGCCCACTGGATGGCCTTTCGCCAATAGTCCTCCTGACGGGTTGACCGGTTGATGACCGCCAAGCGCAAAATCGCCTGCACGTAAACGCTCTCCCACGTTTCCAGGTTCACATAGGCCTAAGTTTTCGATTTGTTGCATCGTCGCATAAGCCGTCGCATCATGAACCTCAATTACATCAACCTCTGTTGGTCCAAGACCGGCCTGCTCATAGGCCAAATTTGCGGCTCGACGCCCAATATGCTGTTGATAATCAAATTTGTCACGTGACGTTGTGCTGAGCAAAGCACAGGCAGAAATTTTCACGGCTTTAGAGCGCCCAAGTTGTTTCAGTTTCTCCTCACTGCAGAGTACTACTGCCGCCGCACCATCACTGACCGGCGCGCACATCGCGCGGGTAAACGGGTCGACGATGGGCTTATCATTGAGTACCTGCTGAACAGAGAATGCAGTACGATATTGTGCCTTCGGATTATGCTTACCATGACCATGCGTATTCGCAGCGATGCGCGCAAAATCTTCCTGAGTACTACCAAACGTCTGCATATGCGCTTTTGCTTGAGCTGCATATAAATCCATAAACAGACTTCTTCCCACTCCAGGGAGTTCGCCACCAATTTCAACGATATAATCCAAAACCCCTTGCCGATCATGAATATCAGTCCCACCCGCAAACGCAGCAGCTACCTGCTCTTGACGATCTGGGAAAACCATCTTTTCGGTTCCAACTACCAACGCTAGTTCTACCATTCCGGCTCGAATGGCGTTCATGGCTTGCAAAACTGCTGTAGAACCCGAAGCGCAGGCATTTTCGATATTTACAATAGGCACCCCTTCGATACCTGCATGCTTCAATGCAATTTGGCCACGAATGGTATTTTGCCCTTCTAACATTGGTTGTCGTGTATTAGAAAACCATGCGGCCTGAATATCTTGTGACGTGACACCGGCATCTGCTAAAGCGGCATTAGTCACGGATGCAGTTAGGCTTTTAACAGACTCATCGAAACGTTTGCCAAAGTGAGTCATACCAATACCAACAATATAAACTGGCGCAAGCATGCTCACATGACCTCAACCGAAGGGCGACGATTCTGTGCTATGCGAAAACGAGAAGCTACAAAGGCTAAATCAGCTAAGCATGCATTCCCAGCCGCATTTAAACCAGTCACATGATAGTCACTATACGCCGCGGCAAAGTTAATCCACATCGCGCCAGTTAAGTTAATGCTTAGGTTTGCGCCGGCATAAGCGTATCGGTCGACCCAAAGGTCAATAAATTTGTCGCTCGTGGAGTAGAGGTAACAGGATATAGTTCCTCTAGTCTGAGCCAGGTGTGTTGCTTGGTTTGCTGCAGCATCTCCATCCTCTGTAGCAACAATATAAAGTACTGGGCCGAACCGTTCTTCCGCATATAAATGTTCGTGCTCTGAACTGGCAACGATGACTAGCGGTGTCATTGTGCGAGCATCAGGAAAATCAGGGTGACGATAAGGCTTAGCTTCGCGTAATATTCTTAAGCCCTCTTGGCGAGCAGTTGCGGCGGCAGTTGCAACAACCTCAATGCTAATATCCCCCTGAACTGCCCCCATAATTGCTGCCGCGGTCGCAGGGTTATCAGCAATGTCATCAATCTGAGCAACCAACTGCGAAGCAACATCAGCAAATGAAACTTTACCTTCGGCAGTTTGAACACCACCTTTGGGTACAAAAACAACTTGTGGGCTAGTACACATTTGTGCCGAGAACAAACACGTAGCTCGAGCTATGGCTCGCGCAGTTTCTTGCAATGAGTCGACCGACTCAATCACCACGCTGTTAACCCCTGCGGTTTCGGTATACAACAATTTTTTAGTTACATTATTTTCAAGGTAACTACCGTACTTTGGACTACCTGTAAAATCGATGATTTGAACTCTGGGATCATCAACGTAGCGGCCTGCAATAGGGGCATCTTTGCGGTCTACCGCTAACGTCACCAAGTTAGGGTCGTAGCCAAATTCGACAAGTATTTCTCTACAGGTTTCTACCACCATCGCCATGGGCAGCACTGCAATTGGATGCGGCTTGATAACAACTGGGTTGCCGGTTGCCAAACTTGCAAAAAGAGCTGGATAAGCATTCCATGTAGGGAATGATGCGCAACATATTACCAAGCCAATCCCTCTGGGAACCAAAGTATAAGCCTTCTGTAAGGCAATATCTTCACGCCCAAATTGGCGCTGATAAGTGGCGTTTGGAATAACGTTTTCCATGGCTTGTGACGCATAGGCAAGTGCTTCGATACCGCGATCCAGTGCGTTTGGCCCTGAACCACTGAACGCCTGCGTATAGCTTTGCCCCGCTACATGCATGACAGCATGCGCCATTTCGAAATTACGTTCATACATACGTTGGGCAATTTCCAAACAAATCGCCACACGCAACTCAGGGGCAGCTTTGCCCCACTTAGCACTGCCCTGCTGTGCAGCAGTAAGCAGTTGCTCAGGGTCACAGACCGGGTATTGAATGTCTAGTGGCCGCTGTGTAAAAGGAGATACTTCTTCACCGTGCCACTCAACAATGCCGGGCAAGTCTAAGTTAAACTTTTTACCAACCTGCGCTTCAAAACATTTCTTCCCCGCTGCAGGCTTTTCGTTACCGTGAATTTTGCTCGACGGTGAGTCTTTAAACGGGCTCCAACTTCGCCTCGACATAATAGCTTCCCGAGCAGCACTTAGTGTCGCTTGATGCTTTTGGATGAGTCGAGATTCTTGTTCGTTTATTTTGCCCATATTAATGCGTTTCCAAGCCAACTTTAGTAAGTATGTTTACACAAGTGAGTATGGTTATGCAAGTATATCAATCAAAAATAGACGGACCATGCTTTTGCTTGTTGCGCCAGTAGCGTTTTCCAGCCGCATACCGCTACCAATCTTTGATTAAGTGCTATAGGTGATTACGTAGGAAGACGCCAAGGCCATGCCAACGAGAACTGAAACGAATGATCACAGAGAGTTGAAACTTGCTCTGAATTAAGTGTGGTTAGCACGCACCTTGATGGGTAGAAACTAGATTACGACCTTTGTGTTTCGCTGACTAGAGTGCACTGTCGGCTTTACTAAATAGGTCTCGCCAACTGTACAACATACCGGTTGACGCGGCGATGCCAATACTCACCGTGGTTTGAATCTGTTGCCCTGCGTACTCGACTCGTGCCTCAGCAACCTTTTTGAGTAACCGTTCGGCTACCCGATGAGCTTTGTCTGCGCTGAGCCCCAGCATCAAAATAGCAAACTCTTCGCCGCCGAGTCGACCGAACAGGTCGACGGATCGTATCTCTGAGCGTGGACAGTATTAACGCTTCGTAGGGGCGTATATCACCTTTATAATTTTGTTCATAGCCACAAAACTGTCATCATGGCGTTTTATAGTTTGAGCTAACCCTACGCAATAGAAAAACATTTTGTGGAAGCTGTTCTTTTCTCTTCACTTTATCGCAGTTATTGGAAAACTTTGTGCCAGAAGTTAAGGGCTAACTTTGGCGAAGGGCCGCCCGATCCAGAAGACATTACTCAACAAGCTTTCATAAAATATCGCCAGCAAGCGGCAAGTAAAAACATCGAGAACCCTCAAGGCTATTTGTATACGTTGGCAAAAAATCTCTATATTGATCAGTATCGCTCACAAAATCGATACGATGGTTTAATTGATGATGTGTTTGCTGACCTTGCACTGGAGCCCATCAATACAAATTCTTCCGAAGATATTGCGTTAAAAAATGAAAAATTAGCTGTGATTGATGACGTAATAGCCGCGTTGCCAGAGAAACAGCGTTTACTTATAAAAGCCAACCGAATTCACGGAGAAACCTACCACCAAATATCAAAGCGCACCGGATACTCAGTATCGAACATTTGTCGCACGCTAGAATTGGTGAATAAGGCATTACAAGAAGCGGTAGATAATTGGGAAAATGGCCATCCACCACACTTTTGAAAAGAAGCGTCGCAATGACAGAAATTGAAAAGCAAGCCAATAAGTGGCTAATTCTTCTTCATAGTGGCGAGGCTTCACAACAAGACATCCAGGCATTCAAGCAGTGGCTTCAAGTCTCTTCATGTCATGTTGAAACATACAGACACGCTGAATCATTGTGGCGGATGACTCGTTATTCGGAATCGTTATATACAACTCACACAACCCGCTCTAGCCGCAAAAGTACATATATGTTGAGCACTATGGCAACTGCTGCATTATTGCTAATCGCATGTGTGCTTTTTTTTCAGTTACAGCCTGTTTCTCCCATGCAAGGCGAGCGGCTACTCACCACTGATGTAGGGCAAATACAAACCTTTACACTTGCTGATAACTCTTCGGTTACTTTGGGGGGAGACAGCAAGGTCAGCGTGTGGTTTGAAGAAGCTCAGCGCAGCACTCGTCTTATTAAGGGTGATGCCCTGTTCGATGTTCAACACGCCCCCCAGCGTCCCTTTGTTACTTACATTGATGATGCGCAGATTACGGTGTTGGGTACGCGCTATGACGTACAGAAAAGGCCTTATCAAAACAGCGTTACGGTGGGGCACGGAAAGGTTAATGTAGCCAATAATCGTGAGGAGGTAAGTCTCACTCCAGGCCAAAAAGTAAACCTTGTTACCAATAAAATTGGTAAGGTTTCGTATGTTGAGCCTGATTTTTTTGCGCAATGGAAACAGCAACGTTTTGCCTTTTCTCATCATACACTAGAAGACGTAGTATCGGTTATTAATCGCCACAACTTAACGCCGGTACGAATTGCCACACCCACTTTACGGACACTTCGTGTTACCGTCGCTTTCTCGGCCGTGCAGAGTTTTCAGGTATTGGAAAGTTTGGCACAGCAATATGAATTCGATATCAAAAAAACGCCTTCTGAAATCCTACTTTTTTAGTGAAGTTTTTATGAAGCTTTAATGAATGGTGAAAAATATAGGTTTCGCAAACGTTAGGTAAGTAGCACATGTTTTAACTACTTAAAAATGGAAGAACCTATGTTTACACATTCTCGCTTTACACCTATTTGCTTAGCGTTGGGCGTTGCCCTAAGTTCTGGCTCATCTTGCGTTTATGCTCAGTCGACCAATACAGTAACGCTGACAGATGCAATTAGTCGTTTATCTGCTCAGTACAAGGTTGTTATTCTAACTACCATTGCAGATAGTGATTCTGTAAAAGTTCCACCGGTTACTGCTTCTGTGACTATAGAGCAAGCGCTTGCAACTATGTTAGCGGGAACTGAATTGGAGGTGATAAAAGATGGTAAAGGTTCTTATGTTATTCAAACCAAGTCATTAAAAAAGACAAGTGAAACGTCACAGGAAGCGTTAAAGAAAGCGAGCTCCACTGAGCCCACTATGACATTGGGGCAAATTGAAGAAATTGTCATAACAGCGCAAAAAACTTCTCAGAACCTGCAACAGGTGGCTGCTTCTATCTCCGCAGTGAATGGGGAAAATCTAGAAAAAATGAATGTGAACAGCGTGTTTGATCTGTCTGGTAAGTTGCCGGGGCTAGTAATGACCAGTGTTCAAGGGTATCGACCTACTGTCTCCATTCGCGGGATCGGCAATGAAATTCCTGACAACGCAGGAACCAAGCAGGCTGTTGCATTTCATGTAGATGGCGTTTTCATGGCAAATGATTATGCACTTCTCGCGGACATGTCTGATGTTAGCAGAATCGAGATGACGCGAGGGCCAGACGGTACACTTTACGGTAACAGCTCTACCGGCGGTGCTATTAATTTAGTGTCTCACAAGCCTCAACACGACGAATTATTTGGGGCTATGAGCTTCGCAGCCGGCGCATATTCTCAGCAGGAAGCAAGAGCAATGGTCAATGTTCCGGTAAACAATGAACTTGCGTTTCGTGTTAGCGCCTCACATCGTCAGCGAGACGGATATACTGAAAACAAAGCGATTGAAAATTATGAGCTAGATGATGTGGATAACGAAACCATCAAGGCACAGATTAGTTGGCAGCCGTCAGATGATATCAATGTGCTTTTTCAACATCAGGTGTTTTCCAGTGACACACATGGTCCAGCCCTTAAAGGTGGGTTCGATACCATTTCTGACGACCCTCGCGTTGTTTATCACGATACACCCGAGTTCTATCGCCTTAATACGCAGTTGAGTAGTTTTCATTTCGACTGGACATTGCCCGGAAGTGCGTTGAGTGTGATTTTAAGTAAGCAGCGGTATCACATGCGCCGAAAGTTTGATTTTGACCGGTCGTCACTTACCGCCAACGACCCTGCGCCACTACCATTAGTAGGAGAGTTAGATTTATTGGGAGAAGCGCCTATTCCGCAGTTTGTAGGAAATTTGTCTCAATTAGACCATTCATATACAGCTGAAATTAACCTTACTTCTGCACCTGACGCCGACGGGCTTAAATGGGTAGTGGGAGCATTCTTTTTAGATACAGAAATTTTCAGCAATACCCGTAACTTTTATGATGCAGACAGAGATGGCGAGCCGGTAAATGAAACTATTACTGGCCCGAATATTTTTGCAGACAACGCCGATATCGATTTTATCAATTCAGACTATCGCAATTTCAATTCATACGCCATATTTGGCCAATTTACCTATCCGTTTTCAACTCAGCTGGCGGTTACCGCTGGTTTGCGCTTTACCAATAATAAATTTGAAGATGAACGTTGTAGCTTAAATTGTGTTCCCACTCGTTCACCAATCACCAGTACGCCAGCCAACGAAACCGACAATGTTACCGGAAAGGTTGCACTGGAATATACGTGGAACCAAGACATGATGAGTTACGTTTCTATTGCCACAGGAGTAAAGCCAGCTGGTTCAAACAGTAGCGCAGATACTCGCTTTTTTCCTGAAGTCTTCGATCAGGAAGAAGTTATAGCGTATGAAGTGGGTAACAAAGCGGAATTATTCAATAAACGCAGCCGTTTGAATATTGCCGCTTTCTATTACGATTACAAAGATTATTTATTTGAATCTAGCGGTATCGGCCGATTTGCGTCAGGGGCATCTAACTTACCTGAAGCGGAGATTTACGGTATTGAGGTGGAATCTGATACTTGGGTTACTGAATCGTTGTCCCTTACTTTATCATTAAGTGCAATGGAGTCTGAAATCATCAAGGGCCGTGATGCAATCGACCGTGCAGAGGCCGAAAACCAAAGTGTGGGTCTTATTCTTGCCGGTGCTAGCAGTGAAGAGATTAACGCTGCGCGAGAAGCAACCGCAATTAATCTAACGGGTAACGAACTCCCCAAAATACCAGACCTTATGGCTAACGTAGGGCTCGTCTACTACCTTACTGACAGCATGGGGGGCGAATGGGAGTTTTCTGGGCAATACACTTATCGAGGTGAATTTTATGCCAGAGCATTTAACTCATCGCAAAGAGATAATGTCCCCTCGTATGGTATGACAAACCTCAATGTTACTTACTTTACACCACAAAAAAGCTGGAAGATTGACCTTAATGTACATAATCTATTCGATGAAGACGCGGTTATTACCCGCTTTACCGATACTTTTGGTCTGGGCTTTAGCAGCGATCAATATCTTGCTCCACGAACCGTCACTTTACGAGCCAAATACTTTTTCTAGGAAAGCAGTGTGATAAGAAGAGACTTCATTAAGTTAAGTCTGGCAACAGCGGGTTTACCCGTTGTTGGCTGTGCGCAAACAAGCAATCCGTTTGTCTACCGGTGCGCCATTACCAGTGGACCTGCGGTCGGTAGTGCTACTCAGTACAGCGCCATTATCTGGTGTAGGGCCAATCGAAATAGTGTTCTTGCCGTAGAAATAAGCGAAACCGAAAGTTTTAATAACATCGTTACTGTAATAGGTAGTGAGGCGCAAGCTGACCGTGATTTTAATTGCAAAGCAACATTAACATCGTTAAAACCGGGCACAGAGTATTATTATCGCTGTCACATGCGCGATACTGAAACTGGCGTGCGAATAAGCGATGATGTATCTGGACGCTTTTGTACAGCACACGCGACGGCGGCAGCGCTTAGTTTTTGTTGGTCTGGAGACACCGCTGGACAAGGCTATGGCATAGACCCTACCCATGGGGGAATGAAAACTTATCAAGTCATGTTGCAACATCAGCCCGATTTTCTTGTTCATTGTGGCGATCAAATTTACGCAGACAACCCCATTTTACCGGAATTAAAAGCTGAAGATGGCAGTGTTTGGCAAAATCGACATGCGGACTATGTCGATCATGTTGCGCAAACCACCCAGGATTTTAGGGATCGGTTTTATTACAATTACTTTGACCCTCACTTCGCAGCGTTTCATCGCCACGTTGCAACCTACTATTTATGGGATGACCATGAAGTGCGTAATAACTGGTATCCAAATCAAATAGTAGAGGATCAGCGATACGAAACTAAACAAGCGTCCACCTTAGCTCAGCGTGCACGCACCGCCATGGTTGAGTGTAATCCGTTACCTGATACAGCAAGACAGCAGCTTTATCAGCATGTTTCGCGAGGGCCGCTGCTTGATTTATTTTTGGTGGATATGCGCAGCTATCGCACTGCAAACCGAACACCTTCTCAAACAAGAGAGGACGTGAAGGAGCATATATTTGGTGCCCAGCAATTGGCTTGGTTGAAAGCGTCGCTGCTTGATGCTAAAGGTGTGTGGAAAATTATAGCCTTGGACATGCCCATAGGTTTAGTGGTCGAAGATTATCACGACGGTACTATTGAAGCTGTTGCTAACCGCGACGGGCCAGTTACTGGCCGTGAAGTAGATGTTGCTGAACTGCTTAGTTTCATAAAACTGCACGATATAGAAAATGTCCATTTTATCACCGCTGACGTGCATTATTGTGCGTCTCATTATTATTCGCCCACCAACGCACAATTCAAACAGTTTAAGCCATTTTGGGAATTTGTAAGCGGCCCACTTCACGCTGGCACCTTTGGGTCTAATCGTCTTGATAACACGTTCGGGCCTGAGCTGGTGTTTAAAGGCATACCAGACGACCTGCCACCAAATTTATCACCGGTGTCGGGGTATCAGTTCTTTGGTGTAATGAGTATAGATGCGCAGAGTCAGAAATTAACTGTGTCTCACATTAATCGTGAAGGTGACGTCTTGTGGTCTAAGGTACTTAAACCTGAAAAACAACGTGCTGCCCAACAGTATCAGCAATCGCTTTAGTGACGTTGTACTATAGGCAAAAATTGTCTTTTTTTCTGAAGGCAAGTAACTACGGCAGGAGATAAGGGGTATGGTTCCTTCCCTGCCGTGTTTTCTTTTGAGTTATTTGTACACCAATGCAAGACAACAATGTTAAACGCATAGAAACGTACTGTGAGAACTAGTCTTTATTCTCTGAAACGTGAGCCGGTTCTTCATTGCTATAGTACATTACGCCAAGTTCGATTTTTTCTCTCCCTTGAGCAAGTCGGTGCTTGCTGGTATCGCGTAGGGAGTAAACTAGTTATATATCCTTTTCAAAGGTGTTACTAGTCGCTATCCTTGGCATTATTTGGGAGTTATTAAAAGCAATTATGAATAGAAATACACTTATACTCTTTCTGCTGAGTTTCTCCATATTGTCATGCGGGTTACCCAATGATGCTTATGCTCAAGTTAAGAAAAGCACATCCGGCATATGTCATGACTCTTCGAGTGCATCCTATAATCGAACCAAGAATTTCGAAGTCTTTAATACTATTGAAGCCTGCCTTGAAAGCGGTGGCCGATTGCCTAAATCAAAATCGTCATATCAACAAGCGGAAAAAGAAGCATTAAGGGAAGGCAGAGTTTTTACCTCTGACTATGATAGAGCCGATTGGCCGCATTGGATTGACGATGACAGCGACTGCCAAAATACACGCCATGAAATGTTGATATTAACATCTAACACTCCTGTTGAGTTTAAAACCGATAGAGGTTGTCAAGTCGCTGTCGGCGAATGGTATGACCCTTATTCGGGGGACACATTTACCGATTCTACTGCGCTTGACCTTGACCACATTGTTCCTCTCAAATTTGCGCACGGTCATGCTGGCGATAAATGGTCCCGAGATAAACGGCAGGCATTTGCAAATGACCCTCAAAATCTCCTACTTGTTAAAGCATCGCTTAATCGACAAAAAGGCGCCAAAGGCTTAGATGAGTGGTTACCACCAAATCATGCTTATCGATGCGAGTACATAGAACGGTTTATGGGCGTCATTGACAAATATGGTCTTCTACTTATACCTAGCGAGAAACGAGTTATCAATAGGATGCAGAAAGCCTGTATGGGTAATTAGCCCGTGAAACATAACGGACAGGTCATCGCAAAAAATTAAGCATCCGTGCGCTAGTCCAGTTACCTCTTCGAAGAAAGTCAGTTAAATTGCTCCGTATCCCTATCACAAATAGGTTTTCTAAATGGAATGTTCATACATTAATGACGTGAGGGCTATTGTCGCCGACACCTACCTCGCTTATACATGCGATATCGATGGTGCAGAAGCGTTTAGACGATTTGTTTCAAAGAAAAAACCTCTTCTTGATGTTCGCAGAGACCCTAAGTTTTCAGCGTTTACAGACGAAGAACTGATTGATGAGATGTTTTTGCTAGAGGAAGATATACTTTTAGTTTTTTGGAAAAATCTGAGGTCACAGGATATTACACACCGATAACTAATGAATGCTATCTTATAAACTTACTTTTCTTGCAAGTTACAAAGTTTACTGGATAAAAAAGAAGATTTTTAACCGTCTGATTTTCATTCGTTTTTTCCGTTTTAAAAGTAATCGCATTGTAATTGTCAGTAGACAATTTAAGACGTTTGGCGATACACCTTTCTGTAAAGGTGCCGGCTACTGACTTTGAAAAAAGTGCGCTATTGAGGGTGAATAATATTAGACGTGCAATTAAAGCCCGATTTTGTGGCAGATGCAATTGATGTTGAGTAAAAGTTAAAGTTCCACATTTCACTTATAACCTCCCAATTTCTAATATCATTCAAATTCGAAGAGGCATCATTACCACTAAGATTGAAATAGTTGACAGTATGACTACATGAGCGGCAGCGGATAGTGTAAAAATGAAAAACACTAGGCATTATGTTCCTCTAAAAACTGGCCTCTCCTCCGCACTTGAAGCAGGGCCTCAACTCAATATGGGAAAACTGGCCAACATCATATGGGGGACTTGGCTGACTCATCACTACCTCCCTATAAATAAGCGTTTATAAACACAGTATAAACATTTTCTATATCGCATAGATAACTAAACGCTTACGTTTTACTTAATCGCTATTTGCTGCCTCAACTTTTTTACACTTGAGCAAAGATAAAAAGTTAGCTTTCCGCTTCCGATTACGATTTCTGATGCAGCAAATAGGGCTCACTTCAGCAGCAAATTTAAAATGGCTAAAGGGTTGTATATCTCTGTCAAGACAGTTGGGTGACGTCAACATGTTGGAGATATACA
>CERX01123932.1_pt1 | contig 12449 bp, 14 predicted proteins | sample 350251 | NCBI WGS metagenome assembly CERX01 (sample SAMEA2621044, study PRJEB7988) | marine metagenome | biome: marine biome (ENVO:00000447); feature: deep chlorophyll maximum layer (ENVO:xxxxxxxx); material: "saline water (ENVO:00002010), including plankton (ENVO:xxxxxxxx)" | depth 50 m
TAGTGATTACGGTTGATCTTGTAGATCCACTCTTCAATGTTCATGACGCGAATGCGGTCGCCGTAGACCAGGCTGTCTACGTAGCCGATGACCTGGCGCGATAGCGGCGGACCGCAGGCCTGTTCAACCTCGAACATCAGGTCATCCTCATCGACAATATCGGTACCGCAGCGCAAGGCGTGGGCTGGCAGGCTGACGAGCATCAGTGTGCCGGCGATGGCCAGGGCACGACTGGTAGAGGCAGTGGGCATGTGGCGGTCCTTGGGGCGGTGGAACATGGATAGTCCCACCGCCTTCGGTACACGCGCAATACCCGGCGACGATCTGCCTCAGAGGGCGGCCGCTTCTGCCTCGTAGTTGGCGTAGGAGTGCTTGAGTGTGGCGTGGTTGAGCAGCATCTCAGCCTTGAGTACCTCGCCGCTGGCGTCATAAATACGTGACAGCACCCAGTAGGACTCGGTGCGTTTGCTCTCGGACAGGGCAACGACTTCACGGCGAATCAGGTAGTCTTCGCCGACCAGCAGCGGGCCGTCGATCATGCGGATTTCCTGGTCTGCGAACAGGCCGATGACGGGCTGCTTGACCGGAAACTCGGCCTCTTTGCTGGTGTATTCGGCCAGTACGCTGACCATCTCGGTCGGGATGATTGCTCGGCCCCAGGGGGAGCTTGCCGGATCGGAGTACCAGTCACTGTTCTCGGTGATGCCGGCCAGCTTCTGATTGAGCGAGAAGGGGTACAGGTCACCCATGTGCTGATCCGGGTCCATGCGCACCTTTTCTTCGGCGGCGCCTTTCATGCCGACCTGCAAGTCCGAGAGGATGACCAGCTTCTCCGGCGCCCGCAGCTTGGCCATGCGCTCGTACAGCAGGCTCTCACCGGGCGCTGCGCCCAGGCTGGCGCTGGCTTCCAGCACCGGTGTGCCATCGGCCTTCTCGGCCCAGCAGCGCACGCGGGTCTGGCCGGGGGCCGGACGCTCGACAAAGGCGCGTACCTGCTCGCCCTCAACCACCATGTTCTGGAAATGCGACGAGAAGCAGCCGCGCTCAAACCAGGCCTGGCCCCAAATCTCGACCAGCAGCGGTGCGAACTGGCTGAAGTGGGTCGGACCTTCGATTGGGCCGGCACGAAAGCCCAGCTTCTCGGCCATGCTGTCGTCGTGAATGGACGTGTGGCCGCTGTACTGCTGATCGGCCAGCATCTGTTTCGGCTCGCGCAGCGGGCCGCAGAGGTAGAGAGGAGTATCGAAGCTCATGAGTGGTGTCCCTGCTGGTGGTAAACGCTGAATCCACGAGTTTAGGCAGGTCCGGCGAAACTCGGCAAACCCACTTTGGGCCGCTATTCATGGGGGTTATGGGCGGGAGCCCCAGGCTTGCGTCGGGGCGTGCGTATCCGCCTCAAGTGGCCGTAGCGCCGGGCACGCTAGTTGCCGAACCTATGTATGGAGGCCGGCCGACCAGAGCCTCGCTCTGCCGCAGCACATCGCGTACCCCACCAACGAGCCCGCGGGTTGAAACATTCTGCCATTTGCGAGTCGGAAGAATATCAACACGCATGACAACGCTCGGCGGCCTGCCGTCGCCGGTGCTGGCGGAGCAAGGAATGATCTGTACTTTTACCTACACGCGCAGGCTCTGGGCTGCGCTGCTGTTATTGGCGCTACCCGTAACCGCTGCAGCGGTGGAACCGATTCGCATCCAACAGTTGCAGCGCTGCGGTGATTTGCTGCAGACGCAAACGCAGACATTCTGCTTGCGGGTAAAAGGCCTGCAGTCCGGCCAATGGCAGACGCGGCTAAATGGTGAGCGGCTGGCCCTGCAGCAGGCCGACCGCGACGGTGAAATGGTGCAGCTGCGCCTGGATATCGACGGCAAGCGCAGCGGGCCGCTGGTGCTTGAGCAACAGGGCCAGCAGAGCAATCCGGTCTGGCTGTCGCTCGGCACCAGCCATGTGGTTGCGGCGACGCGTGATGAGGTGGCAGAGAATATGGACGGGCTCACCTCCTATGTTGACCTGGTCAGCGTGGTCATTGAGGAAGAGTACGACGGGCTGGAAGAGGCCAAGCGGCTGGCAGAAAAGTACGATGCCAGGGTGGTCGGCATGATTCCGCCGCTCAACACCTACCAGTTGCGCTTGGCCGCAAAAAACCTGGATGAGCGCGATGCAACGGTATTGCGTCTGGGCGGCGAGGTGAGTGTGGACGCCGTGGTCATCGAGGAGTCGGGCGCCGAAGACGGCATTGAAGCGGATACCGGCAGCGCACCACCTGCCGACAATGAGGAGTGGGCCTCCAACCGTTTTCTGGATGCGGTGAATTTTTACCAACGCCGCCTGCAGCGCGAGCGCGGCGGGGTGGAGACGCATCCTATACGTATCGGCGTGATCGAGCGTGACGTGGATTTTGATGCCCCGGATTTCAGCGATTACAGCGGCGGTGACTGCCGCACCGACAGCCAGCGCCTGTGCCTGTACGCGCGTGATGCTGATAAGCCAGATGGTCATGGCAGCACCGTCAGCGGCATATTCGCGGCAGCCTGGGACGAGGGCGGCAATAGCGGCTTTTTGCGCGGCCTTGATGATGTTGGCCCCGGCTTTGATGTGATAGTCGGGCGCGATTCCGACGCCGGTATTACGGCCAATATCGCGGCCTCGGTGAATATGGTGGAGGACGGCGTTCGTGTACTGAACTGGAGTTGGGGTATTCACCGCGTTGGCGCGATCGATGTCAACGGCGATCCTATCGACTCGCTGGTGCGCTCGGGCATTGCCATGAGTGGCTATGAAGAGTTGCTGGAGGAGTTCTTCCTCTGGCTGCGTGAAGAGCATCCGAATGTGGTGGTGGTCAATTCTGCGGGCAACGGCTCTTCATTCTCTGGCCGTGATGAATATCGGCTACCGTCCTCCTTTGTCACCGATCAGCTGTTTGTGGTGGGTGGTCATCAGCGCAGTGAGAAAGACGTGCCGGTCGACGACGCGCAGTACGCCGTCAAGCGCAAGGCCTCGAATATCGACATGCGCGTGGATATCACTGCCGCGGCCTGCGTGCGTTCCTCAACGACCAAGGCTAACGAAGAGGGCGACGTGCATTGCGGCACCTCCTACGCCACGCCGCTGGTCGCCGGCTTGCTGGCCGCCATGCTGTCGATCAACCCGGAGCTGGAGCCGGACCAGCTGCGCATGCTGCTGCGTCGCAGCGCGATGACCATTGGTGAGGAATACGATTTTGAGCCCACCGAAGGCGACGATCTGACTGCGCCGATTCTGCCCTCTGAGCGCGCTAACGACCTGAACAACCCGGACGTCGGACATTCTGCGCGGCTGGATATGTATAAGGCGCTGGATTTGACGGTGCAGAGTCTGGACCGCGTGCGTTAACCCTCCGGCGCCTGGTGAGGCTAGGGCTGCGCCAATCAGAAAAGCAGAGGCAAACAAGTAGAACTGGGCAGGGCTGTGCTGCGTGTTATGGGCTGGCGAGCAATGCGCTGGCGCCAGCCCGGCGGCGGTCCCTGGTGCTTAGAGCGCGACCTCAAAACACTCCAGCTGCGGCGGACCCAGGTAGATTTCGCGGCGGCTGCCGGCATTGGCGTGGGCGGCACGGAAGGCCTCGGAGCGCGTCCAGTCCTCAAAGGCGCTACGCGACTCCCAGGTCGCGTGGGAGGCAAACAGGGTGTACTCCTCGGTGCTCGGGCCCTGCAGCAGATTGAAGTTCTTGAAGCCCGGCACACTGGCCAGCAGGCTGTCGCGGTTCTTCCAGATGTCGATAAAGTCCTGCTCGTGGCCTGGCTTGATCTTAAAGCGGTTCATTGCGATGAACATGGTCTGGCTCCAGCGTTAGTCATAAACAAGCGCCATTATGAGTGCCAGCGATGCTGGCCGGTCAACCGTCCCGCGGCTGAGTTGATGGTAAGCCGCCGCCGCACAGTGAATAATGGCTGCGTCGCTGGGCCACTGCCCGAAGTAGGAAAAGGAACCCTGTATGGCGAGTCAGCAACCCGCCCAAACCGCACCAGTCTTGAGCGCCCAAGCGCTGGAGGCTTACAACAATCTGGTCAGCACGCTGTATCGCTGCCTGCAGGACAGCGCTGGCTTCGCGCCTTTTTTTCACGCCTTTCAGCAACAGTTCAAGGCGTTGCAGGGCGGTATTCTGGGTGTCTCGCAGCAGTCCCAACGACTGATCTACGGCTGGACCTTCGGCTATCCCGATGGCTTTGAAGAGTGGTACATGAACAGCGACCTGCCCGAGCGCGACGAGGCTCTTATTCGCTATCAGAGTTTGCCGCCGCGTCAGTTCGACTCCTTTATGCGTGGCCGCAACGAGGGCAGCATTCTTGACTTGCTGGCGCCGGAGAGCAGGGCCTGGGCAGAGAGCGTGGGCATGGGCGACAGCGCGGGCATGCTGATTTGTCGCGACGCCAGCAGCAGCGTGGTCTTTGTCGCCAATCGGCACAGGGACTTCGGGCCCTACACCGAGGCGGAGCTGTTGCAGATGAACCTGCTGGCGCCGCACATTGAGAATGCCGTTGCCCTGCACCTGAAGCTGTATCAATCGAGTAACGACAATGAAAACCTGGCCCTGGCCCTCAACCATGTGAAAAAGCCGCTGGTGGTGTTCAATGCCCTAGGCAACGTTGCCCAGGCCAATGACGCCGCGCGTGATTTGCTGGCGCGCAGCGGCGCACTCTACATCGCGGATGACCACCGCCTGCACTGCCGCGAAGCGCAGTTGAGCCGCAAGGTGGCTAATGCGATCAGCACCAGCATCGTGCACTCGCATCAGGGCAAGCTGGAAACCCGCACGCTGTTTATCCAAGCCGCTGCCGAGCGCCTTGCCCTGTGCCTGACCCCGTTGGTGGCCGAGCGCGCGGAGAACAATGGCGTACTCTGCGAGCTGTTCAGTTTTACCGATCAGCAAGCCCCCGATCTGGCCCGCCTGCAAAGCCTGTTCGACTGCACTCCGGCTGAGGCTGGCATCGCCGGCGACCTGATCCAGGGCCTGAGCGCCAGCGATATCGCCGAGCGCCGTCATATCTCCGTGCACACCGCCCGTCAGCACATCAAGAACCTGCTCGGCAAAAACGGCTACCGCAAGCAGACCGAGCTGGTCTCGATGCTGGTGCGGGCGTTGGGGTGAGGCAGTCAGCTCCTCAGCGCGCGGGCTAGCTGTGTACTGTCCATGGCCGGAAGCTTGCACGCCCTCCGTCTAGTGGCAACCTATCTCCCCTCGTTATAGCCGCGCAGTTGGGTGCTCAGTGAGTTTGCCTCGCCGGATAGTCGCCTGCGCGAATAATGTTGGGGTGGGGCACCTGCCTAGGGTTCGCGCTGGTAGTCCAGCAGCAGCTGACTATCTTGCAGGTCGGCGTCAACGGCCTTGGGCTGCAGCGAGGGGTTGAGCGGATAGCCGGCTTCGGTTGCGCGGAGCACCACGTCGCCTTCGCCCTTGGCGTATACGATCAGGTCATGCCAGCCGTGGGTCTGTTGCGAGGAAACGCGCAGCGGCAACTGCACGATGGTGGTTTTTGACAGCAGGTTAAACCCGTCGGCGCTGCCTTGCAGCACAAACAGGGTGCAGCCGGCGGAGCCGCACCAGTCCGGGCCGAGGGCGTAAATGAGAGCATCGTCGATGCCGTCGGCGTTGAGGTCGCGCAGGGCACTTTGGTAGGCAGGTGGCTCAGCGCCAAGCAGGTTGGTGAGGGCCGCTGTCAGCTGCGGATCGGGGGCGGCGCCGGCCAGGGGCGATAGCAGACTGGTCAAGACAAGCAGTAAGCGGTGCATGCGGTGTCCTCCTGTGACCGGCTCAGCATAGCAAGCGGCCTACTCTTCGTCCCGCTCCGGGAATCCGATATCAAAACCACGCGCGTCCAGTTGCTTCACGTTCTCTGGCCGGCCCTGCTCATCCAGCTCGACCAGGCCGACGCCGCTGCCGTTCCATAGGCGCTCGCCGGCGCTGGCGCGGTCGGGGTCGCGGGGGCTGACGCGCATGCGGCGGCGTTTGGTCAGCCAGTTGAGGGGAGAGGCTGGGGCGTAGAGCCAGCGGTTGAGGCGGTCAAACCAGTCCAGCAGGCGCGGCGGGAAGGCATTTTTCAGGCCGCTGCTGGTGATCTGCCACAGCTGGGGGCCGTGCTCGCGATGACGGATGGCGATGTCGTAAACGAAGGAGTAGTGCACGTCGCCGGAGAGGATGACGTAGTTACCTGGTGTGCGGCCGTGACGAAAGATATTGAGCAGCACCTTGGCGGCGCCGCGATGAGCCATCCAGTTCTCGGCGTCGACCACCAGTGGGTGGCCGGCGAGCGAGAACAGCTTCTGGATGCCTTCAATGAGTTTGACGCCAAACATCGGCGCGGGCGAGACGATGACCACGGCGGTCTGGTCCAGCAGGCGTTGCTGCAGCTCGGTCAGCGCCTCCCAGTCCATCAGGCCGGACGGGCGGAACGGGCTGCGCTCGCTGCGCCAGCGGCGGGTGCGGGTATCCAGCACCACCAGGGTTGGCGTGCCGGCAATCTGGTACTCCCAGCCGTGAAAGCGCAGCACGGCGTCGATGCAGGCGTCCTGCTCGCTGACATCCAGACTGCCGCTGCGCTTTGCGTTCTCCAGCAGCTGGGTCAGCGCATCCAGCGGTTCTGCCACGGCGTCTGGATCGTTGCCCCAGCCCTGGCACAGCAGATAGGCCAGCACCGCGTTGCCGATGATCTGGCGTGAGAAGGGGTGGCCGTAGGCGGTGCGCTCCCAGTCGGCGGTGAGGTTCCAGTCGTCGGTGACGTCGTGGTCGTCAAAGATCATCAGGCTGGGCTGATGGGCGAGCAGGCGGGCGACCTGTGGCAGGCCGTCGACAAAAGCGTCAATCTGCTGCTGTTCGCTCTGGTAACGCTGGCGTTCTTCGTCGCTGAGCCCGTCTGGCATCCTCGGCTGAATCAGGCGCCAGGGGACCGGCGACCACACCAGCAGATACATGGCCAGCATCTCGGCCAGGCTGATCAGGTGGTTGTGGGCATTGGCCGAGGTAAATACCGGCTTGCGCACACCGCCAAAGAAGCGGTCGCGTACGGCCATGTTGGAGGGCACATCCGGCAGCAGCTGCTCGCGTCGATAGTAGGTCTCGGCGGCCTGATACAAGGCCTGGCTGTCTGCTACCGTGGCACCTTCCAGCGCCTCGTCAAACAGCCCCAGACGCTCAACCAACTGGTGAATGGCAACCAGCAGCGGACCGCTGACATCGTCGACGTAAACCTGGTCACCGGTCATCAGCAGCCAGGCGGGGCGTTGCTCTGGCTGGTCTCGGCGTTCGGCGAGCCAGCTATCGGTGCGCACCAGGGCATCCTTGCCGGCAAAGTGCGGCTTGCGGCAGGAGCCGTGCAGCAGGCGGCGGTTGTCGCTGGCAATCATCAGTGAGGGCAGTTCATCACCGTGGCACAGGTGCGGCGCGCTGTGTGATAGCCCACTGCCTTGCTCGCCGTCCCATTGCAGGTCGTAGTGAATGATCTGATCCTGCGGCAGCGGGCTGTTTGGCGTAATGGTCAACAGGTGAACGTAGGCGTGCCGCCCAATGGGAATGACGCGGGTGTCGTTCAGTTCGAGCTGCTGCGCCGCCGCGTCGCCTGGTTGCAGGGTGGCACTCAATGTCAGCGGGCGGCTAGCGACCAGCCAGAGCAGGATGCGCTCGGGCTCTACGCGGCGGACCAGTGGGCCGGCCAGCAGATCGGGAAGGTCTGAGGTGGTATGCATGTTTGCTCAGACCGGCCAGCCGCTGCGCAGTTCAGCTGGTGGCTGTGTGGGGGATGTTCAGGGCACTTGCACCACGGCCGCCACGACGTAGGTGACTCACGGCCTGCATAACGCTCAACTCGCACCCTTGCACGCGGTCAGGCGCCAGATACACCAGCGTGCCGGACCAGGGGTCAGGGGAGCCCGGTATAAAGGTCACCACCCGGCCATCGGCCAGGCGCTCGACTTCGAAGCACAGCTGTTCAAAATCATCAAAGCGTACCAGTACCGGTTTGAGCGGAGAGCTGGTGGGCCGCTCCTCCTTGAACTGGTCGGACAAGGACTTGATCAAGCCGTAGCCCGGCAGCATCAGCAGGCCATCGTCGAGCTGCTGGTACAGGCGGCGGGCTCTCGGGCCGCGTGCCAGCATGCCAGCACAGAAGCAGACTAGCGCCACGCCCAGCAGGGCCAGCAGGTTGGCCACCGCCAGACCGGCGATGTTATCGAACGGCAGCAGCTCGCTGATGGGTCGGGTGACATGACGCATCACCGCGATCGCTTTGCCCAGCACAAAGAGAATAACGATCACCGGCACCAGAAATACCGCGCCGCCGATCAACGTGGTCTTGATTACCCGCATGAGAGCCCCCGTCGAGAATACGTGAGCACAGCATAGACGGCTGGTGAGCGTGCGTCAGACCCGTCGTGTGCGATGGCGCGGCCCAGAGCAGAGTACCAGTACGAAAAGAGGTGAGAGAGACGTGGCCATGCAGGGTGATATCTCAGGCCAGCAGGGCCGCTAGCGGATTGCTCGCGGCCCGCCCTGGAGCAAAACTCAGTTGCTCAGCAGACCGTCATTTTTCATCCGCGCAACCAGATTGCGGTAGGTATTGTGGTGGACCTCTTGCTCAACGTCGAGCGGGTTGCCGGTAAACGGCATGGCCAGCAGCATCGGTAGCCAGATCACCATGGTCGCTTTGTCTGCCAGGTCGTACTTGTGTTGCTGCTCTGACTCGGTTGCGGTAACGCGCAGATGCACGTGCAGCGTGGCCCAGGCAGGAATAACCCCAAAGGTGAAGCCGGAGAGAGCCGCGAAGAGGTTGGCGCCGGGATTGCTCTCGTCGACTGATACGCCGGTGACAACCAGGTCGGCCTGCTCAGCTGTTTCGACAATCTCACAGCAGCCGGCGCCGCGCAGGGCTGCATTGAAATAGGTCTTGTGAAGATTACCGCCTTCGCGTGCTTGCCAGGTGCTGAATACCTTCACCGGTTGCTGGTTCTGAACCGCGTAGCTAGAGCTGTCCAGGGTGGGAAGGTCGTTGGCCTTGAAGGCCGCACATCCGGAGGTTAGGGCGAGGGCGGCGGCCAGGGTTAATGCAGATGTTTTCATTTTCATTGTTCTTCTTGGTTTTTATTGGAAAAGCTCAGAGCGCGCCTGCGCTCATGCAGGCACGGGCAGACAGCAGCCTACTGTGCGGTGCACAGGTTGGCAGGTGTCATGGGGAGTCAGCGGGGGTGATGCGGATGTAAAGCGGCTGGCAGTCCCTTGCCCGGTCGAAATAGTACGGTAGCGGACTCGGTAGGCCAAGTACTGAAAAGAGCCTCTGTCGCTGCGTTGGGCTGCGCCGCATTTTCAGCCGCTTAGAACAACCGGGCCAGCAGCGCCGTGACGGCGGTTTCCACGCGCAGGATGCGGTTGCCGAGCTGCACCGGCTGCATGCCGGCCTCGACCAGTTTGTCGACCTCATAGGGAATCCACCCGCCCTCCGGGCCGATGGCCAGGGTCAGCGGCTGGTCGATACCACGTGGGCAGGCGGGGTAGTCGCCGGGGTGGGCAACCAGCGCCAGTTGCTCGTTGATGATGGCGGGTAGCTGATCTTCGACAAAGGGCTTGAAGCGCTTTTCGATGCGCACGGTCGGCAGCACGGTGTCACGAGCCTGCTCCAGGCCCAGCAGCAGGTTCTCGCGGATCACCTCGGGCTGCAGAAAGGGGGTCTGCCAGAAGCTCTTTTCTACCCGGTAGCTGTTGAGCAGGATGATCTCGGGTACGCCCAGGGTGGCGCAGTGCTGCAGAATGCGGCGGAACATCTTGGGCCGTGGCATGGCCAGCAGCAGGGTGAGGGGCAATTTGGCCGGGGGCGCTTCGCTCAGCTCGACGTGCAGCAGGGCGCTACGCGAGTCCAGCTCCAGCACGCTGCCACGGCCCATCAGGCCGTTGATGCGGCCAACGCGCAGTGTGTCGCCGGCGCTGACCTGCTGGATGTCCTGCATGTGCAACAACCGGCGGCCAGTCAGGCGTACATGCTGTGGATCGGTGAAGTCGCTGTCTTCGAGCAGCAGCAGGTTCATGCCTGCGGGCTGTCCTGCTGCTCTTCCGGTGTGCGCGGACGGACCAGACGGCTGAAGATGATACCGACTTCATACAGCAGCCACATGGGCAGCGCGAGCAGGGTTTGCGAGATCACATCCGGCGGTGTCAGCACCATGCCGATGGTAAAGCAACCGACCACCACGTAGGGGCGCGCCTTGCTCAGGCCCTGCACGTCGACGATACCCACGGCCACCAGCAGCACCGTGGCCACCGGTATCTCGAACGCCAGACCAAAGGCCATGAACAGCGTCAGGACAAAGTCCAGGTAGCTGTTGATGTCGGTCATCACCGCTACGCCATCCGGCGCCGCGCTGGTGAAAAAGCGGAACACCAGCGGAAACACCACGAAGTAGGCAAAGGCCATACCGCCGTAGAACAGCAGAATGCTGGAGGCCAGCAGCGGCACCGCCAGGCGCTTCTCGTGCTTGTACAGCCCGGGTGCGATAAAGCCCCAGACCTGATGCAGCACAAAGGGCATGGCGATAAACAGCGCGCTGATCAGCGTCAGCTTGAAGGGCGTTAGGAACGGCGAGGCGACATCGGTGGCGATCATGCTGGTGCCTTCGGGCAGCAGCGCGCGCAGCGGCTCGGAAATGAACGCGTAGATGTCGTTGGCAAAGTAGAACAGACCGGCAAAGATCACCAGCCAGATCAGCACAATGCGCAGCAGGCGCGAGCGCAGCTCGGTCAGGTGGGCGACCAGCGGCATGTCGCCGCCGCTCTTGACGGGCGGCAGATCAGGGTTGCTCATGGCGGGTGTCTTGCTGCTCATTGGCGGACTCGGCGCGGGGTTGCTCTGCGGTCGCGCCAGTGTGCGTCGGCTGTGTGACGCTCTGGTTACCGCCCGGTCGGGCGTTGGTCTGATTGCTCGGGCTGTCGGCGTGCAGCCCCTGCTTTTCCAGCTCGGCGAGGATGCGCTCGTTGTTCAACTGCTGGCGGATCTCGTCGGCGCCCAGCTCGCGCTCAACCTGCGAACGCACGTCCGAGAAGCCGCGCTTGATGCGGCCAATGGTCAGGCTGACGGTGCGGATGGCGCCGGGCAAACGCTCCGGGCCGAGAACCAGCAGGGCGATGATCGCCACCACCAGCATTTCCATAAAGCCGATGTCGAACATGGGGCGGGACCTGGCAGATTACGGCTTGGACTGGGAGTCCTGCTTGTGCTCTTCGGCCTTGGCGTCCAGCGTCTCGCCCGGCTTGTTCTCGACCGAGGGCTTTTCCTCGTCGTTCATCGCCTTGCGAAAGCCCTTGATTGCGCCGCCCAGATCACCGCCGATGTTCTTCAACCGCTTGGTGCCGAACAGCAGTACCACGATGACCAGCACGATCAGCAGTTGCCACAGACTAATGCCACCAAAACCCATTTTTGCCTCCGGGGCCTATTGCCCAGTTTATTTGCTGCGGGACGCCTTTTCTTCAAGACCGGACAGGTCGAAGCGGCGTGCCAATTCGTTCAGGATGTCATCGGGACCAAGGCCGAGATGGCTAAGCATGACCAGTGAGTGGAACCACAGGTCAGCGGTCTCGTATACCAGGTCCGATTTGTCCTCGCTGTGCTGACAGTCCTTGGCGGCTAGCAGTGTCTCTGTGCACTCTTCACCGACCTTTTCGAGAATCTTGTTCAGGCCCTTTGCGTGCAGGCTGGCAACGTAGGAGGTGTCGGCAGACGCCTGCTTGCGTTGCTCCAGCACGGCGGCCAGTTGGCTCAGGGTGTCAGACATGTTTTGGGTGCTCGTATAACTCTTTGGGGTCCTTGATGACGGCGTCGACGGTCTGCCATTGGCCATCTTTCAGAACCCGATAAAAACAGCTCTGCCGGCCAGTGTGGCAGGCGATGCCGCCAATCTGTTCGACCTGCAGGATGACGACGTCGGCGTCGCAGTCCAGCCGCAGTTCGTGCAGCTGTTGCACGTTGCCCGACTCCTCGCCCTTGCGCCACAGGCGTTGGCGCGAGCGAGACCAGTAGATGCCGCGGCCTTCCTGTACGGTCAGTTGCAGGGCTTCGCGGTTCATCCAGGCCATCATCAGAATGCGCTGGGTGTGTACATCCTGGGCGATGGCAGGAACCAGGCCGTCGGCATCCCAATTGATGCTGTCGAGCCAGTCGTTGGCGGCGGTTGAATCAGTCATGGCGGGTCGTCATTCGTTCAGTGGTGCAAGTGTGCCAGTTATGCGCCCGGCTGACTATCTGCGGCGCAGAATCAGCCAGCCGCCCAGGGCGATCAACGCCCACTGGGTGGGCGCGGCGTGCAGCCAAAGCTGCGGGTCGTCGCCGCCCAGCGCGCTGGCGCCAAACACCACCAGCGCGATACCGGCCAGTTGCAGAGGCCAGCGTGGGCGCTGCGGCGGCTGCTCGCGCAGCGGCGCATCGGCCAGGTT
>CERX01151158.1_pt1 | contig 12438 bp, 9 predicted proteins | sample 350251 | NCBI WGS metagenome assembly CERX01 (sample SAMEA2621044, study PRJEB7988) | marine metagenome | biome: marine biome (ENVO:00000447); feature: deep chlorophyll maximum layer (ENVO:xxxxxxxx); material: "saline water (ENVO:00002010), including plankton (ENVO:xxxxxxxx)" | depth 50 m
ACGAGTTCACCCAGGACCTGACCCGCCAAGCCGCCGCTGGTGAGCTGGACCCGGTGCTGGGGCGAGAAAATGAGCTGCGACAGATGATCGACATTCTTTGTCGCCGCCGCAAAAGCAATCCAGCCATTCTCGGTGAGGCTGGCGTTGGCAAGAGCGCGCTGATCGAAGGCCTGGCCCAACGCATCATTGCCGGCACCGTGCCCGATACCCTGCGCGACTACCGAGTTCTGTCACTGGATCTGGGCCTGCTGCAAGCCGGTGCCGGCATGCGTGGTGAACTAGAGCGACGGCTGCAGGGCGTGATCAGCGCCGCCAGCCAGCGCGGCGCGCGCGTCATCCTGTTTATCGACGAGGCTCACACCCTGATCGGGCATGGCGGCGACGCTGGCACCGCCGACAGCGCCAACCTGCTGAAGCCAGCACTGGCTCGCGGTAACTTGAAGGCCATCGCCGCCACCACCTGGAGCGAATACCGCAAACACATCGATAAGGACCCCGCGCTCGCTCGCCGCTTCCAGCCTATCATGTTGCACGCCCCGGATATCGCCCAGGCTACCGCCGTTCTGCGCGGTCTGGCTCCGCGCTACGCCGACAGCCACGGCCTGCACATCTCCGACGCTGCAGTGGTTGCCGCCGTTGAGCTGGCCGCGCGCTACCTGCCGGATCGGCAACTACCCGATAAAGCCATCGACCTGCTCGACACCGCCTGCGCCAGAGCCAGGGTCAACCTGGCCTGCCCGCCGCTGGCGGTTGACCAGCTGGAGGCGCAGATTCAGCAGTCCCAACGCCAAAGCAGCGCACTGGAACAGGATCACCAACGCGGCTTAGCCGTTGAGCTAGCGCTACTAGACCGCTTGCAAAGCGCGCTGCCCGCCGCCCAGCAGCAAGCCCAAGCCCTGCATGAAAGCTGGGACGCCCAGCGCGCACTAGCGCAGCAGTTAGCGCAGCCCAGCGAACAGCACGCCGCCAACCGCGCCGAGCTGATCGCCCTGCAACAGCAGACACCGCTGGTCAGCGCCGAGGTGGATAGCCGCGCGGTGGCTGAAGTCGTCAGCGGCTGGACCGGCATCCCTCTGGAACGCTTGCAGGGTAGTCGCAGTGAGCAAATCGCCTGCTTCGCCGAGCAACTCGGACAACGCCTGCACGGCCAGAAGGAAGCCATCGCCGAGCTAGATCAGGGCCTACGCGCCGCAGCCCTGGGCCTCAGCCGACCAGATCGCCCCAGCGGCGTGTTTCTGCTAGTCGGCCCCAGTGGCGTCGGCAAAACCGCTACCGCTGAGGCCATCGCCGAGCTGCTGTACGGCGGTGCGGACTTTCTTACTATCATCAACATGGGCGAATACCAAGAACCCCACAGCCTGGCACGGCTGATCGGCGCCCCGCCCGGCTACGTCGGCTACGGCGAAGGCGGGCAACTGACCGAAGCGGTGCGCCGGCGGCCCTACTCCGTGGTGCTGCTGGATGAGGTAGAGAAGGCGCATCCGCAGCTACTCAACCTGTTCTACCAAATCTTCGACAAGGGCATTGCCAACGACGGCGAGGGTCGAGAAATCGACTTTCGCAATACCCTGATCCTGCTGACCTCCAACCTGGCTAGCGAGCAGATAAACCGGTTATGCCAGGGTGTGCGACCCAGCGCAGAGCAGGTTTTGGAACAAATCGAGCCGACCCTGCGCAGCCATTTCAAGCCAGCGTTGCTGGCGCGGATGCGGGTTCTGCCCTACTTGCCGATGGACGAAGACGCCTTGGCCGCCGTCGTGCGTCAGCGCTTGCATCGGCTTGAAGATCGACTGTCAGCCCGTCGACTGAGCCTGCGGTACGACCCCGCCCTACCCGCCCACATCGCCAAGCAATGTCAGCGCGAGGGGGGCGCACGCCTGGTTGAACGCTGGATAGAGCGGCACATTCAGGCGCCTATCGCCAATCAACTGCTATCGCCCATGGCGACAGTCAGCCGCATTCATGTTCACCTAGAAAACGACGGAGGCATCCGGTGTGACGTCGCTTAAATCACTTGCTCTGCCCGACAGCACCCACCCACTCACCTGCGCAGCGCCGTTGCTGGCCTGCCTGGCCGAGCTGGCCAGCGATCCGCAGCAACTGCAGCTACAGCTACTGGCCTGCGCCAGCCAGCTGACCGACTGCCCGCTGGCGCAGCTCTACCTGCTGGACAAGACTCACACCCGCCTACACCTGAGCAGTCAGTGGTTTGACGGCGCCCCGTTAAACAGCGACATCGGTGAGGCGCCCGCCAACTGGTTTGAGCAACAGTTACTGCAGTACTGCCTAACCCAGAACCGCAGCCTGAATCTGCGCGCCCTGGACCATAGCCTGTACGCCACGCCCTTTTTGCCCGACAGCGCCGAGCCCTGGCGTAGCCTGCTGTGCGTGCCGCTACATGATACTGATCAGCAGTTGGCGGGGCTTATGCTGCTGGCAAGGCAGCAGGGCGATATCCCCGATGCCCTGACCGAACCGCTGCGCCACTTGGGCGGGATCGGCCTGGGACGCCTGCGCCTGCTGCAGCAACAGCAAGACCTACAGCAGTGCCCGCAGGACGAGCCGTCCTTGCCCAGCAGCCAGCCTGAGCACGGCAGCTTCGGCCTGATTGGTCAGAGCCCCGCCATGCAGCAGGTGTACCGTTTGATCAGCAAGGTGTTGCATAACCCGGTCACGGTGCTGATTGGCGGCGAGACCGGCACGGGTAAAGAACTGGTAGCCCGCGCCATCCACGATTACGGCTCGCGCCGCAGCAAGCCTTTTGTTGCGCAGAACTGCAGCGCTCTGCCAGAGCAACTGCTCGAAAGTGAGCTGTTCGGCTACCGCAAGGGCGCCTTTACCGGCGCCATGCAGGATCGCGAAGGGCTGTTCGACGCCGCCAACGGCGGCACCCTGTTTCTCGACGAAATCGGCGACATGCCACTGGCGCTGCAGGCCAAATTGCTGCGCGTGCTGCAGGAGGGTGAAATTCGTCCGCTGGGCAGCAACCAGAGTCACCGGGTGGACGTGCGCATTCTCGCCGCGACCCACCAGCGCCTGCACGAACAGGTACAGCGTGGTCTGTTCCGCGAAGACCTTTATTACCGGCTAGGACACTTTCCCATCAACCTGCCGCCACTGCGCGAACGGGGCAGCGACATCCGCCAGTTAGCGCTACAATTTGCCGTCGATACCTGTGCCTTCCTCCAGCGCAGTCCCTGTCATTGGAGCGATAGTGCCCTCGCCTATCTGGCCAGTCATCGCTTCCCCGGCAATGTCCGAGAGCTGAAGGGCCTGATTGCCCGCGCCCTGCTCCTGTGTGACGGCAACGTGCTGCTACCTGAGCACCTGCAGCTGCCGGACACCCCGCAACACGCACACCGCCTGGGCCTGCGCGAGCAGCTGGAAGCTCTGGAACGCAACTTGTTGATTGAGGGGCTGCAGCTGCACGGCGGCAATCAGACTTTGACCGCCCAGGCCCTGGGGCTACCACGTCGTACATTGCTGTACCGCATGCAGCGGCTGGGTTTAACGTCAGCCAGCACAAAGTAGCATTGCAATATCAAGTGCAAGAGAGGCATAACAGAGCGGACTCAACGGGAGCGATTCATGTCTGCAGCACGCCTGACCTTTCTGACCGCCCTGGCCATGCTGGCCTTCGCTGGTAACTCGGTACTGTGCCGCGTGGCCCTGCGCGATACCGATATCGACCCTGCAACCTTCACGACGTTGCGCCTGATATCCGGTGCTCTGATGCTCTGGGTGCTCCTGCACTGGCCTGGCCGGGGAGCTAGGGTCACTGGTGGCAACTGGACCTCCGCTGTTGCCCTGTTCGTCTACGCCGCCGCCTTCTCTTGGGCGTATATCCAACTTGACGCTGCTACTGGCGCCTTGCTGTTGTTTGCTGCGGTGCAGGTCAGCATGCTTGGTATTGGTCTGCTGCGCGGCGAGCGCCTGAGTCCAGTCCAAAGTGCAGGCTTTGCCCTTGCGCTGATCGGATTGGCTGCCCTGCTGCTCCCCGGCGCCAGCACCCCGCCGGCACTACCAGCCCTGAGCATGCTCGCTGCGGGCGTCGCCTGGGGGCTGTATTCGCTGCGCGGTCGCGGCGCAAGCAACCCGCTGGCCGACACCGCCGGTAACTTTGTCCGCGCAGTACCTCTGGCTCTCGCCCTGTCGGCACTGACCTTGCCCTGGCTGAGCGTGGATGCCAACGGTGCTCTTTACGCCCTGGCATCCGGCGCTATCACCTCAGGCCTGGGCTACGCCATCTGGTACGCTGCACTCCCTGGCTTACGCGCCAGCGCCGCCGCCAGTGTGCAGCTGAGCGTGCCCGTCATTACTGCCGCAGGCGGTCTGCTTCTGCTGAACGAAGCCCCCAGCCTGCTACTTATGATCGCCTCGCTCGCCATTTTGGGGGGCATCGCATTAGTAATAGGAGGGCCCAAGGCAGCCAGCCGTTGAGGCGCCTGCCGGCTTCGTGCAACATAGCGGGGCCGCTGATTACGCCTATTAAGGAATGCTGTCATGAAGTTCCTCGCACGCTCGCCACGCTGGTTGCTCGGCGCCGGGCTGTTCACCGTTATAGCCCTGATTATCGCTTGCAGCGATATCCCGACCTACCCGCACGCCGAACAAGCGGTGGCGCCGCGTCAAAGCTTCAGCTACCAGAACGACATCAAGCCGATTCTGGAAAATCGCTGTATGGCCTGTCACGGCTGCTACGACGCCCCTTGCCAGCTAAAGCTGACCAGCGCAGACGGCGTCAAGAGAGGAGCCTCGCTGCTGCAGGTTTATGACGCAGCGCGACTTGAAGACATGCCACCGACGCGTCTTGGCACCGACGCCCACAGCGAGGCTCAGTGGCGCGAACAAGGCTTTTTCTCGGTACTGCATGACGCCGACGAAGGCAATGCTTCTGGCCTGGATGGGTCTTTGCTGTTCCGCATGCTTGAGCTGGCCCAGCGCAATCCGCTACCGCCCAACAGCCGCCTGCCGGACGAAATCAAAATAGGCACCGACCACGCCTTCAGCTGCCCCACGCTGGAAAACTTCGCCGACTATGCCCAGGCCAATCCGCACGGCGGTATGCCCTACGCCACCACCGGCCTGAGCGCTGCGGAGTTTGCCCGCATCAGTCAGTGGATTGCCGAGGGCGCCGTGACCGAGCCAATGCCTTGGCAGCCCTCGGCCGCAGAACAGGCCAGCATCGAGCGCTGGGAAGCCTTCTTCAATCAGCGAGGGCAACGCGAACAACTGGTCTCCCGTTACCTGTTTGAGCACCTGTTTGTGGCGCACATCCACTTCCCCAGCATCAGCGGCAGCAGTTTCTACGAGCTGGTACGTTCGAGCACCCCGCCGGGCGAGCCGATCATGCCGCTGCGTACCGTGCGGCCGAACGATGCGCCGGACAAGGCCTTCTACTATCGCCTGCGCCCGCTACGCGAAACCCTGGTAGAGAAAACCCACATCACCTACGGCCTGGACGATCAGCGTATGCAACGCTGGCAACAGCTGTTCCTGGCTGACGATTGGGACCTGGCTGTGCTGCCCGGCTATGGCTACAGCGAGCGAGCCAACCCCTTTGCCACCTTCAACGCCATTCCAGCCAAGGCGCGCTATCAATTCATGCTGGATACCGCTGAGTACTTTGTGCGCACCTTCATTCGCGGGCCTGTCTGCCGCGGACAGGTTGCCACTGACGTCATCCGCGACCAGTTCTGGACCGTCTTCGAGGACCCATCACAGGAAGCCTACGTCAACGACCCGCTTTACCGCAGCCAGGCAACGCCGCTGCTAGGCCTGCCCGGACAGGACAGCGACCTGCTGGCACTAGGCAGCGCCTGGCTGGAATACAACGGCAAGCGTAATCAGTACCTTGAACTGCGTGGCAAGCACTACGCCGAGCGCAAATCAGCCGGTGCCAGCCTGGACGAAATCTGGGACGGTGAAGGCTACAACCAGGATGCCTTGCTAACCATCTTCCGTCATCACGACAGCGCCTCTGTACGGCGCGGCCTCTGGGGCCGAGTACCAGACACCATCTGGGTTATGGATTACCCGCTGCTCGAGCGCACGTACTACGAGCTGGTGGTCAACTTCAACGTCTTCGGCAGCCTTTCGCATCAGGCGCAGACTCGGTTGTACTTCGATCTGATTCGCAATGGTGCTGAGCATAACTTCCTGCGCTATGTGCCGGCCGAACAACGTCAGGCGCTGTATGACCAGTGGTATCAGGGCCAGGCCAAACTCAAGGATGCCATTGCCTATACCGGCCTTGACCTGGAAACCCCTACAACCCTGAGCTATGGCAGCAGTGACCGTTCCGACAACCGCGCGGTCATGCGCCGCTTCGCCGCGCAACTGGCTGAACGCGGCAGCGCCGTCGCCGGCACACCGGACACCCTTAATCGGTGTCCGCAGGGCAACTGCCAACGCCCGGACCTGACGCCCGAACAGCAGCAGATCCAGCAACTGCTCCGCCCGCTGGCGCAGGAAACCGGCGCCAGCCTGCCGGTGATCCCGCTGCTGCCAGAAGTCAGCTTCCTGCGCGTCACCAGCGGCGATGAGCGCTGGGTCTACAGCCTGATCCATAACCGTGCACACGCCAACGTCGCCTTTATGTTTGGCGAAGAAGACCGCTTGCTGCCCCAGCAGGATGATCTGACCATCATGGAAGGCACCCTTGGTAGCTACCCCAACTTCAGCTTCGACGTTGAACTGCAGGCGCTGCCAGAGTTTGTCGCCGCGCTGCAAGCAGCAACCGACAGCGAGAGTCTGGAGCGGGTCGCCGACCGTTGGGGCGTGCGTCGCACTCATCCTCAATTCTGGGAGATCCTTGCCGACTTTCGGCAGTACGTCGAAGAAACTGATCCAACCCAAGCCGGTCTATTCGATATCAATCGTTATCAAAACCTGTGAACCGGGTCCGGGGAGCGGCGCGCTGTGTCCCCGGCAGATTGGTTTACACTCTGATGGATTACGTCGACCAGACTACTTTGCTGGAGGGACCCAATGCCTCAACCTACTATTCGCCTGATGCTGCCGCTGGCTATTGCCTTGGCGGTCAGCGCCTGCGCCTCGACCCAGGCAACCGCCCCGACGCCTGCTGCACAAGATGTCAGCCTGGAGGAGCAGACCATGCCTCGCACCCGCCTGGTCACAGGTTCGGTCGGCTACCAGGAACGTATCGCGCTCCCGCCTGGCAGCGTGGCGCATATCAAACTGCTTGACGTATCGCGTGCAGACGCCCCAGCAGCCGTGCTAGCTGAACAGAACACCACGCTGATCGGCACTCAGGTGCCCGTCCCCTTCGAGCTGGACGTTGAACCTCGTATGTTCGACGCGCGTATGCGCTATAGCGTCTCGGCGCAGATACGCAGCGCCTCCGGCGAGTTGCTGTGGACCACCGACACCGCCAACCTGATTGACACCAGCCAGGAGGTAAACGACCTGGGGCTGTTGAACATGGTCAAGGTCAGTGGCCGCGTGGCGAGTGATGCGCAGATAGTTGATGTCAGTACGCTGCTACCCCTGCGTGCATTCGGCAACGAACCCGGCTGGACACTAGAGATGGACAGTCAACGTATGAGCCTCTCGCACCAAGACAGCACCGCGACTCAGCTAACACCCACACCAAGCGCCACTATGGACGGTACGGTTTATCAATTTGACGCCAGTAACGCGACCAACCAACTGCGTGTGCGCCTGACGCCCCAACTATGCCGCGACAGCATGACCGGCATGCCCTACCCCTACCAGGTCAGCGTACAAAGCGCCGATATCCATCTCGAAGGTTGCGGAGGCGCCGCGCAAGCATTGCTGATCGGCACCGATTGGGAGGTCACAACCATTGCCGGCGAGCCAGTCGACCCGGAGCATAGCCCCACGCTCCAATTCGGGGCCGACGGAAGATTAGGAGGCCAGGGGGCCTGCAACCAGTTCACGACCAGCTATGTAATCACTGCTGAAGGCCTCAGCAGCAAAGCGATTGCCGCGACCCAGCGCGCCTGCGCCGCGCCGTTGATGCAGCAGGATCAACAGCTGTTTGACTTGCTGCAGCATGTCCAGCGCTTTGACCTGGATGATCAGGGCAATTTGGTGCTGATCAGTGCTGACGACCGCAAAATTGTTGCTCACCCCAAAGAGTGATGGCCGTTTAGCGACCACGCATCATAGACAGTATCAGGCACATGGGGCATCATGCGGCGCTCAAAGACCCTGCGTACTGCAGGGTCATAGCCGCAACAAGGTATCCCATGACTGATCTGCCCGCCTGCCCCGCCTGCCAATCCAGCTTCACCTACGAAGATGGCCTGATGTACGTATGCCCCGAGTGCGCACATGAATGGCCGCAGCAAGGCGACAGCAACGCAGACGACAATCAGATCAAGGACGCAAACGGTAACCCGCTGAACGACGGTGACAGCGTGACCGTTATCAAGGACCTAAAGGTCAAGGGCTCATCGCTGGTGGTCAAGGTTGGCACCAAGGTGAAGAACATACGCCTGGTTGACGGCGACCACGATATTGACTGCCGTATCGACGGCATCGGCGCCATGAAGCTCAAGTCGGAGTTTGTCAAAAAGGCCTGAAAGACACTCAGCGACTGAAACGCACGTGCTGGCGCAGTGGGCTATCGCCGCGCCAGACAAATCCCTCGTAGTAATAGTGCATGAACGACACCACCAGCACCGCAGCCGCCACCGGCCAGTAATGCTGCAAGTTATTCAGCGGCCAGGCAATGGCTACCGAACACACTGGTAGCCACAGCAAAGGTACCCAGCGACCGCGCGGTAACCACCGATACAACAAACCCGGCTCACCGCCTTGGTTACGGTTGCGATCATGGGTGATGTACACGCTGTAAGCTGTCAGGTCATGGATAAGACGGGGCATCAGAATCACAAACAGGGTGTAGCCAAGCCGGTCTATCAACAACGCAGACAACAGCAGCAGGGCATTGGCCCAGAGGTAAGCGCGTCCCAGGGTGTTCTCCGTCACTCGCGCCAGCTGCCAAGTCAGCACCACCAATCCAGCGCAGAGCAGTGCTGCCAACAAGGCCAGCGCTTGATACAGGTCCCAACCTGCCAGCGACACCCGTCCCAGAAACTGCTGGCCATAAACATTCAGATAGATCGCCAGGCCGCAGATAATGGCGGTCCACTTCCAGCGCACAAACAGCGCATCAGGCCGGCGTCCAGCCAACACCAGCCCCACGCCTAATTGCTGCGACAGCACGTGGTACACCGTAAAAGCTGCAAAGAACACAAACAGCACTTGATAGCTCAGTGGCTGCGGCCCGAGCAACCCCAACAGACTGATCATGACAAACACCAGCAGCGCCGGCAGCAGGCGGCGCCAGAAGTGCCGTATATAAGTCGGCCGCGCCACAGTCAAAGCGCTGGCGATGATATGCGGCAAACCAAACAGCAGTGCCCACACTGCCCAGTTATTAGGGTCCTCCGGCAAGACCTGCTGCTGAAACTGGCGCTCAAATAGCAGCAGGTCGATCAAGACCAGGACGAGGGAAACCGGGATAACCAAATAAAGCGCCAACAGCCAGCGGCCATCAACGCTATGCGGGAGAGGTTGCGGGTGCACGACAAGCCTGCCTTTGTTGTTTTCCGCCACTTGACCACAGGCCAACAACCTCGCCCATCACCCGTAGTGGTGAGCCCCCCTAAGTACCCGCGTCCAAAGCTGCCGGAGTCTGGCTAGCCTCGGTGCACATCATCGTAGTCATCTGCCTTGGGCGTAGCCTGAATGCCACGCGCCTCTTGTTCGCGATAGTAGGTCTCGATGCTTAAATGAGGATCGATGCGAGCGCGCAAAATGCAAGGCCGCTGTTGCCAGCGATAGGCTGTGTTGCGGCGTACCGCTTCAGGCAGGCCGCGCTCCTGCCAGGCACGAGGCTCGAAGTCACGCCAGCGGCGTGAAGGCTTGGCTTTTTTCGCATCGTGTTGGGCGGAGGTCTGATCAAGGTGACGGAATTGCTCCAACACCGGCAGCTCAGGTAAAGGCTGGCTCACATCCATGTAACGCTGCATGCAGTCCCAGAAGGCCATGGCCTCTTCCGGCTTGAGCCCCAACGGATGCAATTTGCCGCCTAAAAACACCTTACAGGTGGTGTACCTGTGGTACAGCCAGAGCGCCATGCCACCGCCGCCAAGTGGATCTGGTCGGTACTCCATGGTCACATCAAACTCATAAAACGGAGCTACAAAGGGCTGACGAAAGCGACGTGCAATCGTCACCATACCGGTCTGGCGGTTGAGTTCACTTCCGTCGTGCTTGAACAAGCGCAGATACAGGTCAAGCAGAAAGTCAAAGCCGACCACCCCCATGAACACGGCCAAAACGATATAGCCACACATAACTAGCGAAGCGTAATCGCCAGAAGCAAGGTAATTATAGGCACCGCCTATTGCCGCCAAAGCCACGGGTAGGCTCATCAGATACAAATACGCTTTTAAACCTAGTCCCCAATAAAACCAAGCGCTTAACGCGCACAGGGGTAACCCTGCAAACGCCATAACAAAATAGGCAAGCTCGACTTCCGGGAAAAACTCCAGCAAGGAAACAACAGCAAGTAGCCACGGCAAGAGTAATAGCGATATGTACTTAAAAAAGGGGACCAGGGTAAGAATCTTATTAAAATTCTCGAACCGCCATCGTTGATGATTACAATAAATATCAGCATCGCCGGTGCGCTCGAGCCAAGTCTGCTCTTGCCCTCGCAGTTGGCCATCCACCAGTTGCCAAGGATTCAAGCCGGCGTAATACCCCCAGTTCAATTGGGTACGCAGCAACCCGGTTCGGTTTTCATCTTCCCGCCATCTATGCGGCGGTTGGCTAGGGATGTTAGTTGAATCGTATGCGCTCGCCGCATACGAAAGTTCAGTTTGTGCAGTAGTCAATGCATTTCCTTTGCTTACTTTCCATGGGTGAAAAAACAGCGAGTGAAACCAGCTACCCAAGGTTCAGCGCTCTAACAAAACACGATCATTGCGTTGCATGTAAAACATGCACTGGCACAATGAATCGTTGTCAAAGCCATCAACCTTGGGCGTGTCTGAATACCACCCGGCTCTAGTTCTCGGTAGTAGGTCTCGATGCTTAAACGCGGACGGCCACTAGACGTTTTCTTTATTCGACGACGGCGAATCAGTATAGGCCTTCAACATGTTCTCCTGCTCAGCTATCGCACGCTCCAGTTCAGGCGAGCGCTTGGCCCACTGCTCGGGAGGCAAAGGCTTGGACCATTCAATGGCTTCGGGAGCGGATAGGTCGGGGATGTCCTTGAGCTTCTTGCGCATCACCCAATATCCCCCCAGTGGATTAAATATCGGGAACATCACACCTATTTCCCAAAATATGGTCAAGAAAAGCCCGCGTTCTTCGCAGGATTTGTGGTATTCACGCCAGAACATCTGTTTAAGCGTTAACCCACAAATATTCTCTAAAGGCTCAGGCACCACGTCAGGCCCAACCTCCATAAAACTGCGAATGCACTCCCACTGCGCCATCGAGGAAATCCCGCCGCCTGCATTGACGGCCAGAACCCAGCCTTCTTTATTCGACGCGTAGTTCTCGTACTCTTGGCCTTTAAGCGGAAACCACAACATAAGGCTACCGTGCTGGCTTGCGCCACCGGTATTGAGGCTCAGGGCGCTAGGAGCAATCGCGTGCACCCGCTCCCATGGCACAAACCAGTACTCGCCATCAGGCCCGGTAATACAGACTTCACGGCGCTGGCGATTGAAACGGATAGGGGGGGTAAAGTGGCTTACGCCACTGCTTGACAAACAAGTACCAGAGGGTGCCCATGAATCCGCCCCCCATAACGATCAATGTCACTAGGCTAAGCCAGATATCTCCAGATGCAGCGACCCACCAGACAGTGGCCAGAATTAAAACAGTGAGCACGTGAAGCATCATCCACCCCCCACCCATTGCAAAACTGCCTATGTCCAGGTAGACGTCATTCTTACGCCAAATGATATTCATCAGATCGCTAGCAGGTTGGCCAGTCGGGATAGGCAGCGGGGCGAGATGTTCCTGCTTCCATAGCAGGCCGTACTTTATCTCTTGTGCGCGTTCGGTCATTCCGGCTCCTTGGGTTGCAGCAGGTTGGCGTTAACAGGCAAAGCGCCGACGGCATCGCTCAGCAAGGGCCCTTCACTGGTAGCGTGCTCGACTACGCTGTTGCCACGGACGATATAGCGCATCCCCAACCTTCCACCCACCATCAATTGGGTACGTCGAAGATAGGTAGGGTTTTCACCCTGCCGCCACATATCTGGTGGCTGGCGGGGCATTTGGCTCGAATGATAGGCGCTGTCGGCGTATGTAAGGGCAGTTGAAAGGCTGTCCAATTCAGTTCCTTTGCTGACGCGAAACCGCGTACAAACCTGGCGGTTGCAGGAACTGAGTGCAACACGGTTACTGGATTGAGGCAGG
>CERX01160816.1_pt1 | contig 12438 bp, 17 predicted proteins | sample 350251 | NCBI WGS metagenome assembly CERX01 (sample SAMEA2621044, study PRJEB7988) | marine metagenome | biome: marine biome (ENVO:00000447); feature: deep chlorophyll maximum layer (ENVO:xxxxxxxx); material: "saline water (ENVO:00002010), including plankton (ENVO:xxxxxxxx)" | depth 50 m
GACCCAATATAATAGCCTGTCTACACCATGGGCATAATTTATGACCTGCGCTATCAACCTGCCGAATTTCATCTAAACAGGTTTGACATAAAGAATGTGCACACGTTAAACGAATCATATTATCCTTTTTATTATAACAAACTAAACATTCTTTATTAGGATTCACCTTTATTGATTTTGTATATTCAGATAATTTAGGTATTTCAGGTAATGTAATAGTAGGTAATGTAATAGTAGGTAAATCCGGTCCTTTAGGTTTATAGCAAATACAGTAACAGTCCCTAAATTTAGATGCTGATAAGTAGTAAGGATTAATCATAACTAAAACAACAAATACATAAAATACTAATCCAACTAAATATATTCCATGTAATTTCCCTTCTGTAATTTCTTTAAAAGACTCTAGCTTAATAAATAAGTAAAGAATAATACATATATTAGCAAAATTAGAATACCCTACAAAACATGCACTGCATGTAGTAACTTCATCTATTCGGTTATCAGTATTAATACAACAACAAAGTAATATTTGAATAATTATAGTTGATAAAATAAACCCAGTAATTTTATCATATCCTAGACGACTTATTTGTAAAATAGTTAATATAAATTGCGCAAATACAATACAATGATATATATAATATTTCTTATTTGAAGTAATATTACATTCAAATAGTATTGTCATTAACAAATATGTATTATTGAATTTTAAAATTCAATTTTAAAATTGAATAATTATATTCAATTATATATATGACACTAACTAAAAAACAACAACATAAAGTAAGAGATAAACAAAATAAATTAAACAAACTAAAAAAACTAAACAAACTTAAAAAAGTAAAAAAAAAAATATCACTGCGTAGACAGAATCGTAAAAGACACCCAAAACACCCCAGACGCAAACAAAAACTCCATAAACAAAAAACTCGCAAACAAAAACTCCATAAACAAAAAACTCGCAAACAAAAACCCATGAAATTAGCTGGAACAAAGAACCAGGGGATGGAATTGCACGATTTCGATGAGCGGTTGAGAGATATGACAGCATTCGTGGAATCAGAACAGCAGGTGCAGGCGAGGAAGAATGAAGAGGAAAAGGAAAGAGAAAAGGAAAGGGAAGCGGAGGAGAAAATAACATATCCAGTTAAAATAACTATTACAGGAATAGACGGTTCAGATTATTCAATCACAATAGCTAAAAACGGGGGGTATTTAGATGAACATGGATTCCCTTTATTAAGATATGAATGGCCTTTTTTCTTTGGAGATAGTTTTTATCGTTTAAAACATCAGATAGAAGAAGAATATGGAATACCAATATGTAGGCAACACTTATTTAAAAAAGATGGTAATAGTGAAGATGAGATTAGCAATTCAGAAGGATTTGAACATACAAACTATAAAAACTATCTAAACCTACTCTTAATACTAGATTCATTCCCTTGTCCCATAGAAAATAATTCCGCCTTACAAAATTTTATTGAATTATATTATTTTGAAGGGTTAGATGACCCAGAGGCAGAAGGAGAGCGTAAAGAAAAAGAAAACTTAATAAATAATTATGGCACAATAGATAAGTGGGATACTTCAAATATTACTAACATGGAAGATCTATTTTCTCACACCGAGAATTTTAATGATGATATTAGTGAATGGGATACAAGCAATGTAACAAATATGGATAATATGTTTGATGGAGCAGAAAAGTTTAATCAAGATATTTCAAACTGGAATGTAGAAAATGTAACTTCATTCAACAATATATTTAGGGGATGTCCTATAAAAAATGAATTTAAACCCCCAAAATTTAGGTGAGTAATTTATATATAAATTATTAGCATATAAATTATTAGCATATAAATTATTGACATATAAAATATAACCAACGACATTTACCATAATCTACCTCCTCCCTACATCCTCTATCCTCTCCTTCCTCTTCTCTCCCTCCATCTCCCTCTTCTTCACCATTCCCTTCTCTATCCCTTCTATATCCTATATCTTCAATATTTACTTTAGAAACTATTCTTTTATCCCATAATAAATTATCAGCAAAAGCAATGGGTTTAGGTACTCGGCTATTAATTTCAATTAAATCAATATTTAATTCTCTACCAATATTAGTTATAATATTATTTTTTTCGGTAGTACCTAAGGGCATCTTTAAACCATAATTATATAAAAGATAAATATCAATTTTAATAAATATACAAAAACACAAATATACAAAAACACAAAACCACAAAAAATATAATCTAAACAATTATTATATGCGTGAATTATGTCATGGATTAGGACAAATGGCTGCGGGACGTTCTCTTGACGAGGGTTTATTAGGTGTTTTCTTTGGAACACTACTAACTCTGGTGCTAGTATTACTACTTGGTGAGTTTTTATGGAATAAAGTTCTTTGTAAATTAGTTAGTATAGCTAAACCAGTAACTAGTATCTGGCAATTACTAGGTTTAATGGTATTATTTAATATTTTGTTTTAAACACTAGTTAAACACTAGTTAAACACTAGTTACACACTAGTTAAATACTAATTTAATTTTAAAAGAGAATTTTAAAATTAAACAATTTAAAATAATCCAAAAAAGCTCCCACACCGACGGCGCGAGCTTCTTCTAGTGCCCCTACCCCTTCGGCTACGAGTTCGTCTAGCGTATCTAACACGCCTAGAACCTCTAGCACGACGAGAACGTGCTCGTCTTGAACGATTTCTTCTTCGCCTTCCTCCACCACCATAACTATTATTTCTACAACCAGACATTATATATAATCATAAGAAAAATATTTCAACCAATAATAATCTTCTTTTGCAATTCAAATTCTTCTCTTGTTAAGAGTCCATCCCTTAACATAATGCCTAATTCAATTAATTGATTAGGCGATAATTTATTTTCCATTCTATTAGTTTCGCTTTTAGATATATTTTTGTGTTTATATAGTTTAGCTTTAGCTGTAACCTTGGCATTAGCTTTAGCCTTAATCTTATCTATTAAGCGATTTTCCATTAATAATATATTAATAAAAATAGATAACCATTATAACTAAAATATGTAGTTATATTAATAACATTTTGAAACCATATCTCCTTCCATAAATGTAAGATTAAATATATGAAAGATTAAATATATAAAAGATTAAAATTTAAAATTATTAGCCAAAATCATATCTAAATTCATCTAAATTCATCTAAATTCATTTTAAAAAACTCATTTTAATAGTATAATAATTACTTGCGTCGCATAGTTTCTATATTCCATAAGTATTTTTGATAAAAAGATTATAAATTTTTATATAAGATTTTTATATAAAAATTTATTACAATATAATTTACCGACGACGGCGGTGACGACGACGGCTAGTTCTACGGCGCGCAGAACGATGGCGGCGACCGGCTCTAGAACGATGTCTACGAGAACGGCGTACACGAGAACGACGGCGGCGGCGGCGGCCACCACCCTCGGGATTTACAGAAGGTTGCATATCAAAAAGTTCAGTCATATAATATACCTAAAGAAAAAAATTTATTTGCCAAATATAATGAAATTTTTACTAATATTATTAATTATATTATTGTCTATATTAATTACGCTATATATATTCTTTAAAATACATTCCATATGTAGAATCTTTAAACATAAAAAAAGTTCAGCTAGTTTTGCGAATATGATTCGTGAAATACAACTAAAAGCAGATTGTAATAAAAAACCAACAATACCTATAACAAAATATATTTATTATAATAAAAGAATATGTGGAGCGATATCTAATACTACCTTAATTCTAAATGGTTCGGATACAGCATTAAAAGTTTTGCTAGAAGGTTTTATATGGAAAGAAAAGTTTTATAATTCACATATTCAATATGAAATTAAACATATATATGATAGTATACTTCCTCAAATAAAAAATTATACGATTCATACAATTACAGGATGGTCTCTCGGGGCTCAAATAGCCTTATGTGTAGGAATTTACCTAAATAAAGAACAACATAAAATGCCTAATATAATAATTTATGGATTACCTCCAATTGGTGATAAACAATTTTCCACACTACTAAATCCCCTAAAACCCACTATATATTGCTATAATCATCCTAAAGACCCACTCGCTTATTTTCCATTTGGTAATAATTCTTTTTCTAAATTTATATATTCAATTATAAATATATATCATCCAGTAGCATGTAGTAATAATTATGAAAAAATAAATCATATGACGAACTCAATCTTTAGCCATTATGATAGGTTACTATATCATGCTAGTTATTTTTAAATGATGATATATTTAATCGCCTATACTTCTCTCTCCATCCACTAGATAATTCTCCTAATGATATATTATTTATATTATGCCATGTAGAAAGCTCTTTGCCATTACCGGTTGAATAACGTATCCATACTCTAGAGCCTTTATTGAACATTTTTTTAGAATAATGCCTTATACTTTTATGACAATGCCGACAAGGTTTAGCTAAAGTATAATGGTCTACACCATCTTTATATCTAATAACAGTAATCCAAATGTCATTTTTCTTAAATCCCTTTTAACTGAAGTTGCTGTAGTAAATTCATTTCAGCATGACGACGATGATTAGCTAGAGCAATAAAATTTGCATGATTATAATCTAGAGTTGTTTTTCCTTCCCAGGAAACACATTGCCACTTAGATACAGTAGGAGTAATTTGAAGGGTCATTATTATATTTATAAGAAACTATATTATATCAATTTTTTATTATATATTATTTTTTATGATATATTATTTTTTATTATATATTATTTTTATTATATATTATTTTTTATGATATATTATATATAATGAATCGTAGAACATATAAACATAGAGCATCAACCCGTAGAGCATCAACCCGTAGAGCATCAACCCGTAGAGCATCAACTCAAAGAGCATCAACTCGTAAAGTATCAACCCGTAGAGCATCAGGATATAAACTACCTAAACTACCTAAACTAAAAAAATCATTGCGTCAACGTCTGGAAGGTTCTCAGCGAAAAAGAGATGCTGGTGAAGCATTTGCTAGAGGTAGTTATGGATGTGTATTTAGACCTGTATTAAAATGTAAAAATAACACAAAAATATATGATAAGTCATTTGTAAGTAAACTGATGACAAGAAAAGAATTATTTAAAGAAATTAAAGAATTAAAAACAATAAAAGAAGTATTTTTAGAACATAATATAGGTGATGATTTTATAAACCAATATTATATTGTAGCCAATGAGAATGATTATTGTGAGATAGACCTTAAAGATATAACAAATTTATATCATATAAAAAAAGCGGTAACATCTTCAAAATTAGTGAATTGCGATAATATATATCCATCTTTAAACTATGTACTAGATAATCCTCATAAATTTCTGCTATTAAATATGGTTGATGGTGGTGATAGTTTAGAAAAATATTTATCTACAATAGTATTAACAGAAACTTTATTTAACCAACTAAATAAAAGTCTAATACGTTTATTAGAAACTGGAATAACAACAATGAACCAAATAGGCATTTATCATTGTGATATAAAACCAGCAAATCTAGTTTATAATAAAAATGTAAGAATTATAGATTGGGGACTAGCTGGAATAATGTCTCTACCTAAATCATCCGAAAATTATGAAATAAATAGCAATGAAATACAAATTAATACACAGATGTATTATGGATTACCATTTACAAATATATTAGTAACAGGCAAGTTACGTAAACTAATACGAAGTGCTTTACAACATGCATCTCCACCACTTAATGAACAAACTAAACAACAAGCTAAGCAACTATTAAAACAAATGTTTCCTGGTCCAGTTCCTTCGGATCATTTTAGTGTTTTATATGAATTTATGCGACAAATAAATTCTGAAAAAACTATAACAGATTACGCAATAGATAATATTATAGAGGTGGTTTATTCTGATGTAACGGATGAAGAATTTTTTAATAAGGTATTTTTACACAATGCGGATATATTTGGATTTATAAACTTATATATTACAATTCATGAAACACTAAGCCGTTCTAGTTCTAGTTCCCCAAGAATAAACTATATAAAACAAAATATCGTACATTTAATTAAAAAATATATATTAACGAGTGATTATGCACTTAAACCCTATTCTATTCCGGATATAATTACAGATTTAAAAAATTTATCAAAACCAATTAAAATAGAAAAAATTACATCAAAACTACATGTTAGTTATGATGATGAAGATCTTTCTCCTAGTAGACGCAAAGTATTTTTACATTCAATCACTCCAGAGCATAATAACTCTTCTAAAGGAATAAACCATGCTAAACAATATAAAACAAAGAAAAATAAACCAAACCATTAATCAATCCCCTTCCATTAATCAATCCCCCTTAAATTAATCAATCCCCTTCCATACATCAGAGTGTTCATGTTGCCAAGAACATATAGCCTTTCTCTCTTGATTTTCATGAAGATAATTCATTATATCTAGATTTGTATACCATGATTTTGCATAACAGTCTTCACTGTGATATCCTCTTAAACGAAGAATATAATGTGTAAAGGTGGAGAGAAATGTCCCATAAAAACACTCTCCACGACTAGCAACAATTTGTTCAATCATACCAATCCAATTTGTATTAATATTCTCACGTTCAATAACTTCTTTATCTAATAAATCATTAAAAAAATATAAACGATAATATGCGCTTAATGGTTTAAAAAAGGACCGGTCTTTTTCATCTGTAGCAATATATAGTAAATCTCCCACAGGAATATTCAATAAAAATACTCGGGATAAATCATCACATGATAACCTAGTTTCTGTAAATTGAAAATCACCGCGACGAATATGACATGAGTGCCAGGTTGAACCCCATCCCCATTGGCTTCCACATAAATCATTTAATTTATTAATAATAACATTAGCCCATTTATAAATTGTATCATGATATGTAAAATGGTCTCTCAAAAACCGCCTTACAAATTTATGTTGTTCAAATGATTCAATATAAATTTTAGAGGTATGATAACTAATTAGCCGCCCATCACCATCGCCCATGAAATGTAAGATTGGGTATTGATTAAGCCAATCACCAATTATTAGTACTTTATTTTTTTGCAACTCTAGACCTTGTTTAAAATCTTGAATACGTGGATGATTCCAATTTACTGCATTATTACTATCAAAAACAAAAAAAGTATCAAGATTATATTTTAACTGATAACCGACTTTTCTCATCCATAAAAATATAGGATGTATTTGGTTACCCCAGTAATTATATAAATCTCCAGTTAACATACTAGTAATTATTCTATTTTCAGGTAAAGGCACATTAATCCCCTCTTGCCTAATGTCACTCCCACTCCCACTCCCACTCTCACTTCCACTCCCACTCCCACTCTTACTCAACTCATTAATATAGTCAGTTATAGAAATTACACGTAAATCTGGGTGGTTAAAAAATGATTCACGGATATAATCTTGCAGACGACTTCTCCTAGAATTTAATAAATATAAATGCATAGTAGGCGGTAATACAAGAGTACGTTTTAATAATAATGCAAAAATAATAACATTTTCAAGAGCCAATCGTATATTATTCCATCCTCCAATATCATATTCAAATGTAATGTATTTATGCATAATATATAAACTAAAGTATTTTAACTTATGTATTTTAACTTATGTATTTTAAACTACCTCTATCCCCCCCCCTCTTCCCAACAATTTAATAAATACGATTCAGTAAGAGGTTTAACCGGATGAGTATATAGATATATAAGTCCTATACCAGTAATTAAATGTAATAAAGCATGAAAAGCAGTAGATATAATAAAGGCTTTATGATTATAATAACAACGAGAAGGAATATAGCATATTAAACCACTAACAAATATCAAATAAAATATTTTATAATCATCTGAATCCATGCCCCGAATTAAATGATATAAAATGCCACTACGCACAGTAGTAATATCTAAATAATACCGCCATGAGGTGTCAGGTTCTCTCCAATAATTAATACTAGTTAACCATACTGCTCCAGTGTATATAGCTAAATCATATATATCATGATATAAACCGACTAACATAGCAAAATAATATATCCATGATGTACAATATAAAATATTAGAATAAGGTTTAGGACGCATAACCTATAATTAATATTAACGTCTATTACAATTATATAAATTAAATATATTTCTAAATAGGAAATCTTCTGCTAATATTCCTAGTAATAATCCTATTATTAGTTCATAAACAGTATTAGAACAAAATCTACAAATATATACCATTATTAATATTAATACAACAGTTATCCAATGATGAATATGATAACAGTTTTTTTTAATTAATAAGTCTAATTCCATTTTAACATTACGTTGTTTAGATGGAATATAATGCAATATAAAAAATACAAAAAACCCCGATAAAAATCCAATAAATATATTATTCATTATATATATGAAACGAAAAACATTACGAAGAATATATATGAATAATGTTAAACAAAATAATAAACAAAATAATAGAACACTTAAACGTAAACGTAAACGTAAACGTAAACGTAAACGTAAACGTAACCAAAATAGAAGACAACGAGGAGGTGGTGATAAATCATTAACTAAGTCTAAATCTTATTTTAAAGATTTTTATAAAGGACTAAAATCACAATTAGGTATATCATCGCATACAATTAGTATAAATAAATTGGTAAAAGGAATATTAAAGGATAAAACTCCAGATGAACAGGACCAATTTATAGCAAATCTTAAACATAACTTAAAAAAATGGATTATTAAGCTAGGAAGTGATAGCTCTGAAGATATATCTGATGGGCATCAGCCATATATACCCCATGAATTCAAAGACCCCCATGAATTCAAAGAACCCCATGAATTCAAAGAACCCCATGAATTCAAAGAATCCAATAAATCAACTACACCAGAAGAACCAAAGAAATCAACTACACAAGAGGAACCAAATAAACCAAAGGAACCAAATAACCTAGGTGTATCCTCTCAATCCAACCCACCATATATTTCCTCGCAACCACCGGTTTCTAGTCAACTCGTATAAGACCTACCAAAGTCTTAATGTAGATAAAAAATTGAACGTACTTATTATATATATTTAAGTTATAAAATGTGTGCAATATGTTCAATTTGTCTAGATGACATATCTAGTAGTAATTTAGATTATTTTACCAGCTTCTCTCTAGATATAAATTGCATTATTAACTAGTTATATTAATTTTTTAAACATTTAAATATTTAAACATTTAAAAAATTGAAAACTTATTTATGGTTTAACATAACATAAAATGAATCAAGAACTAGAATTAAATATATTAAATTCAGATTTAGAACTAATGACTAAATTAACAAAACCCTATTATAAATTATTAATTCAAACTCGTTGTAAATTAGAACATTCTTTAAGAAAACGACTAGTCCATAAGTCTGTTATTAAACTAGAAAAAAAAGCCCCTCTACTAAAAATAGAATTACTAATTTATATTCGCAAAACTGTAGTACAGTTAGTACAAAATAATTATCCTTCTAAAATTTATATATAAGTATAATAAATGCTTGCTAATATAATCCATAGTATTAATGAAATACATACAGCGTAATAAGTTTGATAATCTAGTTGAGAGATTAAATAGTAACAAAAAATATTACATAACATTAAAATAAAAATCATATGCACTGTTCCTTTAATAAACATTTTTTGCTTATGTCTACTAGCAATTAGTAACATAGAAGGAATGCTAATAGGTATAGCTGATAAAATACTAGCAGCAATAGGGTTATATAAATTGCCTAGATAAGAAATCCCAGAAACTATACTTCCACTTATTAAAAACGTAATAATATAATGTAAATTCATATATAATAGAAATATATTTTCATTTAGCTTATATTTTCATTTAGCTTATATTTTCATTTAGTTTATATTTTCATTTAGCTTATATTTTCATTTAGCTTATATTTTTTATAATACTTATACTATATGAAAATAAACTATTCGTATTTAATATTGATTAGTATAATATTATTTGCTTGTATTGGACCAAATATAGAGGGCATGAGTAAAAACATAAAGAAGTGCTGGTCAGATTTTTGTCGTGAAGATAGAGATAATGATAGGATTAATTATGCTTGTAAATTAAATAAATATGATATACCAAATTGGGTATCAGATAGTAGTGTGTCTTTTCCCAAAGACTATTTAAATAATAATCCTGCATGTGGACCATCTAAAAAAACACATCACCATCATGGTCGTAATCATGACCGGCACCATCCCCATCATGACCGGCACCATCCTCAACACAACCAACATCATCCTCATCACGACAGCCACCATCCTCATCACGACCGCCGCCATCCTCATCACAACAGCCACCATAATCGTAGTTTGCCTTATCATGACCAAGACCAAGACCAAGACCAAGACCAAGACCAAAACCAAAACCAAAACCAAAACCAAGACCAAGACCAAGACTCATCTCCACAAAAAACAGTGCCTCAACCATTTCAAGCAGTATTTATACCCTAATATACATTTTAAAGTACATTATATTAAAAGCGATTTAATTCCAGCATCAATTCCAAATCATTATAAGAGAAAAGGTTATTTAGATATTGCATTATGTTGCAGTAGCTGTTCCTTATTATAATAATATTATCAGCAAAGATGAGCAACAATGACCATTATCAGGATATTATGTTTGGTAAGCGGATAGACACTCGACACGGTCACAAGAAGCCCCCAGGACAGTAGTGGGACAGCTGGAAGAAAATGAAGCCGAAGGTAGGAGTATTCCGCAATTAGGAAGGCTATTAATTATATTGTATTATATATATGATAAAGAGTAAAACTAAAAGCAAAACCAAAAGCAAAACCAAAACCAACTCAAGACATACCAGAAAGAGTCGTTCTCCTGCTAGAGATTCTATCCATCTAATTTTTGATAATAACTTAAACGCTAATAGCGATACACAAAATAAACCGATAATTAGTAGAGGCTATCCAAAAAATACACAATTTGTCGAAATAATTAAAGAGATTAGTACATATGCACGTCATCCAGTAGACATTACTTCCTGTTTTATAGACAATAAAGCTCAAACACACATTTCAGATATATATAAAACTTTATCTCAGTTAGGATTAAAAAATAACGACAGAATATTTTATATTAGAAATAAAGATCCACAACTACTTTATCCAACTGAAAGAAAAGCAATTAATAAATCATGTGCAACATCACTAGGGTTAAAATTTTACATGAAAGTAATGTATACCTTTAATGATAGTTCTAAACTATATGCGTATTTTGGTTTTGGATTAAATAGAATATTGCCGACTCTACGAAGGCGTCAGCGGGAGCCATACCATTTTTTACATCCACAACCAAATATAGTAATATTTACAGAAAAAAATATAGAGGGTTCTCAAAGGGCCTTTTGTCAAGATCCCCTCATCAAAAAATTTAAAATAAATAATATATTTAGAACTCTTCCACAGGAAGTCAATCCCGCTTTAGCAGGTATTTTAATGACATATGAATTAGGAAATGTACCAAATGGATTTAGAGTATTAGAGAGAAATGGTTTAAGCGATAATTTTTGGGAGGACCCACTAACACAGTTAGAAGATCTAATAGCTTATGAAGAAGAAAAGTACTTAACAATGACAAACAATCCATACGAACTCCCCGATTATGTGGAAGGTATACCCAATAATTTTGGATTTATAGAAAATACTATTCCAAAAGAAAAAATTGCGGCAATATTAGATTTTTAAATCCCAAATTAGTCAGACAGATGAGTAGAGCACCCCGCAATGAGACCTCTTTTTGGATATAAGACCCTTTTTTAGGATATTATACCCTCTATTTAGATATTAGACCCTTGTTTGGATATTATACCCTCTATTTATATATAAGACCCGTATTTTATTTTACTCATCAGATGAAAAGAATATTCAATCTGTATTCATGCCTTAATATACATTTTTTAAGTAAGTTATATTTTCCAATACTAATATATGTATAATAAACTGATAACACATCCATTTATAAACATTATATCATATCAAAAACCATCTATACATATATTACAAGAAGCACTCAATAGTTGTGCTAATACTATACCTTTTTCTACATTTCCCTATATTTTTAACCAAACTACATCAAAACAAGCATTAAAACGCTTACGGTCTGGAAATTGTATAACTTTATCATATTATATAAAAGAATATCTTAAACATAATCATATTAAAAGCTATTTAATTCCAGCAACTATTCCGAATCGTTATAAGAGAGAAGGATATTTAGATATAGCACATGTTGCTGTAGCCGTTCCTTATCACAATAATATAATTTGGATATTAGACCCAGCATTTTATTTTACTCATCCAAT
>CERX01161098.1_pt1 | contig 12411 bp, 12 predicted proteins | sample 350251 | NCBI WGS metagenome assembly CERX01 (sample SAMEA2621044, study PRJEB7988) | marine metagenome | biome: marine biome (ENVO:00000447); feature: deep chlorophyll maximum layer (ENVO:xxxxxxxx); material: "saline water (ENVO:00002010), including plankton (ENVO:xxxxxxxx)" | depth 50 m
GCCAAATGAATATTTCATAGACGGCCACAGTTTACCTATAATTTTAATTTTACTTAATAAATGATCGATATGTAAAAAGTGCATTTGCCCCCAGGATTTATTATGAGATTTTTTAGTATTGTAATTACTGGCAACTTTGTTTATGGCATTATCAAGAACACTAGTTAATTCAAAGTCTGTTACTTTCTTGCTTTCAATAGCATCCAACATGTACAGTAACCATCCTTGCAATCTATAAGAAAGACTGGCAGAGCTATTGCTATGATAAATAAATTCACCAATTAACTCAGAATGTCGATCTTGCATGTAATATTCAAGAATACTTTTTGTTAACTCGAAATATATTTCTTGCATAAAACTTGCTGTTTCTGAGTCAATAGTAAGTTTCCCATCCCAGCTAGCTATTTTGTTATACATTGGAGTTCCAAGTTTAACGCGTGATGACTCAGGCATATTGTTGCAAATAAATTTTGATAATATAAACAAGGCATCTGAATGTTGGTCTAGTTGAATCAACTTAAATGACTCAATATCATGTAGTTGTTGTTCTAGTAATTCAGATATTCGCAGATATCGCCAATTTTCAGCCCAATCTGAACCATATGTTAAAGCCTCTATTGGATTATTATTAGCCGTTACAACAAATCCATTCATATTATTTTCTTCTGATGGGAGCTGATCAGATGCAAAAAAATTTAATCCTTCATCAGGTAGTTTGTTTAACGGAAGTAAGTGGTTAAGTGAATCATCACTTTTTAGAATGCTACCAACTAATTTTTGCCCAACATAGTTATCCTTTGTAGCGTATACAAAATTTAATGAAGCTCCGTTCCAATTATCTAAAAGCAAATGTATATCTTCAATTGAGTTAGCTGACCATACCTTATTCGATGCATTCCAAAGATTGCATTTTAATAAAGAGGAACAATACACCACTATAGCTTGTGACTGACCCGGACTATTATCATCTATATTAACAATAGCGCCTGTTTGATTGCTCCAATATTCTATTTCTCGATCCTGCATAAATTTTACTTTGATAGTTGTCTTCATGGGTTTGATCTGGTTCATTGGTAAAACTTTATCAAGGTACTTTATATTATTTTCAGAAATAACACTCGATATAATGCATTCTGAGGTATTTGCTAGACCGGCAGTAACACCCCATGCATAATATTCGTTGTGACCAATAAATATTCCTGGGATCCCCGGAATACCTGCGCCTATTGCATTTATAAATTCACCTTTGACATGAGATGCATGTAATAAACCTGGTGCAGTTGGCTCAAGATGTGGATCAGATGCTAAAAGTGGCATTCCTGATTTCGATAGCTTGCTATTAATTGCCCATGCATTAGAGCCTCCTATTTTTGGAAAAGCATTAATCCGATCAGATTGATATACATTTATAAAATCATCTATTGAGTTATTAATTGATTGAGTGAATAATCTTAAGTCATTTAACGAATTCAGCGAAAATGTTGGATCTAATAGATGTGCTTTATCGGTGAATGATTGAGCTAGATCTAAGCGAAATAACTTAGTATGCCAACCAGGGCTAAAGCTAAATGATAAAAGTCTAACTAAAAGCATTATATCCTTTACTTGCCATGCTTCTGGTCGAATACCAAGTGCATAAAATTCTGGAGGAAGCATTTTTACTGATTCAATATATGTATTTATGCCATCAACATATGAGTGAAACAACTGTAAGGACCTGTCGTCTATTTCAGACGTATCAGCTTCTGCTAAATCTTGTATGCCTAAGCGTATGAAAAATGTGTCGGAATATACTCCAGATTCACCAATTGTAGCTGCTAGCTTGCTGCTGACTGTTCTTCGCAACATTTCCATTTGAAAGAGTCTATCTTTAGCATGCGTGAATCCCATACCAAAATACGCATCATCATCCGATGATGCGATAACGTGGGATACGCCATAACTATCTTGATGTATTTTGAGATCGCCTTTAATGTGCCTAGTAGAAATCTCTGGATCTGGTTGTCCCATTTTCCTTTTATAAATCATTCTCAATATATATGCGCACAAAAAACGAATAATAAAAGTTATAATCAGTAAAAATTTTTGACATTTTATGATTATTGACAAGCTATATCTCCATTAAATCTTGAATTATATTATCAGATAGAACGCCTTGCCTGATAAGAGATGGGGGATCCGTGATGTAGCTGATAACAGTTGAACCTGTCACATTATTCCTTACGCCATCGTCAAGAATAATTAATTGATTTTCGAAGACATTATTGATAATTGCAGGATCATTGCTAGTGTCCTCTTTAGATATATTTGCTGATGTTGCCGCAACAGCGCCGCCAACTTTTTCAATTATCATTCTTGCCAACTCATCATTTGGACAACGCAAGCCAACGCCTCCTTTATAAATTAATTTATTACTTATTTTATGAGAGGATAGTTCATCTGCTGCTACAACGGCAGTTAAAGAGCCGGGCCAATAATTCACCAGTTTATCAGCAAGGATTTCGTTATTCATGTATTTATGAATATCATGTGGTTCTGCAATTAATACCTGCAAAGGTTGATTGCTTGCCCGTCCTTTGATTTCATATATACGATCAATTGCATCATCGTTATTTGCTTTACAAACAATCCCATAAACAGTTTCAGTTGGAATAATACCTATCCCGCCATCATTAATCAATTCAATTATTTCATCTAGCTGATCAAAGTTTATTAATGGCATTTTAATATTCCTTTTCAATCATAGTTGACCACAAGCATATGTAGTCTATAGCATCTATGTATATTATGAATTATTAAAAATTGGTTTTTTAATGAATTCTGACAAAAAGAACGAGATAGACAGAATACGAACTTCAGGTGACAATGAAGTTGCAGCTTATCTTGAGGTTGCGAGCTCAAAAGAAGTTGATCCTGTTCATCTTGATGTACCAAACTCTCCAGAAACAATAATTGTAATTGATTACGGCTCTCAATATTCTATGTTGATCACTAGGAGAATTCGTGAGAGCAATATTTATTCTGAACTTGTTCCATGGGATATAGATTTTAAACAAATCAACCACCTTAATATTAAAGGTTTTATCCTCTCAGGCGGTCCTGATTCAGTTGCTAGTGCAGGTGCACCAACATTGCCTGATTTTGTGATTAATAGTAAATTGCCTGTTTTGGGCATTTGTTATGGCATGCAACTGCTGGCACAGTCATTGGGAGGAGAAGTATTGTCTTCGTCTTCCAGTGAATATGGACACTCAATGCTCTCCATAGATGAGGATTGCCCGTTATTTACTAACCTGCCTGCAAATTTCTCTGTTTGGATGTCTCATGGCGATAGCGTCAAAGCGCTTCCACATAATTTTATACTAAATGCTTCATCGGACTCTGCACCTATCGCTGTAATGTCTGATCAGCAAAATCAGTATTATGGTATACAGTTCCATCCAGAAGTAATACATACAGAACATGGATCTGAAATTCTAAATAATTTCACAGTAAACATAGCTGGATGTTCGCAAAACTGGACTGCTGCTTCATTTGTCGATGAAGCAGTTGAGGCAATTAAAGCTGAGGTTGGTCAAAAACAAGTAATTTGCGCTCTTTCAGGAGGTGTAGATTCAGCAGTAGCAGCAACTTTAGTGCACAAAGCTATTGGCGATCAACTTACCTGTATTTTTGTTAATAACGGTCTTCTGCGTAAGGATGAAGCTAATAGAGTAATAGAAACATTCAACAACAACATAGGAATTAAACTATTGGATATCAATGCAACAAAAGAATTTCTAGACAAGTTATCTGGTATTACAGATCCAGAAAGCAAGCGAATGATAATTGGAGAAGCATTTATCAGAGTCTTTGAAAAAAAAGCAAAAGAACTTGGTGAGATTGATTTTATAGTTCAAGGAACAACTTACCCAGATGTTATTGAATCAGAAACAAAAGGTTCAACATCAGCTAAAATTAAAACACATCATAACGTAGGGGGCCTTCCAGAAGATATGCAATTTAGCCTGATTGAACCACTGAGAAATTTATTCAAAGATGAAGTACGTGCTGTGGGAACAGAATTAGGTCTTCCTGATGAAATTGTCCATAGACAACCATTCCCAGGCCCTGGACTTGCAATACGAATAATGGGTGAAGTGACTGAAGAAAAGCTTGATATTTTGCGTTCTTCTGATTGGGTTGTCATGGATGAGATTAAAAAAGCTGACGTCTATTACGACTTATGGCAATCTTTTGCTATTTTGACCAATAATAGAACAGTTGGCGTCCAGGGAGATCAAAGAACTTATGGGTATTGTATAGCCATTCGCTGCGTCGCTGCAGATGATGCTATGACTGCTGATTGGGCGCGTTTACCTAATGATCTGCTAGCAAAAATTAGTTCACGCATCGTTAATGAAGTTCCAGAGGTTAATCGCGTCGTCTACGATATCACTTCCAAGCCACCAGGCACTATTGAGTGGGAGTAAGATCAATAGATATAAATGATTAAGCATTACATTTTTCTACTAGTGGCAATTGTTTTCGAAGTATCAGGTACTCTATTGTTGCCAACATCACAAAATTTTTCAAAAATCCTACCAACAATAACTTTAGTAGTGTTTTACATCTTCTCCTTTTATTTTTTGACTCTTGCAATAGATAAAATACCATTAACCATTGTATATGCTTCATGGTCAGGATTAGGGATTTTTACAATTGCCTCATTCAACTATTTTTTTCGTCAAGAAACATTAACTTGGCAAGCAATAATTGGATTATTTTTTATTATTATTGGGGTAACATTAATTAATGGATTTAAAGAATATTGATTAATTAATGCACGTGATTCATAATAAGTTTTAGCTACCTGAGAGTAAGAAGGATAAATAAATGAACACAAACACGAAAACAATTCTAGGATGGGCTCTAATAATTGGGCCTATTCTTTTTCACATATTTTTTGGAATATTTTATGGAGACACAGATCCAACAATTGCTACATCTGAAGAATTTTTGAAACAAGCAAGCGATAATATTTTACTGAGTAAAATATTAGTTGTTGGAGGCAACGCCACAATGGTATTTGTTGCTGGCGCCTTATTTGTGTTTGCAAGTTTTCTTGCATCAAATAGTCACTCTCCTGCTTATGGCTTATTTTCGGCTTTCTTTTTTCTTATTTTAGGAGCCAATGTTATTGAAAGTGGAGCAACAGAGTTAACTGCTCTTGAATTTTATGACCAAGGAAATATAAATCAAGCTGTAGATGTTTTTAACTCAACATTATCAGAAAGTGGAGGAATGTTTAGTTTGATACTTGCAGCTGGAATGATTTCTTTGCGTAGCGCAATTATCAAAACAGATGAGGTTATAGGTTCAGGAAAAATATTGAAAATTGTAAATTATGGTTTACTTGCCGCAGGATTATTACACTTATCATTTCCGTTCCTTACATCATTAGGAGATGGTTTTGAAGCTCTTGGATTCCTAGGGTGGATAGGTGGCTGGTTGATTATTGTCCTTTTAGGTGTTGGTATTTTAAGAACGAGAGAATAAATAATTATAATAGTGTAGATTGTCTATGAATATACTAATTATTGGCAATGGTGGACGAGAGCATGCAATTGCTTGGAAGATCAAACAATCACCATTGTTGGGCACTTTATTCTGCTTGCCAGGAAATGCAGGAACTGAGTCTATAGCAACAAATCTTACTAATATTGATATCGCTCATCACCAAAGCATCATTGATGTAGTGGAAGCAAATACCATAGAGCTAGTGATCATTGGACCTGAGCAACCATTGGCTGATGGACTAGCTGATGTGTTAAATGCAAATAACATTAAGGTCTTTGGCCCAACTGCAACAGGTGCACAACTAGAGGCTTCAAAAAGTTTTTCTAAAAGCTTTATGAAAGATGCAGGTTTACCTACATCTAATTTTGACATATTTTCAGATATTGATAGTGCGTTAGCCTTTATCTATAAACACGAATCATCAATTACTAACTATGTTATTAAAGCTGATGGATTAGCTGCTGGAAAAGGAGTTATTTTACCAAATAATGTTGAAGAGGCCACGCATGCTATTAATCAAATTATGTCTGAAAAAATCTTTGGTGACGCAGGCAACAAGCTCATTATTGAAGAACGTATACCCGGAAAGGAGGTATCAGCGCATGCTTTTTCTGATGGTAAAAATATTATTCCGATGCCATTTGTCTGTGATCATAAGCCAGTTTTTAATGGCAATAAAGGACCAAACACCGGTGGCATGGGATGCTTCTCGCCGCCACAATGGCTATCTAATGAATTACAAAAATCAATTAATCAGAATATCTCAGCAAAAACAATAGATTCACTATCGAAGATTGATATTGATTATACAGGAGTGCTTTATCCAGGGCTCATGATCAATGGTGAAAACATTAATATTCTAGAATATAACTGTCGTTTCGGCGATCCAGAAACACAGATACTAATGAGTAAACTACAGTCAGACTTACTTGAAATATGCCTAGCAGCTGCTGACAAACGACTTGACCAAATTACCATTAAATGGGATGAACGTCCGACTGTTGGAGTTATTCTTGCATCAGGTGGTTATCCAGGTAAGCATGAAGTAAATAAAGTTATTACTGGCCTTGATGACGTTGATGATGATATCAATGTTTTTTTTGCTGGTGTAAAAAATGCAAATGGCAAATTACTAACTGCTGGAGGCAGGGTTATGGCTGTAGTAGGATCTGGCGAAACACTTGATGAGGCAAGAGAAAAGACTTATAAAAATGTTAGTAAAATTAAATTTGATAATATGCATTATAGGACTGATATAGGATTGATCTAATTTGGAAGATATTACATAATTAATACTTCTTAAAAAACATTGTTAGTTCTATAAAGAAAGGACTAATTCATGAATTCAAAAAATTCACCACAGGTAGCAATTATTATGGGCTCTACATCTGATGAAGAGGAAATGAAAAATTGCATGAAAACGCTTGATGAAGCAGATGTTGAATATACAGTCGATTTTATTTCTGCACATAGAGATCCTGAAAAATTAAGCGCATTTTTAAAAACACTTGAGCCAGCAGGGTACAAAATCATCATCGCAGGTGCGGGCGGGGCAGCAGCATTGCCTGGTGTCTGTGCTGCATATACTGACATTCCTGTCATTGGTGTGCCGTTAACATCATCAGCTTTAGGTGGGATTGACTCATTGCATGCAATTGCAATGATGCCTGGAGGTGTTCCAGTTGCGACAATGGCAGTTGGTTCATGGGGAGCAAAGAATGCAGCTGTTTTTGCAACAAAAATATTGAATTTAATTCAGTAAGAATCTAGGGAATAAGAATAAACAATGATTCCTCGTTATGATGTAAAAGAAATTTCAGATATTTGGTCAGACAAAAATAAGTTTGAAACATGGCTAAAAGTAGAAGTGGCTGCATCTGAAGCGTGGCATTATGAAGGCATTGTCCCAAAAGACGATATCGATAAAATTAAAAAAAATGCTACAGTAGATGCTGAAAAAGTCATTGAATATATTAATATCACTCACCATGATGTTACAGCATTTATTAGAAATGTTAACGAATCACTTGGCCATGAACAACGATGGATACATTACGGGCTAACCTCTCAAGATGTTTGGGACACATCAACAAATTTACAAATTATTGAAGCAATTAGTTTTCTAGAAACACAAGTTCAAAATTTAAAAGACACAATTTACAAATTAGCTGTTACTCATAAAATGACACCATGCATTGGTAGGACACATGGCATTCACGCTGAGCCTACTACATTTGGCTTAAAGCTATTAGTATGGGTTGAAGCGTTGAATCGTCAACTTGAGAGAATGCAATTGGCTAAAAAGCAAATTAGTGTCGGTCAATTTTCTGGCCCAGTTGGGACCCATGCTACTGTGCCTCCATCTGTAGAACAGAAGGCGTGTGAATTATTAGGCCTAGATGTAGCTAAAGTAACTACGCAAGTCATTCAACGTGACAGGCATGCCTTTGTTTTAGAAGTGATCGCAAATATTGGTAGCTCGCTTGAGACATTTGCAACTGAATTAAGGCATCTCCAACGAACAGAGGTTCGTGAAATACAAGAGCCATTTGCAAAAGGTCAAACAGGATCATCGTCTATGCCTCATAAACGTAATCCTGAACTATGTGAACGCGTTACAGGGCTAGCACGAGTATTACGCGGATATGCAAATACTGGACTAGAAAATGTTGCTCTCTGGCACGAACGAGATATTTCTCATTCAGGTGCTGAAAGAATTATTTTGCCAGACAGCACTGGCCTGCTAGCATATATGCTAGAAATATTTACAAACGTTATGAAAGACTTAATAGTGTTTCCTGAGCAGATGCAAAAAAATATCAATCATACGAAAGGTCTTATTTTTTCCTCAAAAGTCATGCTTATTTTAGTAGAAAAAGGACTAAGCAGAGAAGAAGCATATAACATTGTTCAGAGTTATTCAGCGCAAGTAATTGATCAAGAAAAGAATTTCAGAGACTTACTTGATTCTGACTCTAATATCACTAACCTAGTAACTAATGAGGAACTGGACAACATATTCGATATACAGCAATATTTAATTCATATCGAAGAAACATTTAATAGAATAAAATAAAAGCTAGGAGCAAGCTCATGGTAGGAGATTTAAAACTTTTAAATTCAGGAAAAGTTCGTGAAATATATGAACTAAATGACGAACTTTTACTGATTGTAACCTCTGATCGTATTTCAGCATTTGACGTGATAATGGATCAAATTATTCCTGAAAAAGGCAAAGTACTTAATAATATCTCTGCTTATTGGTTTGAGAAAACTGGTTCCATTATTCCCAATGCCTGCGTAGGAGTTTTGAATGCAGATTTAGCAAAGCAATACAATATTGATACGAATGAAGACTTATTTCAAAGAAGCACTATAATGAAACGTGCAGAACCATTAAAAGTAGAATGTATTGTAAGAGGCTATATAACTGGTTCTGGCTGGAAAGAATACCAAGCGAAAGGTTCTGTATCAGGGATAGAACTTGAGTCTGGGCTACAGAATTCATCAAAACTCCCTACAGCGCTCTATACACCATCAACAAAAGCTGATATTGGCGAGCATGATGAAGCAATATCCTATGAACAAACAATTGATATTATTGGTGAGCAGCATGCCAATACACTTAAATTGCGTTCAATTGCACTCTATGAATACGCAGCACAATTAGCTCTGCAAAAAGGAATAATCATTGCTGATACAAAGTTTGAGTTTGGATTAATAGATGGTGAACCAGTATTAATTGATGAAGTTCTGACCCCAGATTCCTCAAGATTTTGGCCAGCAGATAAATATCAAGAAGGGCACGAGCAAGAGTCATTCGATAAGCAAATATTACGTAATTGGTTGGAAGGAACTGATTGGAATAAAGAGGCTCCGCCGCCAACAGTGCCTGATGAAATTATTCAATTAACATCAAAAAAATATATCGATATATATAATTTGATGAGCAAAGATTAACCTATGGCGCAATTCAAAGCATCCATTTATATAAAGTTAAAAAAAGGGGTCAATGATCCACAGGGACTTGCAGTCGTCGGCGGACTCAAACAATTAGGTTTTGATACAGTGAACGGTGCTCGTGTTGGCAAAGTTATTGATATAAATCTAGAAGCAGAATCTGAAGATGAAGCGAATAATAGCTTAAATCAAATGTGTGAGCAATTGCTTGCAAATCCAGTGATTGAAGACTTTGAGATTATAATTTCTAGTGATTAACCGCTAGCTAAAAGATTCATTACTTGATCTTTAATGTCTGAGCTATTTGCTGAAATTGCCTCTCCTACGCTATCTGCAGATAATTCACCTGTATATTCGATTACTCCCCCTGCTTCAGGTATAAGAAGGAGAAAAGGAGCAACATCCCATATTTTCAAATCAGCGTCTAGCATAATTTCCGCAGAACCTTCAGCAATCAAACAGTGTCCATAAAAATCACCAAATCCTCTAGAGCGACTCGCATTGCTTAACATATTTAAAAAATTATCTTTTCCCCATGCATCTGTTGCCAGGTCTAAGGAGCCATACAAAACTTGTGATTGATCTAAGGAAGTTTTTTTAGAAACTTCTAGACGATTTACCTTATTGCCACTAATGTGAAAAGCGCCAGTATCTTTCGCTGCATACCATTGCATTTGCATTGCAGGTGCAGAAACAATCGATGCAATACACTCATCATTATAAATACATGAAATCAGCGTTGCCCATATTGGGATACCGCGTATGAAATTATTTGTCGCATCAATAGGATCAATAATCCATGAAAATTCAGAATTGTTATTTATATAACCTTGTTCTTCACCAATAATGTTATATGCGTTGTCATACTCAAGTAACTTATCAATAATTAATGCTTCAATATCCTTGTCAGCATTTGTTACAAGCGAATCATCTTGTTTAGTTTCAATATCTAAAGAATGATATTTTTTGAAGAATGCACTTGATTCACGATCTACATCATGCATCATGTTTATGAGATACTTGGAAATATCAGAAATTTTATCTTGTGATATCAAGAGTTCAAAGTCCCTTTCGTACTAGGAACATTGCCATCAATGCGTTTATCATATGCAGATGCAGCATCGAGTGCACGAGCAAATGACTTGAAAGCAGATTCAGCAATATGATGGTCATTTTTACCAGATTTTTGAATAACATGTAAAGTAATCAATGCATTCATTGCAATTGATTCAAGCATATGTGAAATTAGCTCACTAGGTAATTCACCAATTAGCGGACTGATAAATGTAAGATCAATTGAAGCAAATGGGCGACCAGACAAATCTACTACAGTTTGTACAACCGCTTCATCTAATGGGACTGTTGCATCACCCATCCTGGTAATACCCGATCTAGCTCCCAGGCATTCATTAAGGGCTTGTCCTACAGCAATACCGATATCTTCCACTGAATGATGCGCGTCTACTTCAAGATCTCCAATGCATTTGACTTCAAGGTCAAATCTACCATGTTTTGCAAATGCTGAGAGCATATGATCACAAAAACCAATACCTGTATCTATTTTTGAGTCACCTGTTCCATCAATATTTAACTTAACTTTGATGTCTGTTTCGTTAGTTTTTCTTTCAATAGAAGATTCTCGTTTTGTCATTGTTTATCCCATTCCCCTATAGCTACAGTAACTTGTTTCATATCCTCTGGTGTTCCAATTGATATCCTAACATATTTTGACAATATATCATCAGAATATGAACGAATTAAAATCTTTTTATCATACATATATTTATGAAATTCCACATTGCTTCCTTTATGTAATCTTAATAAGACAAAATTGCCTTCTGATGGTAAAGCTGTAATATTAGTTATGTCAACTAATTGTTCAATGAACTTTTCTCGAGTATCTTTAATTTTCTTAATATTTGAATCGAGATATTGCATGTCATTCAGTGAAATCAAAGCTGCTTCCATAGCATAATTTGTAATAGTATATGGCTGCTGAATCGCCTTTAAACCAGACGCGAGTTTTTCATGCATCACAGCATAGCCAATTCGAAGCCCTGCGAGACCTGCCCATTTACTAAAAGTCTGTATAATAATTAAGTTATCATACTCTTTTGTTAAATTTATATAAGATTCATGATTAGAAAATTTAATGTATGCCTCATCAATAATGACTAAGCATCCTTGTTCAAGCAACCTCAAAACTGATTCACGATTTATAACTTGCCCGGTGGGATTATTAGGATTTGCAAAAATAAAAACGTCTTGCGACTGTGGAGTTGAAGGTAAGTCAAATTGATAAACTGTATTTGAATTTTCTGCTATTTCTCCAAAGTCAATTTCAATAAAACCTAAATTATTAATGAGAGCATCGAATTTATACATCCCAAATGTAGGTGTAATAGTAGTTATTACCCTATCTTTTTTTAATGAAGAAAAAATAAGGTTGATAACAGCATCTGCACCAGCGCCACAAACGATATTGCCCGTTAAAACATCTAATGACTGAGCGATTTTTTCTTTAAGATGATCTGTTGAATTTGGATATAATTGTAAATCATTTACTTGAGAAAGAGCCTTAATAACATTATCAGAGGGACCATATGGATTCTCATTGCCATCAAGTTTAATAAAGTCAGTTAAATCTTTTGGATAACTTAATTCCTGATAACCATCGGCATCTACGAGATGAGATTGGAGATAATCTTTATAATCAAATTCAGTCATTACATTCTCTCTAAACGAACATCAATAGAATTAGCATGTGCATCTAGGCCTTCCATTTTAGCTATTTGTGATGCATACGGTCCAAGCTTAGCAAGTTCAGGTTCCTTGATATTTGCAATGGATATAATTTTTTGGAAATCATAAATGCTTAACGGACTAGAAAAC
>CERX01012143.1_pt1 | contig 12395 bp, 10 predicted proteins | sample 350251 | NCBI WGS metagenome assembly CERX01 (sample SAMEA2621044, study PRJEB7988) | marine metagenome | biome: marine biome (ENVO:00000447); feature: deep chlorophyll maximum layer (ENVO:xxxxxxxx); material: "saline water (ENVO:00002010), including plankton (ENVO:xxxxxxxx)" | depth 50 m
GTGAACATCTTTGAAGGCGAGATCACCGCCGACATGGAAGACCACGCGATCATTCAGTGTGACTGCCTGGACAAGCCGATTTACGTCGGCCACGGCATCACCACCCGCGCCCAGGACAAGAACATCATCTACGCCCTGCGCCCGGAAAAGGTCTGGGTCAGCGCCGAGAAGCCCGAGGGCGAGCACAACAGCTCCCACGGGGTGGTGCACGATATCGCCTACCTGGGCGGTCACTCGGTGTATTACATCAAGCTCGACAGCGGCAAGCTGGTACAGGCCTTCTTTGCCAACTCCGAACGCCGGCTGCCCCGCCCCACCTGGGACGACGAGGTCTACATCAGCTGGGATGACGACAGCGGGGTCATTCTGCACTCATGAAAATGCCACGCCTGACACCGCCCGGGCGCTTCTGGGTCATCAGCGTCCCGTACCTGTGGCTGTTCCTGTTCTTCCTGCTGCCCTTCGCCATCGTGCTGAAGATCAGCTTCTCGGAAGCCGCGATCGCCATTCCGCCCTATCAGCCGATTTTTCAGTACGTCGAGCAGAAGCTCAATGTCGTTCTGAACCTCGGCAACTACATTTTCCTCAGCCAGGACGGCCTCTACCTGTCGGCCTATCTGGGCTCGCTGAAGATCGCCTTCTTCTCGACCCTGATCTGCCTGCTGCTGGGCTATCCGATGGCCTATGCCATCGCCCGCGCGCCCAAGGAAAAGCAGCTGGTCTACCTGCTGCTGGTGATGATGCCGACCTGGACTGCGATCCTCATCCGCGTCTACGCCTGGATGGGCATTCTCAGCAACAACGGCCTGCTCAACTCGGTGCTCATGGGCATCGGCCTGATCAGCGAGCCGCTGCAGATTCTCAACACCAACACTGCGGTCTACATCGGCGTGGTCTACGCCTATCTGCCGTTCATGGTGCTGCCGCTGTACGCCAACCTGGTCAAGCACGATCACAGCCTGCTGGAAGCCGCCATGGACCTGGGCGCCGGCAAGATCAAGGCGTTCTGGACCATCACCGTGCCGCTGTCCAAAACCGGCATCATTGCCGGCTCCATGCTGGTGTTCATCCCGGTGGTCGGCGAGTTCGTGATTCCCGAGCTGCTGGGCGGCCCGGAAACCCTGATGATCGGCAAGGTGCTGTGGCAGGAATTTTTCAATAACCGCGACTGGCCGGTGGCCTCGGCGCTGGCGATTGTCATGCTGGTGATCCTGATCGTGCCGCTGGTGCTGTTCCACTACAACCAGGCCAAGGAAATGGAGAAGAAGTCATGAGCAAGCGTCCCTCCTTCTCCACCGTCATGCTCTGGCTGGGCCTGATCTTCATCTACCTGCCGATGATCATTCTGGTCATCTACTCGTTCAACGCCTCGCGCCTGGTGACCGTCTGGGGCGGCTGGTCGGTGCACTGGTACGTTGGCCTGCTGGACAACACCCAGTTGATGAACTCGGTCAAACGCAGTCTGCAGATTGCCTTCTTCACCGCCACCGCGGCGGTGGCGCTGGGCACCCTGGCAGCCTTTGTGATGACCCGCATCAAGCGCTTCCGTGGCCGCACCCTGTTCTCCGGGCTGGTGACTGCGCCGCTGGTGATGCCTGAAGTGATCACCGGTCTGTCGCTGCTGCTGCTGTTCGTGGCCATGGCGCAACTGGTCGGCTGGCCGGCGGAACGCGGCATGGTGACCATCTGGATCGCCCACGTGACCTTCTGTACCGCCTACGTCGCGGTGGTGGTCAGCGGACGTCTGGGCGAGCTGGATCAGTCGGTCGAAGAGGCGGCGATGGATCTCGGTGCACGGCCGTGGAAAACCTTCCTGCTGATCACCGTACCGATGATTGCGCCCTCAATCGCCGCCGGTTGGCTGCTGTCCTTTACCCTGTCGCTGGACGATCTGGTACTGGCCAGCTTTGTTTCCGGCCCCGGCTCGACCACGCTGCCGATGGAAGTCTTCTCCGCCGTACGCCTTGGCGTGAAGCCCGAAATCAACGCGGTCGCCAGTCTGATTCTGCTGGCGGTGTCGATCTTTACCCTGATCGGCTGGTTTATCGCTCGCAGCGCCGAAAAGCGCCGCAGCCAACCACCGGCCGAGGAAGAGGCCATCACCTGGCAGGCCGTCATCGACAGCCGTCGCAACTGAAAACCCTGGGCAGGCCGCCCGGCCTGCCCAGCTTCCGCTCCCCCCTCCCTCTTGGCAACACCCTGCGGGGCAGGTTAGGCTAACGACATAGAATGAACATTCATTCTTAAACGGTTGTACAGCATCCTTACGGGTACTGTTCAGCCATCGGCGATAGTGACTAGAATGCGCAGATGACAACTCTGACACGCCCCAAGCCCAACGCCCGTCCACGCATCAAGGACAAGCGGTCGGCCATTCTGCGTGCTGCCCTGGCGGTGTTTGCCGAGGGTGGCGTCAACGGTGTTCCCATGCCTGTGCTGGCCAACAAGGCTGGCGTGGGTACCGGCACCATCTATCGCTACTTCAGCAGCAAGGACGTTTTGGTCAACGAGCTGTTCCGCGAGCAGCGGCAGTTCAAGCGAGACCTGCTGTTCGACGGGCTGGATCGAACGCTGGATGCCGAGGCGCAGTTTCGCGTGGTCTGGCAACGGATGATCCACTACAGCCGCGAACACCCGGATACCTACCGGTTTCTGGAAATGCAGGACCACCGCCCCTACCTGGACAGCGAAAGCCGGCAACTGGAGCAGCGTTTTTTTGCGCCATTGGTCAGCCAATACCGGGATTATCAGGCTCAAGGGGTGTATCGCAGCGACCTGCGCGCCGAGGTATTGATGGCCATGGTCTGGGGTTGCTTTGCCAACCTGGTCAAGTGCGAGCGCGAAGGCTTGTTGACGCTGGAGCAGGCCGATCTGGATGCCGCCTGCACCACCTGCTGGTCGATGCTGACCGGCTGACCTCGAACGTCCTGCTGCGTCACTGACATGACGAGGCAGCAACGATGAACAAGACAGCAACAACCCTGAGTGCGCTGGGCCTGGGTGCAGCGCTCAGCACCGGCGCGCTGGCCGGCGAGGCAGAAGAGCGTTTTATGCAGATGATCAACAGCGGCGAAGCCTACCCGGCTGAAACCCTGATGCCGCTGTTCAAACAACTGGAGCCGGTCAGCCTGGAGTTTATGCTGGGCACCTGGCGCGGCGGCAAGTTTGACGGCGGAGCCGAGCCGGACCCACTGAACTGGTACGGCAAGCGCTTCACCAGCGTCAACGACGTTGAGCCCATTCTCTATCCCGGCCCGGACGGCGCCCTGCAAAACTACGACAAGCTTGGCCGCGCGCAGATCCGCGAGATGGTCTTTGACGGTACGGTGTCGGCGGCGCTGATCTATGACCAGCAGCCGATTATCGACTACTTCCGTAAGGTCAACGATGACGTGGTCATCGGCCTGGGCGACATCAAGGGCAAGCCGCTGGAGTTTTTCTTTCACCTCACGCGCGACGCGCAATAACAACAGTGCCGGCGCAGGCGGAATTTCCTTAACAATTCGCCGCTTTTCTGCACTGCGCGCGGCTCTGAATCGGGGTAGCATGGGCAGCACATCAACGCCGGCTCTGCCGGCGTTTTCCTGTCACCCGTCTGGAGAACCCCCGTGTCCAAACTGGTCCCTGCCATCGACCCTGAAGGCCTGCTCGAATACTCAGTCGTCTTCACCGACCGCTCCCTCAACCACATGTCCCAGACCTTCCAGCAGGTCATGCGAGACATTTCTACAACGCTCAAGAGCGTTTACAACGCCCACGCGGTTGCAGTGGTCCCCGGTGGTGGTACCTACGGCATGGAGGCAGTTGCCCGCCAGTTTGCCCAAGACAAGCAGTGCCTGGTCATCCGCAACGGCTGGTTCAGCTACCGTTGGAGCCAGATCTTCGAGATGGGCCGCATCCCGGCCAACGAAGTGGTGCTCAAGGCCACCAAGTCTGACGACAGCCAGCAACCGGCCTTCTCACCTGCGCCGATCGACCAGGTGGTTGCCGAGATCCGCGCCAGCAAGCCAGACCTGGTGTTCGCCCCGCACGTTGAAACCGCTGCCGGTATCATCCTGCCCGACGACTACCTGCGCGCCGTAGCCGATGCGGTGCACGAGGTTGGCGGCCTGTTCGTACTGGACTGCATTGCCTCCGGCACGGTCTGGGTAGACATGCAGGCTTGCGGTATCGACGTGCTGATCAGCGCGCCGCAAAAAGGCTGGAGCGCCTCGCCGTGCAGCGCCCTGGTGATGTTCAGCGAACATGCCGAGCAGGTGCTGGAGCAAACCACCAGCAACAGCTTTGCCGCCGACCTAAAAAAATGGCGGCAAATCATGCAAGCCTACGAAAACGGTGGTCACGCTTACCACGCCACCATGCCCACCGACGCCCTCAAGGCGTTCCGCGACACCATGCTGGAAACCCGCGACTACGGCTTCGACAAGGTCAAGCAGGAGCAGCTGGCCCTCGGTACCGCAGTACGCGGTCTGATGCAGGAGCTAGGCTACAAAAGCGTTGCCGCCGACGGGTTTGGCGCCCCGGGCGTGGTAGTCAGTTACACCGATAACGACGGCATCCAGAGCGGTAAGGCATTCGCCCCGCTCGGCCTGCAAACCGCCGCCGGCGTACCGTTGATGTGTGACGAGCCAGAAGGCTTCAAAACCTTCCGCCTGGGCCTGTTCGGGCTAGACAAGCTGCACAACCCCGAGCGCACCGTCGCCACGCTGAGGGAGGCTTTTGCTGCGCTGTAAGCGCGGTAAACGCAGCTTCAAGCCTCAAGCTACAAGCAAACCCGGCCTCGATGCCGGGTTTTGTTTGTGTGCCGGGATTGGCTGCCGCGCAGCATGCAGCCAAAAGAAAACCCGCACGACTGAACACCGTGCGGGTTTTGCTTGAAGCTTGAAGCTGGCTAGCTCCGCTAGCCCTTCTGCTGCGCCATAATCTCTTCCATTCCCAACCCGGTGAGACCGTGGATGGTGCGCCAGAGGTAAAAGAGGATGCCCATCATCATCACCATGGAGGGGATGGCGATCATCGGGTAGCTGACCAGTGTCAGCTGACCAAGCTGCTCGTTGAACGCTTCGGTGCCCGACGGGCTGGTGACGATCCACTTGGCCAGGATGTAATTCATCGCCGAGGAGAAGAAGAAGGTGCCGGCCAGAAAGTAGGTGGCGCGCAGCAGCCGCAAGTTGAAGATGTCTACCTGACCCCGCTCCTGCAGCCGCTCCTGCACCAGAGCAACGTTGATCACCTTCTCGTTGTAGAGCATGGTGCGAATCAGCGGATAACGGGTGCGGGTGGAAATGAGCACCGCCAGCCCGAGCACACCCGGCACCGCGGCCTCCTTGATGGCCAGCCACTTGTTATCCAGCTGCAGCAGGCCAATCCCGCCGGTCAGCAGCACGCTGACCACACCCAACGCCGCGATAAAATTGAATTTGCGGTACTGCACCAGCTCAAATACGCCCCACCCCACCGGCAAGGCCAGCGCCAGGATCAGCGCATTGGCGGCGCCCAGCTGCGCTTCACCGCTGAGCTTCATCAGAATGATCGACGGAATAATGATGCTGACCAGCAGGTCGATCAGCGGGCGCGGCTTGTGCTGCGCAGGAGCGGGGTTGGCATCAGACATGGCGAGGCAAAGAGTCTCTGGCGGCAGGAAAGGGCCATCATACACAGGCTGGCGCCCCGCTCCCAGCGGTGCGCCAGCGGCCATGCACCGGCAACTCAGATCAACATGGTACTAACCAGATAAGCGGTATAACCGGCATAGGTTGCCAGCAGCAACACACCGTTGAAACGCGAGATGGTGCCCTGCTTGCCCATGCGCCCAATGCCCATGACCAGCAGTACCAGCGTCAGCACAAACATCACCACCCAGTCGCGATACAGCACTACCGGCTCCACCGCCAGTGGCGCGATACCGGCGGCAATACCCACCACCGCGAGCGTGTTGAACAGGCCCGAGCCGATCACGTTACCCAGCGCCAGATCGTGCTCGTTGCGGCGAATCGCGGCCAGCGACGAGGCCAGCTCCGGCAGCGAGGTGCCGATCGCCACGATGGTCAAACCGATGATCAGGTCGCTGACGCCCAGCCCTTCGGCGATATAAACAGCGCCCCAGACCAGCAGACGCGAGCTGGCAATCAGCAGCACCAGCCCCAGGATCAGCCAGAACAGCGCCTTGTTCAGCGGCATGGCGTGACTGGCCACTTCCTCGGCGTACTCTCCAGACAAGGCGTCGTCCTTGCTGCGCATACCCTCAACGATGGACCAGCCCATCAGCAGGAAGAACGCCCCCAGCAATACCCAGGCATCGTTGCGCGACAGGTTGCCGTCCAGCAACTGATAACCGGCCAGCAGGGTCACGCCCAGCAGGATCGGCAATTCCTTGCGCAGCACTTGGGAGTGCACTTTGATCGGGCTGATGATCGCCACCAGGCCGATGATCAATGCGATGTTGGTGATGTTCGAGCCATAGGCGTTGCCCAGTGCAAGCCCCGGATTGCCCTGCCCGGCGGCCAGCGCCGAGACCACCATTTCCGGCGCCGAGGTGCCAAAGCCGATGATCAGCATACCGATCAGCAGCGGCGGCATGCCGGCGTGAGTCGCCGTCGCCGACGCGCCATCCACGAAGCGATCTGCGCTCCACACCAACAGAGCCAGTCCGGCAATTACGGCGGCAAGTGCCAACAGCATCTTCAGATTCCTGTGCGAAATGAAAAACGGCGTCCATTATCAATGAAAGGCCTGCACGGTGACAGCACCGCCCGTACGCAGTCGTGACAAAAAGATTCAGATTTGCCGCGCAAAGCCGATAATACAGGCACAGCTAAACGCACCCTGGCACGACAGGCGAGCACTCAGACCCGCCACCCGCCCGGTGCCGCTGCCAACACACCGTCACTCTCCGGCATGAAGGACCATCCGGTACGCACCCAAAGGTACGAACATGGCCATCAACCGCTCCCTGCGCCAGCAAACACTGGTGCTCATGCTCGGCAGCCTCGCCCTGATGCTGCTGGTCGCCCTCATCATCACCCTGACGCTGGCCGGCAGCGTACGCAGTTATCAGGGGCTGCTGGACCGTCCGCTGGCCAGCGCGAGCCTGATCAACCGCGCCAATCTGGAATTCAAGACCCAGGTACAGGAATGGAAGAACGTACTGTTGCGCGGCCGTGACAGCGCCGATCGCAGCAAATACTGGAGCCAGTTTGAGCAGGCTGAGGCAGACGTGCAGGCCACCCTGCAGGCCATCGCCGCGCTGGACATCGACAGCGCCCAGCAGGCTCAGGCCCGTCAGCTGGTACAGGAGCACCAGACGCTCGGCACTGCCTACCGCAACAGCCTGCGGGCCTTTGAATCTGCCGGCATGGACCCGACCGCCGGCGACCAGGCCGCACGCGGCATCGACCGCGACTTCAGCGAACACCTGAGCGACCTTGCCATGCGCCTCAATCAGCAGGCGCAGGTACAAAGCACACAGATCCACCAGGCCGCCAACAGCGCCATGTGGATCGGGCTGGTCAGCCTCTGTGTGGCCGCCGTCCTGATCGGCGTACTGAGCCAGTGGCTGGTGGAGCGTCGCCTGGTAAACCCGATCACCCACCTGATACGGCAGATCGAGCAACTGAGCCAGGGCCGTCTCGGCCAGCCGGTCAACAGCCGTCGTCAGGACGAGCTGGGCACCCTGGCTCGCGCCGCCAACCAGCTGCGTGACTTTCTTGAGAGCACCTTTGGCCAGCTCAAGCGCAGTACCGGCGAGTTGGATCGCGCCAGCGGCGAGCTGAACACCATTGCCACACGCATGGCTCAGGGCAGCCGCGACCAATTCTCGCGCACCGACCAGGTGGCCACCGCGATGCAGGAAATGTCAGCGTCCGCTGTTCAGGTCGCGCAGCACGCCGCTGAAGCGGCCCATGCCGCCGACGACGCCGACAGCAACGCCCAGCAGAGCGCAGCGGTGATGCAGCAGACCATTACGGCGATGCAGGCAATGCTGCAACAGATCAACCATACCACCGACGTAATTCAGCGCTTGGAAGGCGACAGCACGCGTATTGGTAAGGTACTGGATGTGATTCAGGGCATTGCCGAGCAGACCAACCTGCTGGCGCTCAACGCGGCCATTGAAGCCGCCCGCGCAGGCGAGGCGGGCCGGGGCTTTGCCGTCGTGGCCGACGAGGTACGTACACTGGCCCAACGCACCGCCGAGTCGACCTCGGAAATCCAGCAGATCATCAACGATGTGCAGACCGGTGCCGGCGAAGCGGTCAAGGCCATCGCCAGCGGTCAGGCGCAGAGCGAAAGCAGCATGCAGCAGGTCAACCAGGCCGGCGAGCGTCTGCAGCAGATCACCCAGGCCATCGAGGCGGTACGCGACATGAACCGGCAGATTTCTACCGCCGCTGACGAGCAGACCAGCGTGGCCGAGGACATCAGCCGCAACATTACCGAAATCACCGATATCGCGGCGGCCAACCAGAAAGAGGTCGACAGCACTTCCCGTGCCAGCCAGACACTGCACGAGCTGTCTGGCGAACTGGGCACGCTGACCGGGCGCTTGTCGGCCTGATCAGCGCGTGCGTCTCAGCTCAGGCGGTCGCCGCACTCGCGGCGCTCGCCTGGCGCTGACGCTCTTCCTCGTAAAGCTCCTTCTTGGACAGCTTGCCGACCGGGGTCTTGGGCAACTCGGGGCGAATCTCCATCGCGGCCAGTCGCTCGTGCTTACCCAGCCGTGACGACAAGAACGCCTGCAAGGTCTCGAAGTCAAACGTCTCGGCACCAGCCTTCAGCTTGATAAAGGCCTTGGGCGCCTGCCCGCGGTAGGCATCGGCCACGCCGATCACAGACACCTCCTCGACCCCCGGATACTCGTAGATCGCCTCTTCAATGGTGCGCGGATACACGTTATAACCGCTACACAGGATCATGTCCTTGGTGCGGTCGACGATGAAGACGTAGCCATCCTCGTCCATGTAGCCGATATCCCCAGTGCGCAGGAAGCCCTCGCTGGTCATCGCCTCAGCCGTGGCGTCGGGCCGTTTCCAGTAGCCTGCCGTGATATTGGGTCCCTTGATGCACACCTCCCCGCGTTCACCGGCTGGCAGCTCGGTTTCGCTGCCGTCCAGCGGCAGGATGCGGATATGCGTGCCGGGCACGGGGATACCACAGGAGCCCGGACGAGGCGCGGCATCACGCGGGTTAAAGGTGCCGCTGGTGGTGGTCTCGGTCATGCCCCAGCCTTCACGCAACGCGCAACCAGAGCGCGCCATATATTGCTGCTGAACCTCCACCGGCAACGGGGCACCGCCGGAGTTACACATTTTCAGCGAGGTCAGATCGTGCTCGGCCGTCTGCGGGTGGGCCAGCAGACCGATAAACATGGTCGGCACGCCCGGGAAGGTGGTAATCCGGCTCTGGCTGATCTCGCGCAGCACCGTCGGCACATCAAACCGCGGATGCAGATAAAGCTCGGCAGCAGCGCGCAGACCGAAGATCATGTTGACCATCAGCGCATAGATATGGAACGGCGGCAGTACCGCCAGCACTCGCTCCTGGCCCGGCACGATGGCCGAGTTGAGCACCTCACGCAGCTGTGCGCAGGAGGCCGTGATATTGCCGTGGGTCAGAATTGCACCCTTGGGCACGCCGGTCGTGCCGCCGGTGTACTGCAGCACTGCCAGCGCGTCTGCCGGGTTATCGAGCGGGTGACGCTGATAGTCGCCGTCATTGGCCAGCAGGTCAGCAAAGCGACTGCAATCCGCCCCCCAGTTGACCTGCGCCTGCGGGCCCAGCAGCTGGCGCTGCTCATCACTGGCCTGCTGACAAAACTCGGTCAACTCGCCGATAACCAGATGACGCAGGCGCGTGCGCGCCATCAGACTGACCATCCGCGGATAGAACGCCTCAAGGCCGAGGGTGACCATGACGTCGGTCTGGCTGTCCTCGATCTTGTGCTCCAGGGTGCGCTCGGCATCCAGCGGCGAGTAGTTGACCACCACACCGCCGGCGCGCAATACGCCGAGAAACGCAATGAAGTAATGCGGGCAGTTAGGCAGATACAGCCCCACGTGCACACCGGGGCCTACGCCAATCTGCTGCAGGCCGCGGGCAAACTGGGCGACTTTCTCGCCCAGCTCGCGGTAACGCATCTTGGTACCGAAAAAGTCGATGGCCGGGTTGTCCGGAAACTCCGCCACCGCTGCGTCCAGCAGAGCCGGCACCGCCTCGGCAGTGTGGTCCAGCTCCCAGTTGATATCTTCTGGGTACGACTTCAGCCAACGCCGTTGAGTAGTCACAGCACGCCTCCATACCACGCCCCGGCGCTCTCCGGGACGAATTGTTGTTGTCCGCTGACGGTAGCCGGAAAGCAGGCGAAGGAAAACGCCTATCCATTGCGTATATGGTTCACCATAGAGACAAACCTGCTCCAGAGTCAGCGCTCAGGCACAGGCAGCTATTGCGGCCATTCGCAGCACAGGCTATACAGGCAAGCCAAACAATAAAGGCTCGGAAACTGAGAACTAGGCATGCGCAAACGTCTTACGCCCGCAGTGATCGTTCTGATCGGGATCGTCATCTTCATTATCCTGCGTGTTACCCGCGACCAGCCCGAGCCGGTCGGCTCGCAGGAGCGTGCCTGGCGCGTCGCCACCGAGACCATCAGTCCGGATGCCTTCCAGCCGCGCCTGACGCTGTACGGTCAGCTCGAATCGCCACGCCGCTTCACCGTGGTCGCCCCGCTGGCCGGGCGCATTGCCGCCCTGCCGGCCAACGACGGCGCCAGCGTCAGACAGGGCGAGCTGCTGGTCGCACTGGATGACGCAGACATCCAACCGCGGATCGCCCAGGCACGCGCCGAGCTGGCCGATGCCAAGGCGCAGCTGGAGAGCGAAAAGCTGGCCAATGACGCCGATCAGCAGGCCCTGCGCATGGAGCAGCGCCTGGAAGAGAACGCGCGCAAGGCACTGGAGCGCATGCAGCAACTGGTCGAGCGACAGATGGTGCCTGCGGTGGAGCTGGACAATGCCCAGGACGTCCTCGACCGCGCCGCGCTGACCGTCGCCAACCGCAAACGCAGCCTGACCGCCCACCCCTCCCGCCTGGCCGCCCAGCAGGCGCGCGTAGAGCGCGCAGAGGCGGCACTCGACAGCACCCTGCGCGACGCCGAGCGCAGCCGTTTTGTCGCCCCCTTTGATGGCGTGGTCGGCAGTGTTCAGGTCGCGGTCGGCGACCAGGTAGGCGCCAATGCGTCGCTGCTGGACTTCTACCCGCTGGAGGGTATGGAGCTGCGCGCGCTGGTGCCGCAGATTCACAGCCAGGACTTTATCAACGCGCTGAACGAAGGCCAGCAGCTCGAAGCCCGCAGCCTGGATGTGCAGCCACCCCTTGAGCTGACCCTGACGCGCATCGCCGGTCAGGCCGACGCCAGCGGTATCGAGGCGCTGTTCCGGGTCGAGAACCCCCGCGTCGACCTGCGCCTGGGCAACCTCATGGCCATTAGCGTAGCGCGGCCAAGCCGTAACGACAGCGTCGCCCTGCCCTACAGCGCACTCTATGGCAACAACACCGTGTACACCCTGAACGACGGCCGGCTGCAGGCTATCGCCGTGGAGCAGGTTGGCGAAACCCGCGACGCCGACGGCGAACGCCGGGTACTGGTGCGTTCCAGCCAGCTGCAAAGCGGCATGCCTATCGTGATTACGCACCTGCCCAATGCCATCTCCGGCCTCAAGGTCGACAGCACTGAGCCGGAGCCGGCGCAATGAACAGTGGGCCACTGGGCTTTTTTGTTCGTCACAAGGTTGCCGCCAACCTGCTGATGCTGGTCATGCTGATGGGCGGCGTGCTGGGTCTGTCGCGGATGAACATCCAGTTCTTTCCGACCTTTGCACTCGACTTTGTGACCGTGCGGGTGATCTGGAACGGTGCAGCGGCCGAGGACGTGGAGCAGGCCATCACCATTCCTCTGGAACAGCGCCTGCGCAGCCTGCAAAACCTCAAAAGCATGACCTCCACCTCGGCACAGGGCGTCTCCAGCATCACCCTAGAGTTCCGCGAGGGCACCGACCCAATCGTTGCACTGGATGATGCGCGCCAGCAGGTGGACGAATTCCGCAACCTGCCTGCGGCGGCCGAGAAGCCTGAGGTGGTGCGCGTCGCCCACTACGACCCTATCGCCACGCTGCTGCTGTACGGCCCCTTTGAGCCGCACGAACTGCGCACCATGGCCAACCGGCTTGAGGACGACCTGCTGGACCACGGGATCGAACGTATCGTGGTGGGTGGGCTGCCCGAGCAGCAGGTCAGCATTGAGGTACCCAACGCCGAGCTACAGCGTTTGGGCCTGTCGCTGAATCAGCTCGCCGACCGGGTCAACGCCGAGTCACGCGACCTGCCGGCCGGCCAGG
>CERX01039495.1_pt1 | contig 12376 bp, 7 predicted proteins | sample 350251 | NCBI WGS metagenome assembly CERX01 (sample SAMEA2621044, study PRJEB7988) | marine metagenome | biome: marine biome (ENVO:00000447); feature: deep chlorophyll maximum layer (ENVO:xxxxxxxx); material: "saline water (ENVO:00002010), including plankton (ENVO:xxxxxxxx)" | depth 50 m
TGCAACTTCTAATGCTTTAATTTTATCGCATTGAGAAGATAATTGCTCTGAAAATACCGCAGGATCGGCTAGGTGATCTGGAATATTGATACCCTTTTCAAGTAAGGATAATATTCGATCTGTTGATTCATTATACCTGCCTGAAGGTGACGCTTCTCCCCTTCCTAAAAATCCTTCATGTTCAAGATAAACATATACTATATCATAATAATCATGAGAACTTCTTGAGATTCCAAATGGATACTTACATTCGATACGAAAAGTTTCAAAATGAAATTGCATAATTACTTTACAGCGCCACTATTACCCTGCCAGTCAGGGTCAGATACTCCAATCCACTCATCGCCTTCTTTCATAACTGCGTAAACCCGACCAAAATTACCTTTACCCTTTCTATATTTAACCTGGTGACCTAGATTAATAAAAAAAGTAGAATCTTCCAAGGCATACGTTTGATTCAAGAAATACTTTTTATTCAATCTCTCTTTTGATGATATTAATTCGATATCCATACTGTCTTCTGTCGGGTGTACTCTTGGAAGTCCCATTGCTTCTTCCAGCGAATGATTTTGATCAATGACTCTACTGATAACAGCAACTATCGATGAAGGTATTCTAGAGCCTCCAGCTGCACCAAGGGCCATAAATGGCTGTCCATTTTGAGCTACAATAATAGGCGAGATATGAGAAGGAGCTCGCATACCAGGTTTAATTTCACCTAAATAACCACCAAGTGTTTGTGCATACATAAAACCTAAGCCTGGAGTTGCTACTTTAGATCCCATGGTCGTACCAATCGTTTGCGTCAATACCACAACCATTCCATCTTTATCAGCAACAGTAAGGTGTGTCGTATGCCCCATAGCTGCAACATACGATTCAGGTAAATTTTCAGTTGATCTTGAAATCTTAGAATAACGAATTTCATCTGCACGTTTTTTTGCCCAAGCTTTTGAGGTCAACCTATCAGCATCTTTAATTGAAAATTGAACTCTTCGATCTAAATAAGCAGCTTCAATTGCATGATGAATAGATATAGCCCATTCATTTTTATCCATTGGATCATAATCTAAGTTTTCAAGAATATGTAATGCTTCAATCGTTATTGCGCCAAATGCAGGCATCCAAAGAGCTGCTAGATCATATCCGCGATAATTACCCTTTACGATATGTGAGGTTTTGGTTCTATAATCTGCCAGCGCTTTTAATGATAATACTCCGCCATTATTAATGTTGTCTTCAACAATTTTTTCAGCTATCCACCCAGTATAGAAAACATCTGAACCTTCTTTAGATATTGATTTAAGTACATTTGCTAAATCCTTTTGTATTAACAGTTTACCAGATTTATAAGGAGAGCCATCTGGGTTGGAAAAATACATTTTAGTTCCAGTAAATTCATTAATCTGTTGATTCACGCTGGCTAATCTTCTCGCCTCTCCCTCAATTAAAAAATGACCATTTTCTGCATGATTTATAGCTGCATCCATAACCGTTGGAAGGCTCAAGCTACCAAAATCATCCATTCCTTTTACTAAGCCTTTTACGGTTCCAGGAATACCAATACTTGGATATCCAAATTTTTTCTTAGGGGCGTTTTCATAATCATAATCCTCAGGTGCAGCTGTCGTAGCGTCAATACCATGATATCCACTCGTTGGTGAATAAATTAATACTTGAGTTCGTCCACCAATTCCATTCATTGTGGGCTCAACAACGGTCAAGGTAAAGGCTGCCGCCACAGCAGCATCCATAGCATTACCTCCTTGCGCTAAAATATCAACTGCTGCTTCTGTTGCTAATGGATGAGCAGTTGACACTACACCACTAGCTGACCTTGCGACTTTATTTTGCGACTCTTTATACAGACCTCTATCAGCGCAAGATGTAAGAATAATAATTGGAATTAGATATTTGGATAAATTCATATAATTTTCTCAATTGTATCAATAAGATCTTTGTTACCAAAACGGATCAAATCAGTTGTAGGTATATTGTATTTACTTTCGACTTCTTGAATCACATCTTGTGCCTTTTTTTCATCAAATGCGAAGGTCAATAAATTGATACCAATGAATTTAGATTCTTTAAATACCTTCATTAAATCTAAATGCAGATCCATTACATGCTGCATGGAGGTCATGGGAAAATCTGTCACATCGAGATCCCTTGATGGATCATGTGTCATCAGCATATAGTCTGGCATAGCCCCATGCATTAGGCCTAATGTTACTCCTGCATAAAACTGGTTGGTTAATGAGCCCTGTCCTTCAACAATTACTAATTCTGTATCATCTGACATATTTTGAATAAGAAATTCAATTTCCCCGGCCATAAAATCTGCCTTAACCGCATCTATGGGAACGCCTGACCCGCTTAGCAAGATACCCGTTTGACCTGTCCCAATGAATTCGACCTTTCTTCCTTTTTCTTTTAATCGTTGCGTAACTTCCCATGCTGTGGTCATTTTTCCAGTATCACAATCCGTACCAACTATTAACATCACCGGAACTGTTCTTTGTTGCCATGTTCCTGAAGGAAAATTTGGTGGATATGGCGGCATTCTTAAATCAATGAGCTTTACGTTATTTAGCTCTGCCATATTTTTTAAATCTATGTCATCATTTAAAAATTGATGCATACCGCTAATTATATCGCATCCGGCATTTATGGCATTAACAATTTCCAGTCGATATTCATCAGAAATAAAACCGCCTTGCGTTGCGTTGCCAACGACAAGAGTATCAGGTTTTAAATGTAAAGTAGAATTAAAGTCACCAACTACTGGAGTATCACCACCCACTCCAACTTCCTTTTCGGATGTGCTGCCAATTTTGCCACGATCAATCACCGCGATAACCTCATCTGGGCGATAACGAATTAACATATTACCGGTCTTATTTTTTATATAATTGAAATGATCGTGACAAAGAATCACAAATCGCTTTTTTGAATTATTCATATAATAAGCTTTTATTGTGCTACGCTATAATGATTTTAGATTAACTTTTGGTTTATAAATTAATGGATTAACAGCACTCTTTCACATGAAATATTATAATTTTATCCTTTTTTCATTTCTCTTATTTTTCTACAACTGCGAAGATAAGGGATCAAATACTGAAGAGCTCGAGAAGCCAACAACATTCCTAAAATATGGAAATGGGAAATTTGGTTTTAATTACTATACACCTCTTGAAGATAAGCCGATCAATGTATACAGCTATCTTCCGGTTGAAGGCGCAAACGATCTTCCTTTGATATTTGTCATGCATGGAAGCAGTCGAAGCGTAGTTAATAATTGTGGTTATTGGGGCGAATCTGCAAGGCAATATAAATTTATTGTTATCTGTCCTGAGTTCAATGAAACTGATTTTCCTGGAAGCTCTAATTATCAAAATGGGATGATGTATATTAATAATCAGTTCGCTGATTCCACAAAATGGACTTACAACCTAATCGAAGAAATCTTCACATTCTTAAAAGAGAACGACGCTACAACTTTTGACACATATGGAATATATGGATTTTCTGGAGGGGGTCAATTCGTACATCGATATGCAATATTCACCGATCCAAAACGTGCATCCATAATAATTCCTGGAGGAAGCGGGTGGTATACCCTACCAAATTACTCTGAAAACTACCCTTATGGATTAAACAATTCACCGTTTGTTGAAAGCAGCCTTAATGGAAAATTTCAACTGCCTATCACAATTTTAGTAGGTGAAAATGATACCGATCCAAATGATTCTTCTTTAAGAAAAACATCTCAAGCCATGCGACAAGGGTTGCATCGCTATGATCGAGCAAAGTATTTTTTTGATGCAGCTACAAATAAAGCGAATGAGCTTGGAGTAGAATTTAATTGGAAACTTGAAACGGTATTAAATGTTGGCCATTCCTCAAGTGAGATAGCACCTGTGGCAGCAAAATTATTTTACAATAGCCTTAATAACTAGCGTTTTATTCTTCGATTGAGATGACGGTAATAGTATTCGTCCACTGCAATCGTGAATGCATGCGCAAATTTTGACCAAGTTACTGTATTTTCTCTAATTCCAGGCTTAGGAGCCTCAATTTGAATAGCGCTGATAAAACCACTTCCACGCGAACCATGCCTTGCTGTATTATAGCCACCTGAAAAATAGCGAGACCCTTGAGGACCTGGATCGTTGATGCTTGGTACGGATTTAAAACTTAAACTATCTAGAAGGGCTCCAAAGCTACTTTTGCCGCGTAGTACTTCAATAAAATCATATGCGGAACTATCGATTAGTGCTCGAATACTTGTCTTTCTGCCATTTTCTATAGTGTTAAGACTGAGATCGCTTTGGTCTAATACATCTCCAGGGATTAGATATCCCAGCCAAGTACGTAGATCATAAAATCCATCTGGATTTGCGCCATGCCCATGCATATCAAATAATAAACCGCTACCTAATTCAGATTCGACTTTCTTTTTTGCGGTATTGATATAATAATGATACTCCTGCCACGCTCGAATTGCGTACCTATTTCCCTGTGCAGCTTCAACGCTATCACGATTAGCATCTATTTTTCTTCTTTTTAATTTACATAGTATTACGTGCGGCGTTCCTCCAAATCTGACCTTCATCGTATCCATAATTACTTTAGTTAATTCATATGTATTGTCATCAGTAACCATAGTACCATATGTACGATCAGGTATTTCGTCTGGTTCTATACGACCACCATGAGGAGCAGACAGGATAATAGGGAGATCGCCAGGATAATATTCGATATATCCTTCCCTTCCATAATATACTGAACCTACTTCGTACGGACCATCATGGCCAAGTTCGGGGAATTGTTCAGGCTCTACAATAATTGGTGGTTGAGCTACAGTGGATTGCTCTTCAACCTTTTCTTCTTCACAACTAATAAAAACTACAAGTAGGAAAAAAAGAGGATTAAATACTGTTTTTGATGCAGAAAACATAATTTTTATAATAAGATTGAAACAAGCGTAAAAACAACGACAATAGCGAAAATATTTAATAACATCCCCGTTTTAAGCATATCCTTTTGCTGTATATGACCTGTCCCGTACACCAATGCATTAGGTGGGGTTGCAATAGGTAGCATAAAAGCGCAATTTGCAGCAAGACCAATACCAAAAACCATCGCAAATGCAAATTCAGGAGTAAATTGATCAGAAAGGGCAAACATTATCGGCACTAAAATAGCAGCAGAGCCAGTATTTGATGACACCTCTGTTAGTAATACCATCATTGTAATTGATACCACCAGTATGACCCATAATGGTGCTGTATTGATAGAATTAAATATAGAAGATGCAATCCAAGCCGTAGTGCCTGTTGTTCCTAATACGGATGAAAGGCATAGACCTCCTCCAAAAATGATTAAAATACCCCATCCAATTTTTTTCTCAAGCTCTTTCCATGAAATCAGCCCAAGAGCTGGAGCGAGCGCTGTAATCATGATAGCTACCATGTGATCAAATTTCTTCAGTCCTAGAAACCCAGAGAGCTGGCTTGAAAATATCCAACATATAACGGTAAATAAGAATAATCCAATAGTGCCCTTTGCGGTAGGCGTCCAGTTAAAATTTTTGCTATCTATACGATTTACATAGGCATTTTTTTCTGGCTTAATTACAAACCATAATGAAAATATTACCAATGGAAACATGAATAGCAATGTGGGAAAGCCAACCTTGAACCACTCATAGAAACTAATATCTAGAGCTGCTGCTGCAATTGCATTTGGAGGCGAACCTACTACTGTACCATTACCGCCAATATTTGCAACATATGCGGTACCTAATATTAGCATGGTTCTCATTCGTGGAAACTGTTTATCAATCAATGAAACTGCAATCGGAACCATCATTGCTGTAGTTGCGGTATTACTAATAAACATGGATAAAATACTTGTAACACCATAAAAACCTATCAAAGAAAGCCATAAACTACCTCTGGCCAATCTAATAACCCTATCAGCTAGCCATAGATCAATGCCATGCTTATTTAATAATGCAGCTAAGGTAAATCCACCCATAAATAAAAAAATGATGGTATTTGAAAAAGGTGCCATTGCATCTACAGGGGATAATATCTTAAAAAAATACGCTATTACTGGAACGAGTAGTGCAGTGACGGGGAGTGGAATAATCTCTGACATCCAAAGGCCAGCACAAACAAGCAGGATAAATAACCCATCCTGTATTGCTACAGTATCAACAATATTTGAACTAAATATATAACTAAACAGTACCCACAGCGCTGTCGTAAGTAATTTTTTCGGTAGCGACATATCTTTCATCTTATATCAAATAAATAGATTTAAACTATGTGAAAATAAAAAGCCCCCATTTAATAAATGGAGGCTTTTTATTAGAAATTAACCTTTAAAGTATTATTTATTTACTTCTGTTTTCGCATAAAGACCTGGGTCATCATTCTTCTTCGAATTTGAAGTGAGTTCATCCTGAGACCATGGCAGTCTTTCTACATGCTGAGAGGCAGCAGAAGTGTTTAGAGGAAATGGTGGAATAAGGTTGGTTTCTCCAGCACCTCTTAATCTACGATGATCGTTGAATGGCATATATGTACCAAAACCTGAAACATAGCGCTCTTCAATAATCTCACGCAGCAGAGCAACTTCTTTTGTTACGCCATCTGAGTTTTCCATCCCATTGACAAAGTCAGCTTCAACATATGCATCATACTTATATTTAGTTGCATCATTGTAATTCGCGTTTAGTCTACCACCTCCCGCTAACCATGCTCTATAAGAATTCAACGCGCTCAGTCCAGCTGAAAAACCAGAAGTTCTAGCGGAAGCTTCAGCTTTAATCAATTGATTTTCAGAGTAGGTAACCATAGGTTGAGCTTCAAACTGCTCAACAACGCCTGTATTGCCACTTGCAGAATTTTCATCAATTGAATAGTAACCATAACGGGCTTGTTCAGATGTTTTTGCATTGCCACGATAGCTTGAATGCGCTGGGTCAAGAAGATCAATTAAATAACTTCTATTTCCATCTTTTGCATTACCTAAATCACCAGTTCTTGAACCATTCAAAATTTCCCAGTACAGGTTCTTGTCACCATTAGGCGTTGCAGCATCACCTCTGGGTTTATACATCATATCACCCGCAGAGGAAGAAATACCTGTACCTGCATTTGATAGTGCAGAAGCATAGTCTTTCTTAATTAGCGCGATACGTGCTTTTAGAGTATAGGCTGCAGCAATCCACTTATCTTTATCACCACCGTAGTAAATATCGTACGCTTCAGATCTGCTTGTAGCGCCAGTAAGCGTTGTAATAGCATCGGATAGAAGTGTCGAGCATGCATCTAAAACTGCCTTTTGCGAGTCAAACGCAGGTGCTTTTTCATCTGTTACTACCTGAGAAAATGGAACATCACCCATTAAAATTGCAAGCGTACTAATCGCATGCGCTTCTAATACTTGAGTTATTCCAACCAAAAGCTTATCATCTGGTGCACTGGCTTGAATATGTCTTGTGTTTGCCATAACACCCACATAAGCTGCATTCCATTCACCATTTGATTCAACAGTAGAAAGCGAATATCCGTGAATATTAGAGTACAGTGATGTATAGCCAATTAATTGACCTGAATACATCGCAGATATTCTATTTAAGTGACTTACCTGCACAATTACATTCGCAAGCTGAGCACCATTTAGAAATAAATTGGCATCAACATCGGATACTGTAATCTCGTTAGGGTTATCATTTAGATTATCAGGAATTTCGCACGATATTAAAACCAGAGAAATTGTCATTAATGAAATACGAAACATCTTATTCATATTCTTTAATCCTTTAAATTGTTTTTTCATTTTCTCACCCTCCCTTAAAAGTTAGCAGTTAGTGAGAAAAGATAAGATTTGGTACTTGGATTAGTGAAATAATCCAAACCAAATCCACTTGAAACACCACTTTGGTTAACGGCAGGATCTATTCCAACAAGTTCTTTGTAACTCGCCCATAGATTTCTACCTGTCCACCTCATTGTAACTGAGCTTAGCCCCATAGAGCTAATCGCTGGATGAACCAAGTCATATGCAACAGAAAGTTCTCTTAATCGAGAAAAGGTTGCATCTTTCACGGCAAAGTTATAGGCCTGGTTATCACCAAAACCTCCACCAATTCCATGACGATACCAAGCTTCATCAAGTAAGACATTACCACCACCGAAATTATGGACACTACCTCTAACCGTGGTTCCAGCAGTAATTGTATTTCCATCAACATTAACTAAATCTTCCGTTAAGGTAACCTCGTTAGCAGTTTCTGCTGTAGTTCCAAATCGTCTTAAGACCCATTGGGTACGAGGTGAATAATCTCCACCTTGTGAATGCTCAAATAACACATTTACAGAAATACCATTCAATTTTCCATTCACTCCAAAGGTTCCCCTCCAATCAGGGTTAGGATCACCTAAAATAACTGGAAGTGATGTAATCTGTGGAAAGCCATTGGCATCTAAGACAAACTTACCGCTCTCATCTGTTTGAGAACCGGTTCCATACAAAGCCCCTAAGGGTTGTGCTGTACCATTAAAGGAAGGATCAACAGCAACAGAACTTACAGAACCGCCAACAAGGGTTAATACTTCAGTGCCCTCTGTAAGCTTAAGTACTTTGTTCTTGTTTGATGCCCAATTAAATGTAAAATCAACATTTTGATTTAGTTTAAATGAACCATCCAACTCGATTCCTTTGTTTTCCATTTCTGCAGCATTCGCATACTGTGTATCAGAACCTGTACTTGGCGCCTTAGATACGCTAATCAACATATCTACAATATTGTTGTAATAATGAGTGAATCCAAAAGCAAATCTGTCATCAAGCATTCTAATGTCAAAACCAAATTCAGTTTCAGTTTTTACCTCAGGCTTGAGATTTTCATTTCCTTTATCGTCATCCACTCTATAGCCGCCACCAAATAAGGCAACATCTACTGGATCACTATATGAGCTATAGCCAAATCCAGATTCAGCTAGAGTTTGGAAGCGGTGTGCAGATGGACGAACACCTACCTGGCCCCACGCAAATCGAGCTTTAGCAAATGTAAATGGTGCTGGAACATAATCAGATAGTTGAACCGCAACATCCATTGCAGGATAAAAATAAGCTTTACTTATCGTTGAATGATCTTCAAGCGCACCTGAAAGATTTACATAAATCTGATCCAATGCGTCAACCGATAACAAACCATAGGTTCTTGTTGATCGAATAAATAATCTATTGTTATCAACAGTAGAGTTTTCAGCAGCCGTATTAACATTAACTGTTTGTTTATCAGTATTAACAAGAAAACCGGTAATATTATAAGAGGTTCTACTATAGGTGCGATCATTCCAATTGTAACCTAAGGTTGCAACCATACTTAATCCATCACCTAAGCTAAGATTGTGACGGCCAATTAGGTCATAATTTGTTTCTTTATTAGTGATCACGTCCTGCGCGAAAACACCCGAGTTACGACTTCCTGCAGATCCGATTGGGAAAAACCAATCTCTATTATCAGTATAAGTATCAATACCAGCTCTAAGCACTACATCTGTACCTTCCATAGGTGTATAATTCATCTCATTAGACATGATTAAACGGTTAATGCCCGTGGTTGACTTTTGCTCTTTGATCGTCCAAATAGGATTATTATAAATTGGGTTTGTACTCGAACCTCCAAGATAACGTCTATAAGCACGATGACGTCCAGTATATTCCGTACCACCGCTAACATAAGTACCCTTATAATGAGTATTATCAAAGTCAGGAGCTGTCCTTAATAAACCTAATAGCAAACCTGCCGTATTTGAACTTTGTTGGATTCTATTTGAATTACTGTAAGTATATCCAGCTTTAGATGTCATCGTTACTCTATCGGAAAGTTTAAATTTAGTATTTAATCTAAAATTGTCCCTGTCGTAGAAAGAATCACGAATGATACCATCTTGACGTAAACGTCCATAGCTAAATAGGTATGTTTTAGTTGCGTCACCTCCAGATACCTGGAAATCATCCTGAGTAAATCTTCCTGTTTGAAAAACTGCATCCCAGTTCTTATCTACATAGGTTTCTTTAGAATTTTTTTCTGTGATAGTGTATTGGGTAAATGTACCATCTTCAGAAACAAAGTAAGGCTTACTTGTGTCAACTACATCAGCTCCGCCTGTTCTTTCTGAGATTTTATCTCCCCAAGATTCAGCCTGAGTTCCCCAATTACCACTTCTACCCTGACCAAAAGTATCTTGCATTGGTATGCGTTCATGAACCTGATCAAATGATTCGGTGCGTTTATAGGTCATCTTCATACCGCCCGCAGCAGAACCGTCTTTAGTTTTTATAACCACCACACCATTGGCAGCTCTGGATCCCCATAAAGCCGCAGCTGATGCACCTTTTAAAACCTCAACAGAAGCAATATCATTTGCATTAATATCATTAATTCTTGATTGAGATGTCGCTCCACCTGTTCTACCGCCAGTAATATTATTTCCACCACCATAGGTTGTGGAATTATTGATCGGCATTCCATCTACAATAATCAACGGCTGGTTAGAACCTGAAATTGTATTTGCTCCACGAATTTTAATTGAAGTCGATGCTCCGGGATCACCAGCAGATGGATTAACAATAACATTGGAAGCTTTAGCTGCTAAGGAATTAGCCATTAATGATTCACCAGAACGGGTCATGTCACCAGCATTAATAGATGAGCTAGTTGAACCTTGCTGATCACGGTTGGCTTCGAATCCCAAAGCCGTAACACTGATCGCTTGCAAACCAATCGCATCAACTTCTAATGAGAAATTTTGCGTAACGGCGCCGCTTACAGGTACATCGACGTTTGCACTTTGACTTTTGTATCCAATGTAGGAAGTAACAAGCGTAACTGTTTGCCCTTCAACAGTACCAGATGGAATATTAATTTGATAGGTTCCATCTGCACCAGAAGCCGCACCAACCGAAGTACCATCTACAACAACGTTGGCACCTGCTAGAGGGCTCCCATTGGAATCAGTTACCGAACCTTCAATTGAGGATTGTGCATTCATTATTACAAAAAAGAATGAGAATACAAGAATTATTCGAAGATTATTTAACATACATTTCTCCTGCTATGTGTTAAATCTCATCTATAAGATATAGATTGAGGTGTAATAAAACTTAATATAATTTAATACCAAGTTAGTTAAGTGTGGTAAATAATTTAATTATCCTCTAAATAAAGCTAAAATTATATTTTTTCAATTTTAAAATTAAATAAGGCGTAAATAATGGCAATAACCGGGTTAATTAAATTGAAAAAGCAAAAAGGTAGGTAGCTGAATGTTGCAATTCCCAGTGATGCTGACATAAATGCGCCGCACGTATTCCAGGGTACCAATGGTGAAGTCATCGTAGCGGAATCTTCAAGCGTTCTAGACAGATTCTTTGGGGCAAGCTTTCGTTTTTTAAATTCTGTTTTAAACATTCTTCCGGGAATGACAATAGCTATATATTGATCTGCTGTTACAATATTAATACCAATACAGGTTCCAATCGTTGTAATAATCAAAGATGCGGTGGATTTGGCAAATGAAAGCAATACCTTAACCAAAGTGTCCAATAGTTTAGTCGTTTCAAGCACAGCGCCAAAGGTTAAAGCTGAAATAACTAACCAGATGGTATTTAACATACTAGACATTCCACCTCTCGATAGTAGATCATCCACAACGGGGACACCACTATCTATTGCAAAGCCAGAATGCAGAGCTGTCCATACTCCAGAAATTTTAATTAAATAAATAGGTAAATCAGTTTCCCCTACAAAATTACCAACCACCTCCGGCTGGAGGATTATAGCAAACACACCACCGATCAAACCGCCAACTAATACCGTTGGAAATGCAGGCATTTTTTTAAATGCCAGAATAAAGACTACTAGCAAAGGTATAAATGAAAACAGCGAAATATTGAAGTTATTATTAATAGTATTTTGAATGACTTCTAATCCAGCTACATCCTGCGCCTCTGCGCTATTAATACCCATAAATAAGAAAATTATTAAAGCGATAACTAAACTTGGACCTGTGGTCCATATCATATGATTAATATGCGTAAATAAATCAGTTCCTGCTACCGCTGGGGCCAAATTGGTCGTATCTGATAGTGGAGACATTTTATCTCCAAAGTAGGCGCCAGAAATAACAGCGCCAGCTGTAACCTCAGGGGATAATCCAAGACCGGTAGCAATACCCATTAATGCTGCTCCAAGCGTTCCCGCAACCGTCCACGAACTACCGATACTTAACGCTGACAACGCACAAATGATACAAGCTGCAAAATAAAAAATAGATGGCGAGAGAAT
>CERX01053604.1_pt1 | contig 12364 bp, 13 predicted proteins | sample 350251 | NCBI WGS metagenome assembly CERX01 (sample SAMEA2621044, study PRJEB7988) | marine metagenome | biome: marine biome (ENVO:00000447); feature: deep chlorophyll maximum layer (ENVO:xxxxxxxx); material: "saline water (ENVO:00002010), including plankton (ENVO:xxxxxxxx)" | depth 50 m
ATAATAAGTAGTAATAAACTAAAATTACATACCAATATTGGATTTGACCTGCCTTCAGGAAAATTCAATAAATCTGATGAATTACCATACAAAATGGATATAGGAAAAGGCTACTTCAGCTCAATCTTAGGTTTTACAAGTTTCTTTCAGTTCCCAAAAATGTCTGCAGGAATTCAGCCTATTGTAAGTTTACCATTGAATAAGAACTCTATTAATTTTAATTTAGGTGCTAGTAAGGAAATATATTACTGGTTCTCTCTCAAACTTAACAACGTGATTAGTATCAGTTACAGTCAAAATTATATTTTTCAGAGCAGAGTTAATGGATCTAGTGCTAACCTTATCTCTGATAAAAATTCAGATTTTGATTTCATAAATAGTGGCTATAAAGTCCTTAATAATTCTTTTGGTTTAAATGCATCACCTCTAAAAGGAGTACTGAAAAACATAAGGTTCTCAGCTGAATATGTCTTACCTCTCTACCAGTCATATAATGGCTATCAAAGTAGAAAAATAAATGATTTTGTTTTAAGTTTACAGTATAGTCCCGGAGGACATATGGGACATTAACAATAAAATTAATATTTGTTATGAGGTTAATATTTCTTTATGTATTCATACTTATTTCTTGTGAGAGCAAGGTCGATACCCACCAATCTAACATGGAGCTTTTGGATGATGTAGTTAATATCCACGATGAGCTTATGGTTAAAATGAAAGATTTAAAATCTCTAAAAAATGAACTGACTCAAGATGGTGTAGAACCTGATAACCAGTTGATACTTGAGCTAGACAATGCAAGATCCTCTATGATGAAATTCATGAAAAAGTTTAGTGAAGACTTTCAATTCGATAAGTATCCTATGGATAGGGAGTCTTATCAAGATATTGACGAAAAAGGACTCTCAATTGTGAATGATAAACTAAAAGGCCAGAAGAAGATAGTTCTTGAAGTATCTGAACTATTTGAAACTAGTATCGCAAATGCGGAGGCTGCAATTAAGAATTAGATTTTAATGAATCTAAATCTTTAAAAGAATAATTCATAACTCCCGACTCACATCCATTATAGTTAAAATGCCACCATTCGTACTCATAAACTGAGAAGTTATTCATTGTCATAATATTTATGAGTTCATCTCTAATCTCTCTTTGAAATTTAGTGCCTCCTGTGTAAGAAGGGTATGCTTTCTCGGTGAACTCGTCGTATCCCGATATCATCTTGACTGGTGTTCCGTCAGATAAATTATATAAACCTACATCGATTGCACAACCTCTGTTGTGAACAGAACCTCTAGAAGGGTCTGCTACGAAGTGTTTCAAATCATCAGGCGTACCTTCCCAAAACATCTTAGTTACAAACCAAGGTCTGTAAGCGTCATATATAATCAGCCCATAACCTATCTCATTCAATTGGCTATTTGCATTTAAAATATTAGGAGCTGCGTCTTTATTTATGAAGGCTCTTGCGTCTTCATAAAAAATAGATTTCATAAAATTATTTTCAGTTGAATATCTTATGTCTAGAATTAAATTATCGTCTAATTTTTTCAGATCTACCATGTCCAACCCAGATTCTAAATCAAATTCAAATGGAGGTTTTGAGTCGAGAGCTATCTCTTTAATTTGTTCTATGGGAAGTATAGGCTCAATTGAAAAATTTTCTTTTTCATTTTTTATACATGATGAGAAAATACCAACTATTCCAACAGCCATACAGTAGTACGAGAAATAAATCAATTTACTCTCTCTAACTATTTTCAGCATTAGTTTACATGCAAAAATACCGCTCAATAAGGAAGAGATAAATCCTACAGCATAGGCAGTAGTTAAATCTTTATTTATAAAGATTTCAGGACTCTGGAAACCTTCTATTATCTTAAGTATGAGTATTCCGAAGATTGGGACGAGTACCATTAAAAATGAGAATCTTGTGGATTCTTTTTTATCAATATTAAGTAATAAAGCGGTCGCAATAGTTGCCCCAGATCTAGAGATACCTGGCATTATAGCAAATGCTTGAGCAATACCAATAATTAAAGCTTTCTTATAAGTGATTTTACCCTTGGGATCACTCTCAGTGAAGTTGGAAATAAATAAAAGTATTGAAGTTAAAATTAACATTGAGCCTACTAATAATATATTACCAGTAAAGAGTTTTTCTACTTGATCTTCAAAGAGAATACCTACTATGCCCACTGGAATACTTGACATGATAATCTTACAAGCAAAAGAAACCTGTTCTTTTTCTATCCTAATTAGCCCACTAATTAATTTAAATATATCTTCTCTAAATACATATAATATGCTAAATGCAGTAGCTACATGGACCATCATATTGAAAAACAAATTCTGTGAGGTATCCGTATTGAGCAGGTAAGACGATATCTCAAGATGACCGCTACTACTTACAGGCAAAAATTCGGTAAGACCTTGAATGATTCCTAGTAAGAGTGCTTCATACCATTCCATTTGCTATTTTCCCTTATGAAAAATTGCAAAAAATTGGAAGATAAAACCAGATAAGACTACAAGTGGTCCAAGTGTTAAGCCCAGAAAGCCGTAGCCGTACTCCTCCCCATCAATCGACATAATTATAAAACCAGAAACAATTATTACTATTCCAATAATCATTAGTTTATAATTTTGGGGCTTAAAGGGCATCTTTGATTTTTCCATTGTTTCTCTAGTCATAAAGCTCGTCAAGTGAGGAGTTTAAGTATTTACTTACAGCTGAGTAAGTACTTAAAATTACCATAACAATTCCAGTAAAAATAAGTGATAAAAATATAATACCTACCTGTTCTACACTAATTATCAGATTTAAGTTATTTATTTTACTGTCTGCAATTTCTATTATTATGTACAATAAAAAAGATGAAATTATTCCTGATAAGAGTCCATAAATCATCCCTCTAAAGATAAAAGGTTTTAAAATATAGTTAGCTGTAGCTCCTACAAGCTGCATGCTTCTAATTAGGAAACGCTGAGAGAACAAAGCAATCCTAAGTGTATTATTAATGAGTATTACTGAAATAATTAAGAGAACTATAAATAAGCCTATGAATACAAAACTTATGTTAGCTACATTTTTATTTATGTTGTTAATAAGTTCTTTAGAGTACTGAACCTCGTATACACCAGGGATTTTAAGAATATCGGATTCTATATTACTTAGTTTCTCTGTATCAAAAAAATCTGAGTTAATCTTTAATATTATAAGGTCTCTTAGAGGATTATTTCCAAGGAAATCAACAAATTCTTCTCCGATTTCATTTTCAAATTTTGAGGCAGCATCTTCACTAGAGGTAAAAGATAAAGTTTTCTCGTCATTACTCAGTGAGTATTCCTTTGTGTAGAGTGTTCGTTTAATCTGCTCAACCTGACTGATTGATATTTTTTTATTTAGGTAGATATTAATCTCAGTATTATTTTCAAGAAAATTCTTGACATTAAATGAAGTAAGAAGAAAAAATGTAAATAATCCAAGTAGAAGGAGAGAAAGAGAAACACTAAATATTACACTTATGAAAGGAAAATTCCCAAATGTCTTCTTAGCTATCTTCTTTCTCTCTTTGTACATTTTTTATCAGACAAGCAATGGAGCTATTACAAGAGCAACAACTGATATTAGTTTTAGTAATATGTTAAGGGATGGACCTGATGTGTCTTTGAAGGGGTCACCGACAGTGTCACCAACTACTGCCGCTTTGTGTGCCTCTGTGCCTTTATTTCCAGCTTCTTCAATCATCTTCTTTGCATTATCCCAGGCTCCTCCAGCATTAGACTGGAATATTGCCATCAAGATTCCAGATGAAGTCACTCCAGCAAGAAGACCTCCCAGCATCTCTGCTCCTCCTCCAAATCCAATAACTACAGGTACTAAGATAGCCATCAGACCTGGTAGTACCATTTCTCTTAACGCTGCTTCAGTGGAAATCTCTACACACTTACTATATTCAGCTACTCCGTCTGCCTCATTGAAAATTTTCATATCTGCCTTTGACGCTTTTGTAAGGTCAGCATCGTACTTTCTCATTACTTCTAAAGCTGCTTTCAACTTTGGTAATTCCTTAAATTGTCTCCTCACCTCTTCAATCATACTCATAGCAGCTTTACCAACTGCATTCATGGAAAGGGCTGAGAAAACAAATGGTAACATTGCTCCTATAAGAAGGCCCGACATCACAATGGGGTTAGAGATATCGATAGAAGTAATCTGAGCTGTCTGCATGAAAGCAGCAAATAGAGCCAAAGCAGTTAGAGCTGCAGATGCAATTGCAAAGCCTTTTCCTATCGCGGCAGTGGTGTTACCTACTGCGTCTAGCTTATCTGTCCTCTCTCTCACTTTTGGAGGAAGCTCAGCCATCTCTGCGATACCACCAGCGTTATCAGAAATAGGACCGTAGGCATCTACTGCAAGTTGAATCCCAGTATTCGCTAACATTCCTACAGCAGCTATAGCAATTCCATATAGTCCTGCAAATTCATGAGATATTAATATAGCAGCACATATTAGAAGTATAGGGATAGCCGTTGACATCATACCGACTCCTAGGCCAGCGATTATAGTTGTTGCAGCTCCTGTGTCAGATTGTTTCACGATTGAGTTAACTGGACTTGTTCCAGTAGCGGTGTAATACTCAGTAACTTTACCAACACCAAGTCCAGCTAGTAGACCAGAAATTGTAGCAAAAAAGACTCCAAGTGAAGAGTATTCTTTCCCTCCAAAAGTCCAAGATTCAGGTAAGAATTCTTGTATGAGGAAGTAGGAAGCTACTATCATAAGACCAGCGGACACAAATTCACCTGTGTTTAATGCAGCGTGTGGACTTCCGCCCTCTTTTACTCTCACAAATAGAGTTCCGATGATAGACATTATAATTCCCGTTGAGGCAATAAATAATGGAAGTAAGATCGCATTAGTTTCGATGCCAGAGAACTCTTGTACACCAATGAACGCAGCTCCAAGAACCATAGCACCAATTATTGAGCCAACAAAAGACTCGAAAAGATCTGCTCCCATACCTGCCACATCACCCACGTTATCACCTACATTATCTGCAATAGTTGCAGGGTTGAGAGGGTGGTCTTCAGGGATGCCAGCTTCAACTTTACCTACAAGGTCAGCACCTACGTCGGCTGCTTTTGTGTAGATACCTCCACCAACTCTAGCGAATAAAGCTATGGATGAGGCACCAAGAGAAAAACCTGATATTACTTTTATAACGGTATCAATTTCTTGGAACATACTTTTGTATATTATAAAGAGTGAACCTAGTCCTAAAACTCCTAATCCTACAACACCAAGACCCATTACAGCTCCTCCAGAAAAGGCTATCTCTAATGCTTTACCTAATGAATCTTGCGCTGCATTTGTTGTCCTTACATTCGCCTTGGTTGCTACCTTCATCCCAATGTAACCTGCGAGTCCAGAGCACATAGCACCGACTACAAATGAAACGGATACGAGCCAGCTCGTACCTTCATTTTCTCCTTTGAAGGCAAGCAGCACAGCTGTTACTAATACAAAGACTGATAATATTTTATATTCGGCTTTTAGAAATGCCATGGCTCCGTCAGCAATATTTTTTGCGATTCGTGCCATTTTTTCAGATCCAACTTCTTTAGATGCTACCCAATTGTTTTTGAAATACACAAAAAGTAGGGCAAGAATACCTGTTCCAGGTATGAAATATAGTATGTTATCCATAGTTATTAATTTAATTTAGCGCAAATATAGCATCAATAATTTAGCTACAGTACTCTTCGAATACGTTTTTGAGATGGTCGGCAATCATACTTGCATCGCGACCCTCAATGTGATGTCTTTCAACGAAGTGAATTAGATTACCATTATTAAAGATAGCAACTGCTGGAGAACTTGGTGGGTAAGGGAGGCAGAGCTCTCTTACTTTATCAACAGCTTCAAAATCTACCCCTGCAAATACAGTGAGTAATTTGTCTGGACTTTTTTTAGATATTTTTATCGCATGTTTCACTCCTGGCCTCGCAGCTCCTGCTGCACATCCACAAACTGAGTTTATTAGAACTAAACTTATTCCTGAATTTTCATTTAATTCATTGGTTACAGTTTCTGCGTCTTTCAATTCTTTGAATCCAACTGAGGTTAACTCCTCAGCCATTGGTCTTGTTATTTCCTCTGGGTACATTTTCTAATTTTTTTAATATTAAACATTACATAAATCCTAACTCAAGTTTAGCCTCTTCAGACATTAGATCGGAAGTGTAGGGTGGATCAAAGGTGATCTCTACATCTACGTCATTAATTTCTTTTATCATTTCGATTCTACTCTTTACATCGCTTGGAATTGATTCTGCGGCGGGACACGAGGGGGATGTTAGTGTCATTAAGACGTGCACATCCTTATTTTTTTTAATATTAATCTCGTAAATTAAACCAAGTTCGTAAACGTCTACAGGTATCTCAGGGTCGTAGACAGTCTTTATTGCCCTAAGAACTTTATTGTTTAACTCTTTTCTCTCTTTTTTATCCATTTTTTAAAGAGTTTAATGCTATAACTTTAAATCTATTTTCCATAGCCTCAAGTCCATTAGACCTCTGTGTCCCAATAAATCTACAGAGTCCTGTCTCATTTATAAAAAACAGTTTCGATTCGATAATTTCTTTTGGGGTTCTGTTATTAAAAACTGTAATCAACAAACTGAGAAGGCCTTTTGTTATGGCGGTATTACTATCTCCAGAAAAAAGGAGTTTGTCATCTGAAAATGTGTGAGTTAGCCAGACTTTAGACTGACATCCTTTGATGATATTATCGTCAACCCTTAATTCTTCGTCAAAGGGATCTAACCCCTCTCCAAGCTCCATAAGGTAGTTTAAAGACATTTCAATGTCATCATCTAACATGTTGAAATTATCTATTATCTCATTTTGAATATGCTCTGTAATCACTTAGATATAATTTTTTTTAGTTCATCTATAAAGTAGTCTATCTCTTCATACGTATTATACATGGCAAGAGATACTCTTGCGGTCCCATCCAAATTCATCTTATCCATGAGGGGTTGAGTGCAGTGGTGACCGGTCCTTATGGCTATCCCTTTTGCATCAAGGAAGAGACCCAGGTCATAGAAATGAAAACCTTCTACATAGAAAGAGAAAATTCCAATTTTATTTTCTGAGGTACCAACTAACTTTATTCTATCTATCTTCTTTAACTCTCTCCAGGCATGATCACGAATTTCTGTTTCGTATTTGTAGATGTTTTCTCTGCCGAGATGATTTAAGTATTCTATTGCTTTCTTGAATCCAATTACGTCACCTATATTAGGTGTTCCAGCTTCAAATTTGTAAGGAAGTGTGTTATATGTAGTGTCATCGAAAGAAACATCCTTAATCATTTCACCTCCACCCATGTAAGGCGGCATCTTATCTAGTATTTCTTCCTTACCGTAGAGGATCCCAACACCAGTAGGTCCGTACATCTTGTGGGCGGAAAAGACAAAAAAATCACAGTTTATGTCACTCACATCTACATTTTTATGTGATGTTGCTTGTGCCCCATCTACCATTACTCTAGCACCAGCTTCTTTTGAAATTTTGACTAACTCTTTAACTGGATTGACAGTTCCTAGAGTATTTGATATATAAACTACTGATACAAATTTTGTTTTTTCATTTAGTAGACTTTTAAAGTTTTCTATGTCTAGCTCACCCTTTTCAGTAACTTTAATCGTCTTTATGACTAGGTCATTTTCTTTAGCAACCATCTGCCAAGGTACTATATTTGAGTGGTGTTCCATCTCTGAGATTATTATCTCATCTCCCTTCTCTAAAAAATTTTTACAGTAAGAAGATGCTACTAGATTAATGCCCTCAGTTGCACCTCTTGTAAATATTATTTCTTTATTTGATGCTGCATTAATAAATTTTTTTGCTATTTCCCTAGTACTCTCAAACTCCTCTGTTGCTTTCTCAGCTAGGTGATGTGCTCCCCTATGAATATTAGAATTAAAGTTTTTGTAGTAGTTAGATAGTGAGTCTATAACTGAAAGGGGCTTATGTGTAGTTGCAGCATTATCAAAATAAACAAGGGTGTTTTTATTTATTTTAGTTTCTAAAATAGGAAAATCTTTTCTGATTTCAGCAATAGGAAAGTTACTCATCATTAAACTTATCTAATTGATTTTTTATCAGGCTAGTAAAAACTGATTTCATCTTATCATCTACTATTTTCTCAATTATTTCAGAGCTAAATGCGGATAATAAAAGACTTATTGATTTTTTTCTTGAGATTCCTCTAGACATTAAGTAAAATATTGCATCTTCATCCATCTGACCTACTGTGCAGCCGTGAGAGCATTTAACGTCGTCGGCCCATATCTCGAGCTGAGGTTTAGTGTTAACTTTAGCCTTATCGGATAGTATTATATTGTTATTTGCTTGGAAAGCATTTGTTTTCTGAGCTTTTTGTCTCACAAATATCTTGCCATTAAAAACACCATTAGATCTTCCTCCCATTATACCCTTATAATGCTCATTACTTAGAGAATTCTCATCTACATGGTCAACACTAGTGTGGTTATCTACTAAACATTTATCATTTATTGCATAGAATCCGTACATGTTAGCGTAACAATTTTTATCGTTTAGACATATATTTAAGTTATTTCTAACGATGGATCCTGAAAAACTTAAAGTGTAAAAGTTTGATATACTGTCTCTTCTCTGGAAGGTATTTATGCTATTATAATGGTAATTTTCTTTGAAGTCTTGTGTCGTGTAGTAGTTAAGTTTTGCGTTTTCAGATAGGTAGATTTCCGTCACTGAAGAGGAGAAGCTCTCAGCCTGAGACAAATCGATAAAACGTTCAAAGAATGATGCTTCTGAGCTCTTATCGCAAAATATCATCTTTCTGAAATTACTAACTTCGTAATTTTCAATAATATTTATGATGGATATTTGCTCTTCAGATTTAAAGCTATTATCTAGAGAAATAGTTAAGCAGTCATTATGAGTTATCGAATTTATTGAACTAAAAAAATCGGATTTAGAATCGTCATATTTTTGGTATATTTTCTCAAACAAGTTAATTTCATTTTCAGATAGGTCAGAATAATTTTTGATTGAAATATTTTGAGGAATATTTGATAACTCCGGCTTATAAAATCCGTCGATACATAAAATATAAAATTTAGAATCAATACTTTTTTTTATTTCAGAGTAAGATTTTTGAGAACGAATATTTTTATTCTCAGCAAATAGGTTAAATCTTTTATTAATTTTTTTTAATAATGGTGTGTACTTATACTCTTCTTTCTGTAGAGAGTAACTTTTATCTATGGTCTTTATAACATCGGACTTTCTCTTTTGAGATTTTGTATCATCTTCGCCATCAAGAAATTTTTTTAAATCTTCTGTGATATTCATGTATTGAATTTTAATTTTCTGATTTAATCCAATCATAACCCTTCTCCTCTAACTCAAGGGCGAGGTTTTTGTCACCAGACTTCACAATTTTACCGTCCATTAGAACATGAACAAAGTCTGGTACAATGTAGTCTAGTAACCTCTGATAGTGTGTGACTACCACGGTAGCATTTTCATTAGATTTGAGAGCATTTACACCGTTAGAAACTATTTTAAGAGCATCGATGTCAAGCCCTGAGTCAGTCTCATCTAAAATTGAGAGCTTGGGATTAAGCATTGCCATCTGAAATATTTCATTACGTTTTTTCTCTCCACCTGAGAAGCCATCATTTATAGATCTACTTAGTAAGTCTTGTCTGATATTAACCAGCTTCATTTTTTCTTTCATGAGCTTTAAGAAGGCAACAGCATCCAGTGGTTTTTTTCCTTTAGACTCACGTATTTGATTAACTGCTGTCTTCATGAAATTGGTTGTGGAAACTCCTGGGATTTCTATAGGATATTGAAATGCTAAAAATATCCCTTCCCTTGCTCTCTCCTCTGGACCTAATTCTTTTAGGTCTTTATCCTGGAAATCTATGATACCTTCAGTAACATCATAATCTTCACGTCCAGCAATAACAGATGCTAGAGTACTTTTTCCAGATCCGTTAGGGCCCATTATGGCATGTACCTCTCCGCTTTTTACCTCTAGGTTTAGGCCTTTTAAGATTTTAGTATCCTCAACTGAGGCGTGCAAATTTTTTATTTTTAACATGTTATATTTTTTTATCCGACACTCCCTTCAAGTGTGAGTGAAAGTAATTTTTGTGCTTCGACTGAGAACTCCATAGGCAGTTGTTTTAGAACGTCTTTCGCGTATCCGTTGACGATAAGAGCTATAGCATTCTCTTCGTCCATTCCCCTTTGAAGGCAATAGAATATCTGATCCTCACCAATTTTAGATGTGGTTGCCTCATGTTCAACCATAGATGATTTATTATCTATGTCAATGTATGGGAATGTGTGGGCCCCGCATTTATTTCCAAGTAGAAGGGAGTCGCATTGAGAGAAATTTCTTGAGTTTGATGCTCTATTCATAACTTTGACCTGGCCCCTGTAACTATTTTGTGAGTGCCCTGCTGAAATACCCTTTGAAATAATTTTTGATTTGGTGTTTTTACCAATATGTATCATTTTAGTACCAGTGTCAGCTTGTTGGTAATTATTTGTGACTGCAACAGAGTAAAACTCTCCTATTGAATTATTCCCCTTGAGTACACACGAAGGGTACTTCCATGTTATTGCGGATCCGGTCTCAACCTGTGTCCAGCTTATTTTGGAGTTGTCACCTGCACATATACCTCTCTTAGTAACAAAATTATATATACCACCTTTTCCATTTTTATCTCCTGGATACCAGTTTTGGACTGTTGAGTATTTTACCTCGGCACTATTGCCAGCATAAATTTCAACGACAGCAGCATGTAACTGATTCTCATCTCTCATAGGAGCTGTGCAACCTTCAAGATAACTCACGTAGGAGCTATCGTCTGCAATTATTAGAGTCCTCTCGAATTGACCTGTATTAGAAGCGTTAATTCTAAAATAAGTTGACAATTCCATTGGACATCTCACTCCTTTGGGAATGTAGCAGAATGAGCCATCAGAAAAAACTGCTGAGTTCAATGAGGCAAAATAATTATCTTTAGATGGGATAACTGTCCCGAGATATTTTTTAACTAATTCAGGGTGTTCTTTTACAGCCTCAGAAAAAGAGCAGAATATAATTCCTAACTCACTTAGCTTATCTTTAAAAGTTGTTCCGATAGATACAGAGTCTATAACTGCATCCACAGCAACACCACTTAATCTTTTCTGTTCAAGCAGAGATATGCCAAGTTTCTCAAAAGTTTTTATTAACTCTGGATCAACCTCGTCCATAGATTTTAATTCTTTTTTCTTTTTAGGTGCGGAGTAGTAAGATATAGACTGGAGATCAATCTCTGGTATTTCTAGGTTAGCCCAGTTAGGCTTCTTCATCTTGTTGAAGGTTTCAAATGCGTCAAGTCTCCAATCTAGTAGCCATTTAGGTTCGTCTTTCTTTTTTGAGATGAGCCTTATAATGTCTTCATTTAATCCGTTAGGAGCTTGATCTACCTCAAAGTCTACAGACCAACCATGTTCGTATTCTTTGGAAGTAAAATCTTTTAAAATTTTATCGTCTTTACTCATAGTTCTTTCTAAGCGCAAATTTAACTAACAAATATTACTTTAGCTAAGGAAATGCCTGAAACGCTCAGTTTAACGCTAAACTATCTTTAATTGTTTCCTCGAAAGACATGAAAGTTTCTGTCCTTGTGATACCTTTTACTTTATGGATAGTATCTAAGAAATTTCTGAAATGAGAAGTGTCTTTACAGATTATCTTTATAAAAATTGTATACTGCCCCGTAATTGCATGAATTTCTACAATTTCAGGTATTTTTTTCAAAAATTTGACTGTCTCTTTGTAGAGAAAGCTTTTCTCAAGGTAGATACCCATGTAGCTAGAGATGTTATAACCAAGTTTGTCATAATCTATATCTAACTTTGTTCCCCTCACAACTCCCATTTTTTCTAATTTCCTCATTCTCACATGTACTGTTCCTCCTGAAACAAAAACTTTTTTTGCAACTTCAGTGTATGGCATTTTTGCGTTTTTTGATAAAACGTTAAGTATTTTAAGGTCAATATTATCAATTTGGTAATTAGAACTCATATTTGGGTGGTTTTTTTTAATTTTTATAAAATTCTATTTAAATATTAAATTATTTTAAAAGTTTTCCAAGCTATTAAGATATAATTAAGAGAAACTTGCGTTCAGTGTTGAAATTTTGATAGATTGAAATATCATTTTTGGGTTAATGTTGTTTACTAGGGGACATCTTATTTAGATTTCCCCTTTCTTTTTTTAATTAAATTTTTCTTAAT
>CERX01112952.1_pt1 | contig 12293 bp, 12 predicted proteins | sample 350251 | NCBI WGS metagenome assembly CERX01 (sample SAMEA2621044, study PRJEB7988) | marine metagenome | biome: marine biome (ENVO:00000447); feature: deep chlorophyll maximum layer (ENVO:xxxxxxxx); material: "saline water (ENVO:00002010), including plankton (ENVO:xxxxxxxx)" | depth 50 m
AAACGCACAGATCACACGGTTGCAATACCTAGACCATCTTTTGATGCCGCTCAAGGCCTTGAATCGGCCTGTAAACAATGTCACGCTGATATATCAGAAGAAGACCTGCAGCTTACAATTAACGACTGGTATGGCCCAATTAAACCGCTGCACCCTGTAATTGCCAACCGGATGAAGGTAAATCAACGCACTACGGGCGGCGATGCGGCAAAGGTATTATTGCAACCGCAACACGAGCACCCCATGGGTCAGTTTGCCAACCTTACTTATTTTATTAAGCGCTATCTATCACCAGGGATGACCTATTTGGATATGCAAATTATAGAAAAATTAAAAGATTATACTGAAAATGAAGATATTGATATTAAAGCCTTGGCTTATGCAGGACTCCATTATAGTCAGTATAATAACCCACAAGTTAAACGATTCTTAACAGATGAAATTAAAAAATTAGGTCAAAACGAAGAACCCATCCGAAGAAGGTGGGGATTAATTTTGGATTACTTTGGAAGCGTATTTTATTTATCAGGTGACAAAGCTAAGGCAATTGAATGCTATGAACTTGCTTCGGAGGTTTTACCTAATGATCCCACAATAATAAATAATTTATCGAAAGCTAAATCTTAATTATCAAATAAATTATTTAGCGCAATCATCAGCTGATCGTAATCAAGGTTTTGACCAAAATAATATTCACCACCTTGATTTTGTAATATTAACTCCCAATGAAGGTGTGACTCATTTCGTGTACCTAATGTGCTTGGTTCAGTACCTGAATTTCCTGATTTTGCAAAAATCTCTCCAGCTTTAATTTTATATCCAGGTATTATTTTGGAATTTATACTAGATAGATGAGCGTAAATCGTTATTGATCTATAGCCCACAAATAGTTCAAAACCATGATCAATAATCACAGCTTGTCCCAACAATAGCTCATTAAAAATATCAGATGGAGTACGTTTTAAAAGAGCTGCTCTTTTTAGCATTTCCTTACGAAAATCAGGAGCAACCTCCTTATAAAACAAGTCAGACCGGATCACAATTCCATCTGCCACCGATCTTACTGGAGTACCCCAATTAGAAAAGAAATCAATACCTCTATGTGTTCCAGATCGATAGGATCTTGGAGCATTAGGTAGCCTTGAAGCCTTGCTTGGAATATCAAAATTCTCAATTGGCATACTAAGTTTTTTTGAAGCTATGATTTGATCAAATTTTGGAGGTTCCAGGTTAATATTAAATAGAGAATGTATATAATGATTATTTTTATACGAACTAATATGTTTTCTAATCCAAGGAAAGATATATGTGGTATCTAGCTCAAAATAAAGATGTATCCCATCGCTATCTTTTTTTATTTGCCGCAATGTTCTCTTTGTTATGGTGGTATTAATATCATTCTTTGCAGATGCTACAAGCATAGAGATAGTTGAATCATGAGTAATTGGCTGAATAATTTTAAACAATACATCTAGTGATAAAGGTTTTTCAGCTAGGAGCTTTAACTTGTCAAAATTTGAAAAATTAATGTCTGTAGTGATTATTGCAGTAAGACTGTCATCTGAAAAGGAAATTTTAGGTTGAATAAATTGCTGCTCATACTCAACGGTTGGAGCGTAAGAGGGTTGAGAGCAGCTAATTAATAAAAAAAGGTAGCTAACACTATAAATAATTAAAGAATTAAATGATTTTATTGAGCTCTTTGATTCCATCCAAATAAATATTTTTGGGGTTACCCGATAATGTCTTCTTACAGTATGAACTAAAAATTGACCCTGTTTCATTATCAACAATTTGATATTTGCCATCAAAAAGAATTTGAATAGTCAACAAATTTGAAATCTTTAAACATTCCAATATAGAGTATTCATAGAGAGACCAAGACATCGGCGAGAACAATAGTCCATCTGCCCAATTTCGGTTTCGCTGAATAAAATTAATTGCATTAAACACTTTATGCGTTTGGAGAATTTTTATATCAGAATCTAATTTCTTTGCAGATTGTTTTAGAGCACTATTAATCTTCCCTAAGGTAATATTGTCACCAGCTTTTGCAGATATCTTTCCTACTAGATTTAAATTAGGACCATGTAGAATTAGTATTTTCATTTGAGAATGCAATTATCTAATTGGTACGATATGACCAATAATATATCCAATTAAGATTCCAATAAATAAAGCCAAGGTTAGGACGCGAGATTTTACCATTTCTTTACTATACCCTTTTTTAATGGCTACGGCTCCCACCAAAGATCCGCTGGCATGAATAATCCAAATGATAGGCATTGCAAATATTTTCACTATAAATGGGCCAATCAAAGGCAAAGCTCCAACTAGAGCAGCAAGACCTGCAAACGCTTGAGTGAAAACCCCAATTAAAACTGTACCAAACACTACTACTTTTTTATCAATTCCATATCGTAAGGCTACAACAATTACAGAAATAATAACTGTCCAAATAGCTATATGCTTCCAATGCGATTTAATAAAATTTCTTTTTTCCATATTAAATACCTAAAAGTAGGGTTCGTGCAATTAAAAAGTAAAAAGCTACACCCATAATATCTATTGCGGTTGTAACAAATGGACCTGTAGCAATTGCTGGATCAATTTCAAACCGATTTAATATTAAAGGCACTAATGATCCAATTGTCGCAGCAAGTATCATCGAAACACAAATACTTAATCCAACCACAACCCCAAGCATTGGAGATGTATCAATAAATTGAAAAATTGCAAAAAAGCCAAGAAGCATTCCGTATAAAATACCTAAAATTAATCCAACGCGCATCTCCTTAAATAGGATAGTTACTGAATTTTCAAAACTCACTCTTCCTGTAGCTAGACCCCTCACAATAATTGTAGATGATTGCGTACCAACATTACCGCCCATACCTATGATCACCGGTATGAATGCAGCTAATGCTATTGCGTTTTCTAGGATATTATCAAAAACCCCTATGATAAATGCGGCAACAATACCACCAATCCAGCTGGCAAAAAGCCATGGCAGTCGAATTCTTGCGTTTTCCCAAGAGGATTTTAGTAAAATTTCTCTATCTTTTCCTGCACCTGCAAGCTGAAGAAAGTCTTCTGTTGCTTCTTCTCTAATAACATCAACTACATTATCAACTGTTACAATACCTAAGAGCTTTTCATCAGAATCAACGACAGGTACCGCTAAAAAATTATATTGGGAAACAATCCTAGCTACTTCTTCTTGATCGGTTTCTGGCCTTACCGCTTGAATATTCTTTGACATAATATCTTTGAGCATAGTATCACTAGGCGTCGTCACTAGATCTCGCAGCGAAATTACACCGGTCAGTCTTCCGTCATCATCTAAGGTGTAAAGATAGAAAACCATTTCTGCCTCTTCCTGATCCTGAAGAGCATAAATTGCTTCCCTTGCTTTTGTATCTTGATGTAGCGTAAAGACATCAGTATACATAAGAATTCCAGCACTATCTTCAGGATAGCCCATCATTTCTTCAAGCTCTTCTTGTTCTTCAACCTGCAAAAGATTGATTACAGATGCAGCAAACTTATCGTTGACAAGGCCCATTAAATATGCTTGTTCATTGGAACTTGCTTCTTCAAGTATCTCGGCAAGCCTACTAGGCGTTTCATTTTCAATTAATCGAGTGGTTATCGATTCATCAAGTTCATTTAGAAACTCTACCGTCTCTTCCGAAGCCGACATACTTGAAAAAATAGAATCCTGTTCAGCGTCGTTAAAATATCTAAAAATTAGAGCTAGATCTGCAGGGTGCGTTTTATCGATTAGCTTAACGATATTGGTTTTCGCATGTCGTCTAAGCAGCCTTCTAAATGTATCCCTTAGCACTGTGATTTCTGAGCTGTACATTTCTTTTTTCATTTTATTTCCTGTATGCAAATTGCATATTTTTTAGAGAGAACCAAAATGTATATGCTCCAAGAATTAATAATAATGGATTGATATGACCTTTCCATAAAAGCGCACTTTCAGCATTTTCACCAAGAAATATGAATAACATTGATGTTCCATTAATTGCCATGTGCATCAAAATAGAAGGGTAGATTGATTTTGTTAGCCATGATAAATATCCTAATAATAATCCCATAAAATAAATTTGAATAGCCCAATATGGATTAAAATGTATTAAAGCAAAAAATAAGCTAGAAACCAATATTGCACGCGTAGGATCACCCCATGACTTTTCAAGATATTTTTGAAGAAATCCTCTAAAAACCATTTCTTCACCAATTGGCGCAACAAATACAACTGTAAGAATAACCAATAATAAAGAAAGAGGATTTCCAGGAGCAAGTAGAGAATCAAGATTTAGAAAAGACTCTGGAATAGGAAAAATAAAATCAATTAGAATATTTATTTCACTTGATAATAAAACTGCTCCAAAAGATAAAATTAATGATAAGAAAAGAGTTTCTTTTGAAATTTTATTAAGTCGAAAATTGTCTGAAAGATTAAGTCCGTTTTTAAATAGAAATAAAGCGCTAGGTAAAACCAAAATTATTTGGGCTACAAATAATGCAATATAAGAAGATATACCAAGATTTGATCCAGAAAGGGCAGACGGGTCTAAAGCACTAAATATCGCAGCGATAAATAGAGAGCACAGAAACGAAAAAATAACGATTCCAAAGGCAAGCCGTACTGTTAATACTCGGCTCATAGGGCTCCAAATCAACTTTGTCCATAATCATTGAAATTACTACTTTATTTACCAATGGTGAAACAAAGCAATTATAGTGCTAATTTGCTTAAAAAAATACCCATTGCAACACCAACATTAAGCGATTCGCCCTTGCCAATCTTAGGAATTGAATACAGCATGTTTAGTTTTGATTTAATTGGTTTTTCAATACCATGTGCTTCGCTACCCATGACAAGTATCCATTTTTGATTTAGACTGTTTAATTGATTCAATGGTTTTCCATCCATACTGGCTCCAATCCAAAGATGATCATTTAATCGGTCTAATTTTTCCTCTCCCAAAAATTTTAATTGGAAATGCGCCCCCATTGCAGCTGCCAGAACTTTTGGATTAAATGGATCTATACAACCTTTAGAAAGAATTATTTGATCAATGCCAAACCATGATGCTGTTCTTATCATGGTACCCAGATTGCCCGGATCAGAAATTCGATCAAGAAAAATTGCATTTTTATTTGAAGCAAATAGATCATATTGAGGGTATCTTGCCACGACCAAGACCCCAGGCGGCGTTACTGAATTAGATAATTGATTCATTTCTTTTTCAGTTATCTCATTTAATAACTCATTATTGAAACCACTAATAAAATCAGAGTTTTTTGATTGAAATTCTTGGGTATAAACTATTTTTTCAATTAAAGCGCCATCATTAATTATTGACTCTATAGATCTGACTCCCTCAACAATAATCCTCTGATATTCTTCGCGAAACTTTTTTTGCTTTAGGGATTTAATTTTCTTAAATGAATTTTTACTTATCAATTTGCTTGGTATTCAATTTTACCATTAACGATAGTATATAAAATTTTTGTTTCTAAAATTTTATCATCGGGAACGGTAATAAGGTTTTGAGAAAAAACTGCAAAATCTGCATATTTACCAATCTCAATTGACCCTTTTAATTTTTCTTCAAAAGCACCATATGCTGCATTTATAGTATAGCTTTTCATCGCTTCAATTCGAGTCATTTTTTGTTCCGGTTCATACCCTGAATTAGGCAAGCCTTTTAAAGTTTTTCTGGTTGTACTGGCATAAAATGAGGCAATAGGGTCTATCGGCTCAACAGGCACATCAGAACCATTGATTAAAATTGCACCATGATTAATTAAATCTCTCCACACATATGCGCCTTCAATAATGCGTTTTTGCCCCAATCTGTTTATGGCCCATGGTCTATCTGAAGACATATGAATTCCTTGTATGGATGCTATAACTTTCAAACTGCCAAACCTGGGGATATCTTTAGGATCAATATGTTGTGCATGTTCAATTCTCCAGCGATGATCTTTTGACAGTTTTGGAAATTCATTAAACACTTTTTCATATTGGTCTAATATTTCTCGATTAGCACGATCTCCGATTGCATGGGAGTTTACCTGAAAACCATTTTGAATTCCATTTTTTGCTACTTTATATACGTAATCCATAGACTGCGTAGCCATTCCAAAATGACCTGGTCTATCAGTATATTCATCAATTAGCCAGGCTCCTCTAGAACCTAAAGCGCCATCTGCATTAAGTTTAATTGAGCGTATCGTTAGGAAATCATTTCCTGTCCCAATTTCTGGACCGTTTTTATACCATTGATTTAGCAATGATGTGTCACGGCTGGTGAGCATGGCATAAACCCGCACTTTTAACAAATTTTTGTCAATTGCCGATCGGAGAGTTGTAATTGTTTTGCTACCTGTGCCAGCATCATGGAATGATGTAATACCATGTTCGAGGCACGTTTTTACAGCTAGCTCAATTGCTCTTAGGTCAGAGTCTTTACCAAGATTTGTATCTACATGTTTACTTATTAACCCTTGTGCTCTCTCATTAAAAACGCCTGTTGGATTTCCAGAAAGATCTTTAATTATTTCACCACCAAATCCAAATTCAGTTTCTGAGCTTACCCCAGCTATATCCATTGCTTTCTGATTTGCAAAACCTGCATGACCGCTTGCATGTTTAAGCCAAACAGGATTATTTGGAGATATTTTAGAAAGACTATCATGTGTTTGAAATCCTTTGATAAAACTATCTGCATTATCACTCCACTTGCTTTGGTGCCAACCCCTACCTAAGATCCACTCACCAGGGTTAGAACTATCTATCGCATCAGAAACCATCGAGACTAATTCTGCATAACTTTCTGCCGTTGAAAGGTCCAGTTGCATTTTTGCAAGACCAAGTCCATAAAAATGGCCATGGCCTTCAATTAATCCAGGTGTCATCATAGCACCATTTAAATTTATAATTTTTGTTCTAGGAGTTATTAAATCATCCAAATCTCTATATTTGCCTAGCGCAATTATTTTACCATTTCTTATTGCAACAGATTCAGTAGTGGGCATCAAATCATTCATCGTATATATTGTGCCATTATGAATTATCATATCAGCCTTTTCAGTGTCGCAGCCGATTAATAAAAGAATTAGCGGTAATATTAATTTATATTTCATCTAACGCTCCCTCAAATCTTACAAGAATATGTTTATTATAATGCAATAAATTCATTAATACTAATTCAAATTACAAATTCAATTGGAACGCCAAGTATATCCCGGTAATTTACAGTACAATTTTTTTATGATATAATTATGTCAAAAGGTATTACATCACAAAGCGAAAATTATGCTGCATGGTACACAGATGTAGTTGTTAAGGCTGGCCTTGCCGATTATGGACCCGTAAAAGGAACAATGGTAATTAAACCCTATGGATTTGCTTTATGGGAATTAATTAAAGATACGTTCGATAAAATGATTAAAGATACCGGCCATGTAAATGCCTATTTCCCTTTGTTTATTCCTAAATCTTTTTTAGCCAAAGAGGCTGATCATATAGAGGGTTTTGCTAAAGAATGTGCAGTGGTCACCCATACCCGCCTGATGTCTGACGAAAATAAAGGTATAATAGTTGACCCTGATTCAAGGTTAGATGAGGAGGTGATTGTTAGGCCAACTTCAGAAACAGTGATTTGGTCAATGTATAAGAAATGGATTCAATCCTATCGGGACCTACCATTATTAATCAATCAATGGGCTAATGTGGTACGCTGGGAAATGAGAACGAGACTTTTTTTAAGAACTACAGAATTTTTGTGGCAAGAAGGCCATACTGCGCATGAATCCTCTGAAGAAGCTGAAAAAGAAACGCTTTTAATTTTAGAGCTTTACCGTAAACTAGCAGAGGATTATCTTGCTATGCCTGTTCTAACAGGGCTTAAATCAGAATCTGAAAAATTTGCAGGGGCTGATGAAACTTACTGCATAGAAGCAATGATGAAAGATAAACGCGCATTGCAGGCAGGGACGTCACATAATTTAGGGCAAAATTTTGCCAAAGCATTTGATGTGACCTTTCAATCAAAAGATAATAAAGAAGAATTTGTTTATGCAACCAGCTGGGGTGTGAGCACAAGGCTTGTTGGGGGAGTAATTATGACCCATGGAGATGAAAAGGGATTAAGACTCCCTCCTAAGATTGCACCCTACCAAGTAGTCCTTATTCCTATATTTAAAAATGAAGATGAAATTAATATTATTAAGGATTATATAGATCCAATATTAAAAGAGCTAAGGGAAAACCATATTAGAGTTCATGAGGACTGGAGAAAAGAAAGCCCAGGTTTTAAATTCAACGAATGGGAAGTTAAAGGTGCCCCTTTGCGATTAGAAATTGGTCTTAGAGATATTAAAAATAATAGTATTATGATTGCTAGAAGAGACACCGGAGAAAAGAAAGAAATAAGTAAAAACAAATTGGTTAAACAAATCCCAGAGTTGCTTGAAAAAATTCAATCGTCTTTATTTAATCAAGCCTTAAAATTTAGAAATAAAAATACTCATACCGTGACAAGCTATGATGAATTCAAAGAAATTATAGAAAATAATGATGGCTTTGTACGGTGTGGTTGGGATGGAGATAGCAAAACTGAAGAAGCTATAAAAAATGAAACAAAGGCAACTATTAGAGTGATACTTTTTGATGAAAAACCTAAAAACCGCGTTTGTATTTTCACAGGTAGACCCGCAAAGCACGAAGTGATTTTTGCTAAAGCTTATTGAATAAGAATAATAATGATTAGTAACTCTAATGCTATTGTTCTTAAACGCTTTCCTTATGGCGAAAGTAGTATTATTGCAAAATGTTTTGTCAGAAATAGAGGTAAGCTGAGTTTTATAGTTCATGGCGCCAGGAGAAAAAAGTCCAGTAGAAGCGCACATTTTCAACCAACAAATTGTTTAGATATAGTTTATTACTACAAACCAACAAAAAATCTCCAAACTATTTCTAAATCAAGTTTCACTAATACATGGAAACACATATCACAAAACTTTAAAAAAATATCATATTGTATGGCATTAATGGAATTAACTGATAAGTGTTTAGGAGACAATGATCCGAACGATGAACTCTTTGATGAATTATCTAAGGCACTATTCTCTATAGAAAACAACACTGGACATGACAACCTAACATTTTGGTACTACCAATATCAAATTTTAGCTAAACTTGGATTTAAGCCCGACTTTACACAAACGGATGTAGATAATACCCCTCTCCCCAATCCTTTTCAATCTGCTAATTCAAAAAAAATCTTCAATAGTTTTGAAGAGAGCAATTCAGGTATAGATAAAAATTTGACACTTACTTCAAAAGATAGAAGTATTATCGCAAATTATTTAAATACATGTTTACGAATACATTTCGAAGGATTAGCTAAGTTAAAATCATTAGAATTTATTAAAGAGACAATGAATTAATACAAAATGTATTTAGTATATTTAAAACTATGAGATATCAATTTCAATCAGAACATGGCGATTATTCCTTTAAATCTCAACGATTTACAAATGTAATAAAAGCTTTGATTTCTATAAATGCCGTATTGTTTTTATTAAGTTATTTTATGGTTAATCAATTTGACTTATTAAGCTTGGGGCTTTCTTCCAACCCAAAATTATGGCAACCTGTTACTTATATGTTCATTCATGGTGACTTTTTCCATATTTTTATGAACATGTTTGTTTTGTGGATGTTTGGTACAGAAATGGAATCAATTTGGGGAAGTAGAAAGTTTTTACAATACTATTTCGTTACTGGAATTGGATCAGGATTAATTTGGCTTTCATTTAATTTAGGCACAACATATAACACTTTTATGGGTGAAAAATATTTAACTCTTGTAGGAGCTAGTGGGGCCATTTATGGAATATTACTCGCTTATGGACTAATGTTCCCAAATAGAAAAGTATTGATCTATTTTTTATTTCCAATTAAGGTAAAATACTTTGTAATAATTCTTGCAGCAATAGCATTTGTTTCTTCTATTGACAGATCAGGTTCAAATATAAGCCATATTACCCATCTATCTGGAATGATTGTGGGCTTTTTATATCTTAAATTTCCAAATCTAAGATATAAAATATCTATTTTAGTTAACCGTAAAATTGCTGAGTCAATAAATAGAAAGTCTGAAAGAAGAAAAGCAAATGCAATTAGTTTACAAAAAAAAGTTGATCGCTTGCTTGACAAAGTCAGTACTGATGGATTTAATTCGCTTAGTGATGATGAAAAGGATCAGCTTTACACTTATAGTAAACGATTAGGCAGAGATATTAAAAAAGACTAGTCCTCTTTCTTTTCGATAACCTTAAAAACTTTTTCACCTTTTTTTGCCATACGATATTTTTCTCTAGCCATTTCCTCAATATACTTATAGTCAGTTTTAAGCCTGGTCTTTTCGTCCTCAAGTACCATTCTTTGGTTCCTTAAAAAATCTATTTCTTTTTGAATTCTATTTCGCTCTGATTTTAATGTATAGAGATGATATAATCCATGATCACCAAAAAAGAAGGAAATCAAAAGAACAGAAAAGCCAAGGAGGAGCAACAATTTGATAATTTTCTTTTGAATATTTGATTTATTCCTAATTGAATTCCTTTTTTGCTTGATCCTTTTCATTTTAATTGAACCCTAGAGCTTTTTGTCCTACAAAAATTGCTTCACTGCCGAGTTGCTCTTCAATCCTTAATAATTGATTATATTTAGCAATTCGGTCAGTCCGACATAAAGATCCTGTTTTGATTTGTCCAGTACCCAGTGACACTGAAAAGTCAGAAATTATTGTATCTTCAGTTTCTCCGGATCGGTGTGAAATAATTGTTCCAAACTGGTGTTTTTTTGCAAGGTTGATTGTCTCTATTGTTTCAGTTACTGTTCCAATTTGGTTTAACTTTATTAAAATTGCATTCATAGCCTTGCACTGAACTGATTTTGCTAGATATTCTTTATTTGTTACTGTTAAATCATCACCAACTATTTGACATTTATTTCCAATAGATGAGTTAAGCTCAATCCAGCCAGACCAGTCATTTTGATCTAAACCATCTTCGATAGATATAATGGGGTATTGATTAACTAAACTTATTATATATTCAATCATCTTATCGCTAGATAGTTTTTTATTTTCAGAATGCATATAATATTCTTTGTTATCAAATAATTCACTTGCTGCAATATCCAATGATATAAATATTTCTTTTCCAGCGCTATAAGGGGTTTTATCAATTGCTTCAAGTATAATTTCAATCGCTTCTTGGTTTGACCTAAGATTTGGCGCAAAGCCACCCTCGTCACCAACAGCGGTTGAAAATCCCTTTTGATTTAATAAAAATTTTAATTGATTGAAAATTTCAGAACCCATTCTTAGCGTTTGAGAAAATGACTTAGCACCTAATGGGTAAATCATAAATTCTTGAAAATCAACATTATTATTTGCGTGGCTCCCCCCATTGATAATATTAATCATAGGTGCAGGCATTAAAAACTTAAATGAATCATTAAAGGATCTATACAGAGGTATGTTAGAATATTGAGCCTGGGCTCTTGCATATGCCATAGAAACACCAAGGATAGCATTAGCACCCAAACCACTCTTATTTTGAGTACCATCAAGATCTATTAAATAGCTATCCAACTCAGCTTGAGAATAAAAAACTTTATCTTTTATATTATTAAGAATGGTAGTGTTTACATTATCAACTGCATTTAACACGCCTTTACCTTGGAATCTAGACTTATCACCATCTCGCAACTCAATAGCTTCATTTTCACCAGTAGAAGCACCAGAGGGAACAATCGCACTAGAAGGTATGTTATTATCTAGCATTAATTCGACCTCTAGTGTAGGGTTGCCCCTGGAGTCAAGTAATTCTCTTGCATGTAAGTTGATAATTTTCATTAAATAATAGATTTATTTGATAAATACACTTTTGAATCTTAGCAACATATTTAGCTATTACTGAAACGAAAACATCAAAAAATAAAGAAATTTCAAAGTTTATTGATTAATACACTTTTATGTTTAAATTCCGGCAACATAAATAATACAGTGGAACATATAACCACATACACAAACGCGAAAGAATTGAACAAAAAGGGGGCAGGGATACCTGCCCCCTTTTTTCATGTTCGATTAAACCTAACCAAGGAGGAACCTAATGGCTGATTTTACTTCAACCGTATCAGGGATTGCCACTTCAGTAGTTGGCTTAGTTAAAGCACTTATTGTGATGTTTGT
>CERX01158430.1_pt1 | contig 12290 bp, 11 predicted proteins | sample 350251 | NCBI WGS metagenome assembly CERX01 (sample SAMEA2621044, study PRJEB7988) | marine metagenome | biome: marine biome (ENVO:00000447); feature: deep chlorophyll maximum layer (ENVO:xxxxxxxx); material: "saline water (ENVO:00002010), including plankton (ENVO:xxxxxxxx)" | depth 50 m
GTTCCTTCCCAAATCTTATTGATTCTATTATCTCTATAAGCTTGAGCAATAGGGTACTCTTCAATAAAACCATAACCTCCAAAAATTTGGAAACAATGATCAATTAATTGTTCAGCAGATTCACTTCCGTAAACTTTTACGATAGAATTTTCTGCAATGTATTTTTCTGTTGTATTGCCCTGCTTTATATAATATTCAGGATCATTTTTATCTAACTCATTAATAGCTTCAGTTTGCTTACCAATAACGGAATAACATGTACTATCTAATGTATATGTAAGAATAGCTGCAGAAGCTAATTTTTCCTGTATAGATCCAAAATCAGAAATGTACTGACCAAAAGCTTTTCTTTGTTTGGCATATTCAGTGGCATGCTTCATTCCTAAAGCCATTCCACCAATTGCTGAAGCTCCTAATTTAAATCGACCAATATTTAAACCGCAAAATGCAGGTCCTGCACCCTCTCCCACTTTACCAAGCAAATTTTCTACTGGTACTTTACAGTCAGTAAAATATAAAGGAACAGTTGAAGAACCTTCCATTCCCATCTTCTTTTCTTCTTTGCCAATTTCAAATCCAGGGGTATCTTTTTCAACTACAATAGAAGAAAACTTACCATCTATTTTACAAGCAACTATAAAGGTGTCGGCCCAAGCGCCATTGGAAATGAAAATTTTCTGACCATTTAAAATGTAATGCTTACCATCCTTTGAAAGCACGCCAATTGTTTTGGAATTGGTAGCATCAGAACCAGCTTCAGGTTCGGTCAAAGCAAATGCTGCAATTTTTTTTCCAGAACAAATACCTGGTAACCATTTTTGCTTTTGCTCATCATTGCCATACCAAATAATTCCAAGAGAACCAATTGATGTTTGCACATTCCAAACAGTACAGAAAGATGGACTTCCGCTCATTGAGATTCCTTCAGCTAAAATACACATACCAGTTTTTGTCATTTCTGATCCACCGTATTTTTCAGGAACATCAATTCCTAGAAAACCTAACTCACCCATTTGCTCCACAAGTTTTCTAATAAGTTTTTCATCCTTTTTATTTAGCTCGTTTTGAGATAATGGTAATAATTCATTTGTGGCAAAATCACACATTGCCTCATAAATCATTCTTTCTTCTTCAGAAAATGATTCTTTACAAAAAACCTTATTTGTACCAACAACTGTAGTTAAAAATGTACCACCTGTTTTAATTTGACTAAAATCTATTGACATTTTTTATTTCCCTTCATTTAACGTATAAATATTTAAAATATAATCTGAAATCTGATCTATATAAGTTTCTGCGCTTACATGCTTTGACTCAAATAAGGTAAACCAAAACACTCCTTCTAAATTTAACACCAATGACAGAGAAGCAATTTTAGGGTCAATGTCTTTCTTGATTTCCTTGTTTTCAATCCCTTGAATGATAATCAACTCTATAAATTTTTGAAAACGATCATACATGTGCTGTATAGCTTTTCTAAAATCCTTATCATGTCTTGAAATTGACCAGAAAGTTGAAAAGGATTTAAAGAAAATAGGATCTTTTTTTAGCTGAACTGAAACAGTTGTAAACAATTTCTTTAATCTCTTCGTTGCATTAGGCTCACTATTAACTTTAGCAAATAACTCTGTATATTCATTTTCTAATGATTCAATTACGCCTAAATAAACTTCTTTTTTTGATTTGTAATAATGGTATATAGCACCTTTACTCATTTTTGACTCTAGCACAATATCGTCCATCGTACTGCCATAATATCCTTTTTTAGACATGACGCGAAGCGCAGATAGGATAATTAAATCTTTTTTATCTCTTTTTTTTTCTTGTTTCATAAACCGACTAGTCGGTCCAAAAATTAAAAAAAACATGTAACTATTTCAACAATTCCTTTTTTTTGCAAATAAATAATATGTAGTTTATTTTTTACTCATAATGCATAAAAATAATAACCATATCATAGCGCCATCTTTACTCGCAGCAGATTTTTCTAATTTGAGAAGCGAATTAAGGCTATGTAGTGAATCACAAGCAGAATGGCTTCATTTAGATATTATGGATCAGCAATTTGTTCCCAATCTATCTTTTGGACCTGATGTAGTTAAATCAATAAGGCCCCATTCAGATCTTTTCTTTGATGTTCACTTAATGGTAAGCAATCCATTTGATATGGTACCTGAATTTATTGATGCCGGTGCAGATGCTATATCTTTTCATATAGAAGCAACAGAGCCAAGGTTTACATTTCCTCCTAAAATCATTATTAATATGATTAAAAAGAATAATCTGAGATGTGGAATAGCAATTAAACCAAAAACTCCATTTAAGGTTGTAGAAAAATATTTATCCTTTATTGATTACATAGTTATTATGTCAGTTGAACCTGGTTTTGGTGGACAAAGCTTTATTCCTTCTACATTAGAAAAAATTGCATCTATTGATGCAACATTAAAAGAAAAAAATATGAGAGATAAGATTGCTATTCAAGTAGATGGAGGCATTAAGATGCATAATGCAAAAGAAGTGATTGATGCTGGTACAGACATATTAGTAGCAGGATCTGAAGTATTTAAATCAGACAACCCAATTGAAACAATTAATGAAATGTACAATCTATGAATTATCAAGATTTAGATACATTTAATAGTTGGAAAAAAAGCGATCAAGATCAGTTTACTGTAAATGTTATAAAAGGACTTGTAATTGACAGTGTAAGAAAAGCAAATTCTGGCCATCCTGGAGGCCCTATGTCTCTTGCAGATTTCTCATATATCTTATATTCAGAATATCTTGTCTTTGATTCAAATAATCCTGATTGGCATTCCAGAGATCGTTTAGTTTTATCAGCTGGACACACATGCATGATATTATATACACTACTTTACTTATCTGATATTCTCACGATGGAAGACTTAAAAAATTTTAGACAATTAAATAGTAGAACACCGGGTCATCCTGAGATTGAAACTCCTGGAGTAGATGCAAATACTGGGCCATTAGGACAGGGAGTCGGCATGGCAACAGGTATGGCATTAGCAGAGCGAATGCTAAATGCAAAGTCTTTATCAGACAGAAAACAATATACCTATGTATTAGTTGGTGATGGTGATTTACAAGAGCCTATAGCTCTTGGTGCAGCAACATTGGCAGGTCATTGGAAATTATCTCAATTAATAATGTTCTATGATAAAAATGATGTACAAATAGCGGGTGAAACTTCTCGTTGTGATTCTACCAATTATACAGATTTGTTCAAATCTATGAACTGGGATGTGCAAGAAATAGATGGTCATAATCATAATGAGATAAGAAAAGCGATAGAAAAAGCTCAAGATTCTGATTTACCAAGTATTATTATTGGAAATACAACAATTGCTAAAGGAAGTGCAACCCTTGAAAATACTAGCAAATCTCATGGAGCGCCATTTACCCCAGAAGAAATTATTGGCACTAAAAAAAATCTAGGTCTACCAGAAAACGAATTTTTTTATTGTCCACCTGAGGTTAAAGAATATTTCCAAAGAAATTTTGAATCTGTTCAAGAACTCATATCTGATTTAAGTAAAGATAATACTATATTTGATATAGCTTCGGCGCTAAAAAATATAGATTTAGTAAATTTTGATTCTAGCGAAGTTATTGCTACTAGAAAAGCTTTTGGTATGTCACTAGACACATTTGCTTCTCATATTCCTACCATTGTAGGAGGATCAGCAGATCTTGATGGCTCAAACTGTACTACAGACTTTGCTAATACTTATGGAGATTTTTCTGCATCAAATTTAGAAGGAAGAAATATTCCATTTGGAGTAAGAGAATTTCCAATGGGTACTATTATGAATGGTATCAGTTTATATGGAGGCCTTTTTCCTTTTGGAGGAACATTCTTAGTCTTCAGCGATTATATGCGTTCAGCAATACGTTTATCTGCTATCCAAAAATTACATGTTATGTATGAATTCACTCACGACTCTATCTTTGTTGGAGAAGATGGGCCAACTCATCAACCTATTGAACATATAATGTCACTACGTTTAATACCTGACTTGCTTGTTTTTAGGCCATCAGATGCAATTGAAACACATTTTTGCTTTGAAACAATTATGGAGAATGAAAATAATCCTAGTGCAATATTACTAACTAGACAAAAACTTCCTGTAAGTAATCTAGACAAAAATATTATTAGAGATGGTGTAAAAAAAGGAGCTTATACAGCATTAGAATCTGATAATCCTGATGCCGTAATATTTACAACAGGTTCAGAACTACATCTTGCACTATCTATTGCAGAAGAATTAAATCATAATATAAAGATTGTTAATATGCCATGTTGGGAGCTCTTTGAGGAACAATCAGAGAACTATAAAAATGATATCCTTACCAATGATTGCAAAAAAAGGATTTCAATTGAAGCAGGAACAATATTAGGATGGGAAAAGTTTGTCGGAAAAGATGGATTAAAAATTGGTGTTGATAATTTTGGGTTATCTGCTCCAGGTACTGATGTTGCACAACATTTCAATCTCACAAAAGAAAATATTAAAAATAAGATAGAGGAATATCTAGGTGAGTAATATAAGAATTGTTTTGGCTACTGATCATGCAGGGTTTGAACTCAAAGAATCTGTAAAAAAATATTTATTAGATTTTAATTATGATGTCAAAGATTTTGGAGCATTTGAATATGAGCCTACAGACGACTACCCTGATTTTATTAATCCTGCAGCAAAGTTTATATCAGAGAATGATAATACTATAGGAATTATTTTTGGAGGATCAGGGCAAGGTGAAGCAATGGCAGCTAATAGATTTAAAGGTGTAAGAGCAGCGGTATTTTATGGCGGTCCAGATCAAATTATAGAACTATCAAGATTGCATAATAATGCTAATGTTTTATCATTTGGTTCACGATTTATTGAGCCAGAAAACGCAATAGATCTAATCAAAAAATGGTTAAGCATTGAATTTGAAGGTGGTAGGCACCAGCAAAGAATTGCAAAACTAGATTATTAGTAAGTTTTTCTAAAAAACTGTATCAATTAATATCAAAAAAAACAATAAGGGAAAATAGTAGATTGATGTTTTAAATATTAATCTAGCATTTTCTATTGATTGCTCAAGAATAAAAGGCAAACAGCATAACATATAAATATTACTTAGAAGATATGCTCCAACAAGATAAATTCTTCCCGATGATCCAAAAGGTTCAAAAAATGGTAGAGTAGAAACTGGGATTAATATTAATGCATGTAAAAAAATATGTAAAACTGTTCTCTTTACTCCATTACCTATAACTGGAAGCATTTTTAAACCTGCTTTAGAATAATCTTCTTTATACATAAAAGCGATTGCGTAGAAATGAGGGTGTTGCCAAAAAAATAGGATAAGAAATAGTGCTATTCCACCCCAATCTAAGCTATTGGTAGCTGCTGTCCATCCTCCAAGAGGTGGTATTGCACCAGGAATAGCTCCAATAGAGGTATTTATCCATGATACTCGCTTTAGAGGTGTATAAACAAATAAATATAGTATAATTGTCAAGGCAGATAAGATAGTAGTCAGTGTATTGACCTTCAAATATAAAGTAAATATTCCCAATACTATAAATAATAGCCCTAAGAATAATGCGAACTGTAATGATATTTTTTTCGTTGGAAGAACTCTATCTTTTGTACGATCCATTTTCTTGTCAGATTTGACTTCAATAACATTATTTATTATTGAACCTCCTGTTGAAGAACATAAGGTTCCTACAATAGTATAGATCAATAAAGATGATGAGAAATTCCCCTGTGATCCAAGATAAAATCCAATAATAGTAGTAGTAAGAACTAAAAATCCAATTCTAATCTTTGTTAATTCGATTAAATTTTTAATCATGTTATCCTTGATTAATGAGAGTCACAATATCATACTGCAATTCTAGTATATTAGCATCAACAGTTCCCTCATAATATTTTCTAATATTTCTATTATGATCAATTAGAACTAACCTGGTAGAATGTCCAACAGGAAGTAAGTCAGACTGCAACTTGAAACCATCTTTCATTAAAGTAATCACATCACCAATATCTCCTCTTAGGAAAAACCAGTTATCTTTGTCGCTGTACTTATCTGAAAAATCTTGTAATATGCTCTTTGAATCATAGTTAGGATCTGTAGTAATAGAAATAAATTGTAATTCATCTGAATCTGAAAATCTTTTTTGCAGTATACCGATATTTGTCGACATAATTGGGCATGCGCCATCACATTGAGTGAAAATGAAACTGGCAACAGTAATCTTGTTATCTAATTTTTTTTCTGTAAATAATGTACCGTCAAAATTATCTAACTGGAAGTCGGGCACTTTATATAGCAAGGGAAGATTATTCGCTTTAGATTGAGTCGCTTCATGTATAGTAAATAGGCCTACCAGACCTAAAATCAAAATTGAGAAAAATGCAATTATTAGCTTTTTATTTAGCGTATTCATCACTGATGCAATTATACAATATAATTATTACACCAACAAGCCAAGATGAACCCCATGTATGAAAGAGTCTTGTTAATTGCTGAAAGCTCTGGGGTAAGTCAAACAAAACCAGCGTGTATCCCAAGAAGATCTGTACTATAATCATGGCAATAATAAACATCCTTAAAAATTGTACAATATATAGCTTGTGATTTCTAAATTGTAAATAGATATAGATACTTAGAAAGAGCAACAAGAATCCTAATATAGAATGCAAGTATTTATATGAGGGCAATGTATCTAATAAGTCTCCTATTGATCCAAGAGGATTTTCCTTAAAAAAATCTGGAGAGTTAAGCTCAATATTTGTTCTAATGCCTGTACCTAAAAGAATTTCTATTACAATTAATATCCAAAGAAAAATTAAACTTTTGGAAAGGTTAGAATTATTTTTTAATCCTTTAAAAAGTTTTGGATTAAGTATTTTATATGATTTAATACATATGTAACTCAATATTGATACAAGAACAAGAGCAAATAACATATGGGCAGTTTTGATATAAGGATTTAATTCAAATCGTACTAACACTCCACCCAAAATACCATTAATTACTACAAATATTAGAGAAAGAATGGAATAAAATAATAATGAAGCTTGATTTGTAGAAAAAGAATTGTATTTCTTTCTAAAGTAGAATATTGCTATAACATTTAAGACAATAATTGATATTCCTAAAATAACTCCGAACATACGATTAGTAAATTCAATCCATGCTAAAGTTGTATTGATTTGATTGATATCTATATTAGTTGGAGGAATCCAACCTTCGGCACATTTAGGCCAGTTTGGACATCCCATCCCAGCTCCAGATACGCGAACTAATCCACCAATAAAAATAAGTAAATAAGATAAAATGGTAGCAATTACAGCAGAATTATAAAAAAGCCTCAGCTTCATCTAATGATGATCCTTGTCTCCCTCGTGATGATTATTTTCTTTATCAAGAGGATAGCCATGATCATCTGTCAAAGGTAGATCACTATAGAATGCAGCTCGCTTATTAATTGGATCCTTGCTTTCAGGATTTACTCCACCGCGAAATTCAGTATCAGTAAGAGTAATAATGATAAAAATTGAAAGGAACATTAAAGAGCCTAAAAATATTGTTGCATTCTTTTTATCATCCCATAATAGATGCATAAAAAAAGTTGCAACAACTCCAGCTTTAGTACCCGCAATAAGCAAGGCAAGGACAATATTGAAAGATCCTAAATCAATATATGAAGCCCATACAGTCACTGCAGTTAAGAAAAATAGTGCACTAGCAACTATTAGATAAGTTTTTAATGGCGTAATATGGTGTTCTTCAGACATAATTTTTATCCTATCAAATAAAATAGTGGAAATAGAAAGATCCAAATCAAATCGACCAAATGCCAAAAAATTCCTACTGCTTCCATATGAATATAATATCGAGAATGTAGCTTCCCTTTTGCAGTAAGAACCATTAACCAAGCAATCAAACCCATTCCTATGGCAACATGTAAACCATGCAATCCAGTCATTATAAAGTAAATACTGAAAAAAATATGAGGGTTGTTCATTGTATATAAACGATTTGTTTCTTTATCAAAAAATATATTATTGGTTTCAATATAATAATCAATCTTTTCTTGATTGTAAATCTCTTGAACAACTTCTGGTCCCATATAAGAATAGTATTCACCAGGAAGTTGTCCGAGATGAAATTTATGTTCATACTCTAAATATTTAATTCCAAGAAAACCTAATGCGCAAAGAAAAGTAATAAATAACATTAATAATGAAAGTTTCTTTTTATTTAATTGAATAGCCCAAATAGCAAGAGCCATAGTTAATGAACTGGCAATCAAAACAATAGTATTAATTAATCCTTTATTTACATCCAATAGAAGATTTGCACCAAAAAACATTTCAGGATACCAAGAACGATATATTGTATAAGCAACAAATAATCCACCAAACGTTAAAACTTCAGTAAGAATAAATGCCCACATTCCAAGTTTTGAAGTTTCATATTGCTGATCAACATCATGAAAATGATGTTGTAAAAAATCAGGAGATGAACTGTCGTGACTCATTTTTTAAATGTTGGCTCTACAATTACTTTATCATAATCATAAGGTCCATGCTCTAGTACAGGATCTTCTTCAAAATTATGTGGATGTGGAGGAGATGTTGTATGTGTCCATTCTAATGTCATGGCACCCCAAGGATTAGCACCAGGATCAAGCTTATTACTCTTTCTTAGTGACCATACAAGATTCATAACAGCAAAGAAGATAGATAAACCTAGTATTCCTGACCAAAAAGTTGAATAACTATGCAACTCTACAAATTGTTCATCATATGTAGCATATCGTCTTGGCATACCTCTTAATCCTAGTAAGAATTGAGGAAAAAATGTTCCATTAAATCCTAGAAATACTCCAATTGCACAGATATTTGCAATTGTCTGATTATACATTGTACCAAATGATTTTGGCCACCAATGATGAAGTCCACCTAAAAATGCAACAATTGTACCACCTTGCATTACATAATGAAAATGAGCAACGACAAAATAAGTATCATGCAAATGTATATCTAAAGCTACAGCTCCTAGAAAAATTCCTGTTAGACCTCCAATTGTAAAAAGAAATAAGAATGATAAGGCATACATCATTGGAGGCGTAAATGAAACTTGTCCTTTATACATCGTTAGAATCCAACTAAATATTTTAACACCTGTAGGGATTCCTACAAAATAAGTGATAAAAGAAAATACGATTTGAGAAAATACTGATTGCCCTGAAGTAAACATATGGTGACCCCATACCAAGAACCCAATAAATGCAATAGATAATGTTGAGTATGCAATGAATTTATATCCCCAAACTTTCTTTCTTGAATGAACTGGAATAATTTCGCTGATAATACCAAATGCAGGTAAAATCATAATATATACTGCTGGATGAGAATAGAACCAGAAAAAATGTTGATATAATACAGGATCTCCTCCAAGCGCAGGATCAAAAATTCCAATACCTAAAAATCTCTCTAATATTAGTAATACCATAGTGATTGCAATCACTGGAGTAGCTGTAATCTGTACTAAAGATGTACCATACAATGCCCAAACAAATAAAGGCAATTTATACCAAGTTAATCCGGGAATTCGCATTTTATGAACTGTAGCAATAAAGTTCAAACCTGTCAAGATTGATGAAAAACCAATAACAAAAATTGCCAATGTCATTGGTATAACATTTGAAGTGCTTTGTGTAGAATATGGTGTATAAAATGTCCAACCAGTATCAACTCCGCCAGCAAGGATAGTATATACAGCAAGTAATGCTCCTATAGAGTAAATATAAAAACTAGCGAGATTTAAACGAGGGAAAGCAACATCTTTTGCACCAAGCATAAGTGGCAATAAAATATTACCTAATGCACCAGGAATAGCTGGAATAATAAACAAAAAAATCATGATTGCGCCATGTAAAGTGTAGACATTATTATATGTATCGCTTGACATAAAATCATTACCAGGAGCAGCTAGTTCGAGTCGCATTCCTAGAGCCAATAATCCACCAATAAAGAAAAATAAAATACCACCTACTAAATACATCAGACCAATACGTTTGTGATCCAAAGTTAAAAGCCATGACATTATACCTTTTGGGTGAGTAAGATAATTTTTTTCTGAATATTCAAAATGAAATAATCTGAAAAATGCAGCTAATGCAGAAGCGATTATAAAGTAAACTCCAATCCAAAATAACGGAAAGACATTATTCATAGATTCAAACCAAGTGAAAAAATTTGGATTAAAAGCAAATTCTGAAAGAAGGAAATACCATATTTGATAAAATAAAAATATAGATAATCCAATACCTCCTACTATTAAAGACGGAATTTTCTTTATTAATGGAAAAATGCTTAATATGAAAAATACAATCCAAAATAACGGAAAGACATTATTCATAGATTCAAACCAAGTTGAATAATATTGTGAAGAAAAGAAATACCATAGTTGATAAAATACAAATATAGATAGTCCAGTAACTCCTATAATTAAAGACATATGTTTTTTCATTATATATTTCCCTTCATAAAATAACTCCTAAATTTACAATTAAATCTCAAAATCTTTATTTAATGATTTCAAAAATTCAATTAAAGCGTCTAGTTCCCTATCATTTAATAAGCCTTGATATGTAGGCATCACACCTTGATAACCCGCTACTATCTGTGTTTGTGGCTCAAGAATAGAACTTCTTATATAATTTGCATCAATAATAGTGCTACTCCCATCATCAAATACTCTTTCTTCTCCCCACATCTGACTAGTTTGCAAATAAGATGGACCTACTAAAGCAGAACCATCTAAAGTATGGCAAGTATTACATGCTTTTTTAGTATATAATTTTTCTCCTAATTCATCTAGGGGCATACTGTCATCCTCTGCACCTAATTCTGCAACCCAATCTTTATACTGGGCAGGCTTCATAACAATCACTTTAGCTTCCATGGCAGAATGTGAAGTACCACAATACTCTGTGCAAAAAATGTCATATACTCCTTCTTGCTGAGCATCAAACCACATAACATTATATCTATTAGGTAAAACATCCATTTTAGTTCTCATGACAGGGATAAAAAAACTATGAAGAACATCTTTTGATGATAAAACAAGCTTAATTGGCTGATTAGAAGGAACGACTAATTCATTTAGTGTAGTACCGCCATCTGGATAATCAAAAGTCCAAAACCAACTTTGTCCTGTCACCTTAATTTCAATAGCATCATCTGGAACAATAATCATTTGCAAATAAGATTTGATTCCCCACACAAAAGTAATTGATACCAAGATGAGAGGAACAATAAAAAATAGTGCTTCAAGAATATTGCTATGATCCTTACTACTAGTTAGCCTTACTTCATCGCCTTTCTTAAAACGATATTTTAATGATAAGAAAATCATGCCAAACACAACAATGACAAATAAAACAATTGATGAATAAAAGATAAAATAAAATAGATTATCAATATCATGCGCAAAAGTTGATACTTGTTTAGGAAACAGATATTCTGTTAATCTATCTATCATGTATTTTTACCTTCCCCATCAAATAATTTATCATCTTTTCTCCAGTAATTCCAAAGCATAATACCCAAGAAAATGATAGTAAATATACCTCCTAATCGCATAAAATTGGTAGCAAAAATTGTATAGGTATTTTTATAAGGATCATAATAATAGCAAGCAAGCATGATCTTATCAATTGTGCTTCCTATTTTTCCCTCACCTGCCTCTAAAATTCCTAGTTTTAAGTTTCTTTCTAAAAATTGAATACCATATAAATATCGTGAAATCTTGCCTTCAGGGCTTAATATAGAAATTGCAGAAGGATGCATGTACTCATCTCTATCTTTGTCATAGTAATAGATAAAACCAATGCTATCAGCAACTCTCTTAATATTTTCGTTGCTCCCAGTTAAAAAATGCCAATCATTCTGTAAAATCTGAAGATCATATTTTTCAATATAATTTTTCTTTTTTTCATTAACAAATTTGGTGGTTTCATTGGGATTAATATCAATAGTAATAATTTGATATTCTTCACCAGGATTCAAGGTAAAATTTTCAAGAGTATCTGATAACCCATTTAATATCAAACTGCACAACATCGGGCATTCGAAATAGTTAAGAGTTAAGATAGTGGGTACCCCTTTAGAAAATAAGGCTTCAAGAGAGACTTCCTCCCCTCTTTCATTTATGAAGGTAGTATCTAAAGGAATATAACTTCCTAAATT
>CERX01045736.1_pt1 | contig 12269 bp, 11 predicted proteins | sample 350251 | NCBI WGS metagenome assembly CERX01 (sample SAMEA2621044, study PRJEB7988) | marine metagenome | biome: marine biome (ENVO:00000447); feature: deep chlorophyll maximum layer (ENVO:xxxxxxxx); material: "saline water (ENVO:00002010), including plankton (ENVO:xxxxxxxx)" | depth 50 m
CTGTAAATGATGATTACACAGCGGTTGAAGATATTGTACTGCAAGGAAATGTATTAAATAATGATAGTGATGTGGATAGTGTTACTGGGCCCAATTCCCATGCACAGCTTACAGCAGAATTAATTAATAATGTTTCTAACGGATTTCTAACATTGAATAGTGATGGTACTTTTGGTTATTTGGGAAATAGTAACTACAATGGATCAGATTCATTTACCTATAAGCTAAATGATAGTGCAGGTGGGCTAGATACAGCTAAAGTAACAATATCAATATCCCCAATTAATGATGATCCAGTAGCTAATATTATTAAGTCAAGTATCGTGAGTGTTGTGCTTGAAGACTCAACAAAAACTACGGTAACATTAGATGCTTCTGATTCATACGATTTGGATGAAAACAATCCTAGTGATTCTCTCAGATTTAGCTGGACCCAATTAATTGGGTCCTCACTTGGTACTTTGCCAAACACTCCTTCATTTAAGATTAATGTTGCACCTGGAATTTATCAATTTAAAGTTGTAGTTACCGATGACTCATCAGCTGTTGATTCTGACACTATAGATGTGAGAATAGGAAAACCCATACTTTCAATTGATGAATATGTGTTTGTTCAAAAAGATAATAATAAATTCATTAGCCTGACCTACAAAGAAAATAGTAGCGCATCGTTAGCAAGAAAGAGTAGTCAAATAATTGTAAAGATTCCTCAAGCTCTTAATGGAATAATTGAATTCGATGTTAATCAAAACAATACAAAAATTAACACGCAAGAAATTATTCTTAATCAAGTACTGACAAATAAAAATGAGCTTTATTTTGATGTTAACCCAACAAATGAATTTTTATCAAATGGATTTGAAGCATTAATTGATTCTATAAGTTTCATCACTAAACAAGATGCTGAAAAATTTTCATTAGAATTAGCTATAGTTGATGAAGGATTTGGATTTCAAAAAGATGAAAACATGGATCACACTAATAATAAAATTAGAGTAGGCAGTCCTCAGTTAGATTTTAATTCTGATCAGGTTTTTGTTTTAAGTGATGGCGTTTCCCTAGTCTTAGATACATTAACATATAAAGAATCCAATGTGGTTGGTGTGGGTTTAAAAAGCAGAGGGATTGATATTATTCTACCATCAGGGAACTACAATTGGTCAAAAAGTAATCCCGGATTAGAGGGCGACGCGTATGCAGGTTATTTATATAAAGGGGATACATTGCATATTCAATTAGCTCGTGATATGAATGCAGATGATAGTTTTATGCTAACCACGTTACAACTTAATACGGCTGGAGTACAGTCTCCGCTTTCATTAAATCTAATGGTAAATAATATAGATAATTATGATGATATAACAGATTATACCATACGAGTTGGTCAACCAAGCCTGGAATTTGACTCAGTCCGCGATCTTATTTATCATTACAATCAAGATAACAAAAAATATCCTGATTTGATTTATAGCGAAAATGGAGTAGCGGGAACAGCTACAATTGAAAGCGATATCCAAATTGATATTCCAGAAGCATTTGAGGCAATATTTAATAAAGATGCTATTATTACACTTGTACATTCTGGAAGTAAGGGTAGTATTGGACAAAATCCGCAAATAACCGATAAGACAATAAATATTGATGTGATTGAAGATTTGGGAGCTGATTCAAAAATAATTATTTCTGGCGGATCAGACAAAACAAGTGGATGGTCTCTTAATTGGGTTGATGATAGCTATCGAGATAATTTTGAACTTCGTGTAAATGGAGTAGGCAACAAAGATGCAGAGACAAATCTTCATATTCGAAGAGGCTCTACAAGGTTTGGTATATCAAGCTTGCATGGCTTAAACTATACAAATCCCACGGTTAAGGATCAGATTTTTATGATTGGGCAAAAAGGGGTTTTAATTGAACCTATAGTGATTAAAGAAAACTCTGTGGAAGCTGTAATTAATTCTTATAGTAATATTAGAATTGTGATTCCAGATAGCATGTCTGCGATTTGGAATTCAACGCCAACAGACATTTCAGGTAATGCTTCAACTAAAGTCGGAGTGCCTGACATAAGAGATAATGGCAAAACATTATTCATTCCTGTAAAAGAGAACAATGATTTTGTTGCCTCAGATGAACTAAAATTAAGTGGGGTTACATTCGATATTCAATCTTTACCATCTTCAATAAATTATCTAGAATTACATGTTAATATAGAAAATTCATCATCTGAAAATCCTGAGAAAGACTGGAATGATAAAGATGGGAACGGAATTAGTGTTTCCGCAACAACGGTTGAACTGACTGATGATCTATTAGCCATTATTAATGACTCTTCAATTTTATTGCCCGCTATTCAAATCAAAGAGTCTGATATAGCAGCAGGTATTCTATCTGGTGAATATATTTCTGTAAAATTGAATAGCCCAAATATTACCTGGAATTCTGATATTACTCAACCATCCTTTTCGGGTAATATGGCTTCTAACGTAAATCCTGCTGTTACTTATAGCTCAAATAATAATTTAATGTACATACAACCAACAGCTAATTTTCAAAATGGGGGTGATCTTGAAATAAAAGGTCTAAAAATAAATGCGACCAATACAAAAGTTCTCGCATGTTCATTAAGTATTTCAATTCGAACTGGATCTGAGTATTTTTTAGCGCAAAATAACACAAATGTAATAAAAATAAGCAATCCTAGCTTTTCAAGTATTGCAACACAACGTATTCATGTTGATAAAAAATCAATTAAGCTTAAACCGTTCCTAATTAAAAATGATCCAGATATCCCTTCTCTCGATGTCGATCGCTTAATAACAATAATTTCTCCAAATGACGCCATCTGGGATACAAGTATATCTATAATTAGCTTTAGCGGTTCTGCAAGGTATCGAGTAAGCAATGAAATTGTCTATAGTGACAACGCTGCCAATGCTATGATTAGCATTCAACGAAAATTCTTACCATCAGACTCTTTAATAATTAATGATCTTCGTTTAAAACCTGTAAATAAAACTGCTGATTCTTCAAATTTTTATCTCTCTGTTCCAATTATAGATCAACAAATTTCAAAAAATATAATTGATCCCTATTCAATTAAATTTGGTCGCACCACTGTATCTATACCAAGTCAAAGCTTCATAAAAGGAATGCGCAAAATATCTGAACTTGGATCATTGGTAATTAAAGAAGGCAATCATAGTTCATTTATTGATCCAATAACTGATATTAAATTAATTCTAGATCAAAATCTCCATCTCAAATGGGCTTCTAATCAAACTCTGAGTACTGCAGATAATGCAATGAAAAATAAAATTCGTCTGCAGGATGCATTTATAGAGAAAACAAATGGCATTGATAACATATTAATTATTCCTGTAGATAAAAAATTTGCTAATTCTGATTCTCTTACAATTACTGGATTAAAAGTATTGAATAATTCTTCATTTGATGATAGTTCGACGATTGGTTTTATAAATATACTTTTTGGAGAATACGGATCATCAGATTATTACGCTAATCAAAACGATAGCTTAATTCTTTCTGCGCCCAAACTTACAATGGATAACGATCTTTATATTCTAGCTGGAAATAATAAAAATTATAATCTACCAATGATAGTGCTTAAGGATGACCTAATTCCTATTCTAAAAAAAGAGTACGAGTATCGTCTTTCCTTGCCAAGTAATCTTAATGCAAATTGGGTAACAACCAATCTTGTCAAGCCTGATGAAATAAAAAATATTAACCTAGTTGGAAATAATCTTGTTTTCGAATTATCCAATTCATTTACAAAAGAGAAATCTATTAATATTTCTGGGTTGGGATTATCAGGAGATTTTGAACCAGACTCATTATATAATATTTATTTATTTGACCCTGATAAAAAAGATACTCTAGCAGTTAATAATCAAAAATTGATATCTGGAAAACCAGAGCTAAATTTTGATCAAAATCAATTTTGGCTAGATACGTTATTAGTAAAATCTATAGATCAACTAGTTATTGAAGAATCATATAATAGCATTATGCCCTCTAAAATAAAAATAATTAATACTGAACCGAGTGTTCTTTCATGGTTTAATACCTCTTCAATTTCTGTTGAAAAACAACCGAACGTATCAATTACGCTAGAACAAGACAGTGTAATTATAATTAATAATCTTACAAATGGCATCAAACAACTAATGATCAAAGGGCTCTATTTTAAGCTTAACCCTGATGTCTTTAATGATCCGACCAGCGCTGAATTAAATTTCCCTATTAAAATTCACTACGAATCGCCATACAATACAATGCCTTGGTTGTCTGCTGACTCTTTACAATTTAAACCATCACCTATTATTTCATTACCTACATACTTTTCAACATCTACTGATTCTGGATATATTGAATTGATCACAAATCAAAAGTTCATTTTTAATAATGAGTCTCCATCCTCCGCTGATTTTAATTTTAAACTCTATAATAATATCACTAATGAAATAATAATTAATTCCAATCTTGAAGGAATGAAAATTTCTCCACTAGAAACTTTTACAAGTATCAGCGATACAAATTTTACTCTTTTTGGATTACAGCGCATTCAATACGATATAACTGATTCTTTAATTACAACTTATAATAAAGTTTTTGAAGATTATCCCAACAAAATTTCTGCGAGTATTAATTTTACAGGAAGCGCTATTTCAAATGCCGAAAACAAGCCAAGCGATACCCCTAATAAGTTATGGGATTTTAATTGGGGAGCTATTGATCCTGCTATGATTTCATTGAATCAGAATGCTCGATACTATAATCCCGATTCTACTGATTTTGTAATTAACCTTGGCTCCAATTTTAAAGGAGTTATGAATATAAAATTTGCTCCATTGCTTTCTGCTGATTCATTTCCTGATTATAATATTTCATACAATGACTCTGTCAACAAAGCAAGTATACCAAAATCGTACTTTATTAATAATGAATTACCTGAAGGGCCTATTAAAATCAACTTATCACTATTATCAAAAAATAATTATTCATTTCCTATCGAAAAAAATATAATAATTGATAAAACTGCACCTACCGTAAGCTCTATTAAGCCGCTACCAGGCTTAAGAAAAGATAAAATTTCTGGACATATAATTTCTAATTCAGATACACTTTCTTTTGAATTAAAAGAAGCCCCTTTATGGGAGCCTAATACAAAAAGTAGTTTTTTATTTTCTGATTCAATCTCTTACGGCATGAAGATCATCATGAATAATATTGATACAGTTTATATTGAATCAGGTCGGGTTAAAATGGATAACTATTTTACAACTAAGCTGAGCTATGATTTAAAAAAAGTTCTTCCAGCAATTAAGGAAGGCCCCATGAGCGTACAGCTTATGTTATATGATAATGCTGGTAACATTAATCTTAATTCATATCTATTTACACTAGCTTCAAGCGTTAGTGGCAAAAAAGTTGCAGATAAAATGTTTAATTACCCGAATCCATTTAGCATATCTAGTGGTTCAGGAACAAAAATTCGATACACCCTATTATCATCAAATGCATCTGGAAAGCTTATCGTTTTAGACTCAAGCGGTGATCTTGTATTTTTATATAAATTAACTGCAAGTGAATTAACTGCTGGAACACATATCATTGAATGGAACGGATTGTCTATTTTTGGGAATACACTTGCACCAGGGGTTTACTTCGGATTTTTAGATTTTAACGGTCAAATAATAAGATCAAAAATTGCAGTAATTAATTAATGATAAAAAAATTATATATATTCATTATTAGTACTTTGTCCTTTATCTATACTCAGGACCTATCTGGATATGGATCATTTTTATTGATAAGTCCTTCTGCAAAAGCAACATCCCTTGGCAACACAATGCATTCGGTAATTGAAAGTCCAGCAGCATTATTTTTTAATCCAGCTAATCTGGGGTTTTCAAATAATACAAGCTTTTATGCAAATACCAATACTAATGATAATTACTACGGTAACTACCAATCATTTGGCTTATTAACACCTATCAATCAAGTCAATATAGGTATTGCAGTTTCGCAATTAACAATAGGTGAAATTGAAAACTATAATGACGAGGCGGTGTATCAGGGCAATTTCAGCAGCACTGATCTCGGAGTAATTATTGGCATGTCATATTCGCACAAAAATATGTCATGGGGAATATCAACAAAATATATGAATAGTGTATTTTCATTAAAAGATACTGATAAAAGCGAAGCTTATGGTGTTGACATAGGATTTACCTCCAAAAATTTCGTGTCTAGAGTCCCTTTAATCATTGGATTTAATATTAGCCGATCTTTTGCCAATATAGATGATAAACTCTCAAAAGAATATGTTCCTTCAAAGGTAACTCTCGGATTAAAAAGTTTACAAGATTTCAATACATTTTCATTTGCCCCTTATCTAGATATAATACTTCAAGAGTCAAGGGTAAATACATTGAACTGGGGGATATCGGCTGATTACAGATTAAATCAAATCAACTTATCCAAAGTGTCACTCTTTTTCGGACAAAAAGGGTATTATCTTGAGAATAGCTCAACTATAGAAAAATCAGAACTAAATCAGATTCCAAAAAGATTTAACCTTGGCGTTGGAGGTCAATTAAAAATAGGCACTATAAGTCTTAGTGTGGATTATTCACATAATATTAGTGATTATTATATGAAACGTAATTTTATTACTATATCAATGATTTTTTGATTAATGAAAATTCATTAAACCAATAGCTCTTGAAGATGATTGCTGATAGTTGTTAGCTCTATATCTACTTCTTTTAAAATGTAATCCATTAATTCTTTTTCTTCATTATTTAAATATCCATCACAAGCTAAAATATGCCATACTACAGCTAACGCATCAATCCGATCATTGGCTTCAAGTGATTTAATGAATTGAAGTGAAGATTCTAATGAAATTTCTCCTGATTCGATTTTGTCTTCTACATCTTTTATATTTAAATCTTTGGAAATTTTATTAAGAATTGGGTTCTTAGATAGTTTATATACTTCATCATCTGATAATGTACCATCTGCTTTTCCCATGTGAAAGGCAAGAGAATAGATGGCTTCAGATTTATTTATACTTTCATTTTCCATATTTATTTCAAAATTTAAAGGTTAAACTGTTTCCCAAGTATTATCGCATTTTTCGTTTTTGCATTTTATAGTTTTCCAGGTAATTCCAGTAAGATTATATCTTTTATCTCTACTGCCATCTTTCTTTGTTGGCGTGGTATCCTGATATCGAGTGCTTTGAACTTCAGATGTTCGGGTGCCACATTTATCGCATTTATACCCTTTCAACAACAAATACAAGCCAATGATTGCAGCAAAGAAAATGAATGCGAAAAAGGGGTATTCGAATAAAAAATAAATTAAGACCCAAATGATATCCATAATTAAACTCCTATTTTTAAAGTTTTATAGCTCAGATTCTAAGTCTGGCCTAGCATAAGCAATGAGATAAACCTGATCACCTTTTTTTAATTTATATTGTTTGCTGAATTCTAAATTATTATTGGTTTCGTTTTTTGATTTAGGATTAATTATTAACACTTTTTCTTTTACAGGGTTGCCTTGATGATCAACAATCTTATTGCCATCTTTATCTTTTTTATTTTTTGTGCTACCTAATCCAATAAGAATCACATCTTTTCCTTCCATTGAGACAATAGCTTTTCTTAATTCCTGGAAACTTTTGCCAATATATTTATTAGGTATGTCCTCTATATAAATCTCATTAGTATCTTTTGACTGAGTAAGTAAATCTGAAAAAATATAAGAGACACCTGGAGTTAAGCACGACTGCGCAAGTAATCTTTCCGTTAATAATTCTAAGCAGATAACTTCATTAACAAATGTGTATTCAAGGTATGGTAAATTGCTTGATGATAGAACCTCGGCAACTACATGAATTTTGGTAGTAATATGGTCAATTGCTATTGCAGTCATTATGGTTTTTGTATCAGCACCATCTCCTAATGACTCATCGGCGAGTAAAATAATTGTTGTAGCACTCTCAATCCCTGCTCTTTTTAATGTTTCTTCGTGCGAAGGATTACCTTTGACAATCATAATACCCCTATAAGTTTCGTCTTCTTCAAAATCTGGAACATCTTGGGGGTTTTCAGTTACTACAATGATTGGTCTTTTATTTGTAAGACTTGGATCGTGTAATTCTTTAACCAAAAGGTCAGATTTATTTGTCCAATTACAAATAATGATATGATCTTCAACTCCAAAATCATTTTCTAATTTTTCATTTTTACTCATTTTTTAACCTATATGTTTGTATTTATCAAATGGAATATTGCTGTTAGCAAAGTAAATAATTAAATCATTTTCATGACTACTATTAAGTAAAGTGTCTTTGTTAAATCTAGAGGACTTACTTTTAAATTTTTTCTCAAAATATTCCTGCCGCTTGGGATCTAGCGGGTTTATTTGAAGATAATATTTCGGGTTGCGAAGCTTTCCAAGTTTTTGGCTGCTATCATCCAAAAACTTGCAAAAACCCAAAAGGATACAATTAAATTCTGTATCATGTAAAATAATATTTTTTATTTGACGAAACGATAAGCCGCTTAATGATTTACTGATCAAAGAAAAGCGAATCATTTCATGGTCATTTGACTGGTCATCACCGCCCATAATATTATTATAAACTTTTGTAACGCCCGGCGATAATGCAGATTGCGCTATCAATTTTGTGCTATAATCAGAAACATTGATCCATTCATCAATATCTTTATTTTTTAAATACCTTTTACTTTCTGGTGAGCGTAGCTGCAAAATAGTATATATGTCTTTCCCAAATGTTTCGACTTCCATAGCTTTTTGTATGGTTTCAGGGTCAACAACATCTTCAGGATTATCTTGGTCAAGGTTTGGCAGAATTATTACCCTACAACTTCTTTTTGAGGCTTTAAAAATTAAATTTGTATAACTGCTTGCATAGTTAGAGCTTATGTTTTGATTAAAGATTTTTTTTAAATAATCTTTTTTTTCTGGATTAGATTTTACATACCAAACATTTTTGTAAATTATTTTATCTGTAATAATCAATTCATCGGAATTAGGATCAATGATTAATATATCTCTATTTGAATCGCCATCAATCTTTCTAAATGATGAAATAATTCCAGGCAAATTTTTATTAATCCCCAAAATGATGATGGGATCTATAAATTTAAATTTATAGGGCGCTTCAGCAACAAATCCGGCTCTCTGTGTTGCATTAATAATTATTGTGATTATTTGACCGGATACTAATCCACCAATTATTAATCCACTTATAAGCATTATTACACTTATTATTCTGCTAATTGTATTTAATTGATCGAACTCACTACCCACATCAAATCCGCTAGTAACTTCAATAAAAATTAGCCAATAATAAGCTAAATAATCGGTTTGCGATTGAGGTGAAAATAAATATTGACTTAGAATAGTTAAAGATCCTCCTAAAAACCACACAACAATCAATACCATCATTAAATTTGAAATTTCTTTAGCTCTTCGTCTCAGCTGATATCTTTGAATTACTAAATTAATTCTTCTAGAGATATTATATTTTTTTGAGTACGTCATAAGCAAAATTTGACAAATCTATACCTTCAAATTTCTATTATCAAGATATATATTTTTGCCAAGGAAAAATTTGGCAAACTAAATCTAAATGATCATCTGACAGCCTATAATAAATGAAGGGGTCTATAGTCATTACCTGATACAAAAAAGCCCTCGTATGAAACGAAGGCTTTTTAAAATTTATTGATCAGTGCACATAGAAGGATTTGACCCCCCCCACTTTGCCCTTTTAAGAAATAAGTATTATCTTATTATAAATTAACTATTGCGTGAGTACATTGATTTACTTAATTCACGCACCATAAACTTCATGCATCCATAATCTCTTGACATTGGCCTTGCTTAAGGTGTGCAAATATGTTACAGCATGCTTAGGATTTCTTGCATTTAGATCGTTAATTAATTGCCATTTATATTTATAAGGGCAAAAACCTTTATGCAATTTGATATTCGCTTTGTAGTATTTATTTAAATTGCGCTCATTCATACATACAGCTATCGCTATAAGCCCAATGAATGCAACTAATAACCATACGAGTATTGGATAATTTTCCATGATTTTCTCCTAGTTATTGACATAATTGTATGCTACCAGTTTTTTTCCATCCAAATCATATAAGTTCCATACGCCATTTTTTTTGCTGTTCATATATCTACCCTGTAATGCAATATTTCCATTTTCATGATAATCAATATAATTACCATTTAATTTGTTATTTAAATATTCACCAACTTGTTTTTTATTTCCATTTTCATAGTAACCAATAAAAGACCCATTTAATAAACCATTTTCATATTGGTACTCATATTTAATTTTCCCATTATCATATAGCTCAATGGCTAATCCAGTATATGGAATTTCTTCACCTATTGCATACTGCATGGAAACCAGTTGATCTGTATTAATAGCTCGTTTTTTACCGCATCCATAAAACAAGAAGAATATACTGAGCATGCTTACCAAGGAGGAATTTGGTAAAAATCTGTTTAGAACAAATTTTGAATTAGCATGCTCAGCAATAAACTTCATTTTAATATCACCTTATTTTTCATTTACTGTGATCTTATTAAGAGCCATATTGACTTTTGCTGAGTCGTCACTCTTCTTTTTTTCATCAACTAACTCATCTGCATAGCTTGCAGTGAATGTTTTATCATTCCATTTAAATAAAGAGCCAGGTCCATTTTCTTCTCTAGCCTTTGAAAAAGCTTCACCAAATGTCATTCTATTAGGCATTATGGGTAATAAAGTATTTTCTGTTTCATCTATAATTGGCTCTTTTTCAGTAATTGGTAAATTTGAAAATAAATCCTCACCAATACTCTTTTCTGATTCTTTAAAAGGAACCATAGCTGTTCCTTCGATTGTAGATTCATTTCCTAACGTATTACTCTTGATGATAATTGCAACCAACGCTATAGCAACAAAAGCAGTAATTGAAATGATATCTTTTTTATTATTTCGCACTATTACTCCTTAATAGTTTATTTAAAAAAAAAGGAGGCTCTGCCTAGAACGGCGGCCTCCTTGGTTCATAATGTTATATGTGATTAACTCAGATTTTGTTCCAAATAAACTCTAATTAACTTTTATTGATTTATGAGAGGTGTTTCATTTTGATGCCATAATTATTCCAGTTGAGGCAGAAACAAGATTACCCGTAGAATCATATTCCATAATACAAAACGAGTCTTGATAAATACTCTCTATAGTAATATTGCCATTAGATTTTTTCTTAATAATGGCTGACGAATCATCACCATCAAAATAAGTGCCTTCCACTAGAGAGTCAAACCAAGTTTGTTTCAGAGCTTCGATTGAGATGTATGAATCAGATTTTATCAAGACAGTCAGTGTTAATATGACCCAGAGGCGCTTCATCGGTCTTTGCTTTCTTTAATTATTTTACGATTTTGAATAAGGCCTATTATTGCACCACTAATAGTTAATAATCCACCCAAAAGGATTAATCCAAGTTGAATGAGGTTTTTTTCTTCAGCATCGCTCATCCAAATACCTCCGATGGCCATAGAAATAAATCCTATAGAAATAAATAAATTTGGGTTCAGTTCTAATATTTTTTTCATTTTCTAATCCTTTATTTTAGCCAGAGGTGTTTCATTTATTTTTATCTAATATCGTTTCATATTCTGTTTTAAATCGCACCTCTTCTGTAGTTTTGTGCTTATAGCAATAATAAAATCCATCTTCTTCCACTGATTTTCTATATGAATGACCTAGCCACCCTTGATTGCCAAAAGCTTCAAACTCAACAATTGGTATTTCTACTTTTGTACTTGTACACCCAATTATTACAAATAATATGATCCAGAAGTGTTTCATTCTGAACACACTTATTTTATATCCTGATTATCAATATACCATGCATCTTTACCCGACAAATTATATGTGCCACCTTTAAGTGCTCTTTTTTCCTGAATTTTGTGAAATACAAACCCTCCTAAACCGCCAGTAATAGCACCAAGCCCAGCCATTACTATACCTACCTCAGAATCAAAACCATCTAATGCAGATAATACAAACCCAATGATACTGCATGAAGCAGCTACCAACGGAACAGATTCTGTAGATTTCATCGGAAGAACAATGATATTCGCAACTAATTGAGCGGGAATGATTGTTTGGATTGGTTTTTGGT
>CERX01279855.1_pt1 | contig 12249 bp, 9 predicted proteins | sample 350251 | NCBI WGS metagenome assembly CERX01 (sample SAMEA2621044, study PRJEB7988) | marine metagenome | biome: marine biome (ENVO:00000447); feature: deep chlorophyll maximum layer (ENVO:xxxxxxxx); material: "saline water (ENVO:00002010), including plankton (ENVO:xxxxxxxx)" | depth 50 m
GAAAAGCGGCTTAACTGGGTTGTGTGAATTTGCTTGACCACGTCAGGCAGAAGTCAGAGAAGTAGAAGAGCCAAGTAGCCGGTTCGATGAAATGTTACCTTTTTGGGAAGTGATGTGTAGCGAATTCACTTCTTTTTATGAGTGGCTTGACAGAGTTATTGAACAACCAGTCTAAGAAAAAGCATTTTGGATGACTTTTCTGACAAACATTGAATAAGTCGGGAAAACGATTTTTTCAAATTCACCTCCCCAGTATATTTGATTCCAATACAAAACGTTGGATGAAAATACACATGAATAAAACTGTTGTCTCAATCGCTGTACTTATAGGTATGGCGTCGTCGGGCGCCCTCGCCAAATCAGCGGACGCTTTCATCACACAATGTAAAGCAGAAATGATTGAGGCTATCAGTCCTATCAATGACCAGACAGGTACTTCAGAGCCAGAAGCCATATTAAAAGCCCCAAATGAAAAAGAGCAAGGTTTAACCTCTAAGAACATAGCTAGTCAGAAAAGCACTTCTATTCAACCTAAAGAAGTGGAAACCATAATTGAGGTTGTAGTTGAAGAGCCGCACCCTGGGGATTGGTGTGAAACAAGAAAGGAAGACGAACTTTATTTTGTAAATGAAGAGCGTGGTTACTTCGGTTTCTACCTTAAGAAGGGGGCGCTAATAGAAAACTTAGAGAGGTTGGTCGATTCCTTTTATCCCAATAATCAGGGTTTAATAAGCCGCATAGGCGATCACGTAGTACCTGCAAATACTTGCATTGTTGAAAGAAATAAAGACCTTGTCTTTCAACAAATTGTTGAACCTTATTTTGTTGACAATAATTCGGTTCAATATGGAAGCTTTACGAATAACGTCCACGCTGTTTTTTACAGAAATGACCCAGAGTTCAGCAGATACTTTTCTGGGGTAAGACGCTAATGAACACTCCTAAATTATTACTAACCCTTTCTGTTATCGCTGGTATTGCAGGTTGTTCAGTACTCACCAAACCAAACGAAGCAGAAGAAGCAAATAAATCCGAAATGCTTTTGGCTAAGGCTAGAAGAGATCAGGTAGATTCATCGCCAAATGTACATACCTTTTCATCTATGTATGTGCCAGTTCTAACTCTAAAAGAGTCTCAACTGCCCGGATGGTATAAAACGCCAAAGAGCATCAAAGTAAAAAATAGGGCGTTGGAAGATGTTATTTCGGAGCTAATTGAGAGCAGAGATATTAGGGTTAAATATTTACCTGGAGTAGTGAGAAGTCTAGATGTGTCTCTTTACGGAACGCATAAAACTTTAGGTGGTTACCTAGAAGCGATTGCATCAGCTACAGGGTACCAATTAGATGTGAAAGAAAACCTGGTTACGTTCAGTAAATATGTAGAGCGTGTATTTCCAATTAGAAATATTTCAGGTAACTATGATTTTGCAATTGGTAAAAAGGAAGAGCAATCTCAAAGTAACAATAACTCTTCTAATGGGTTTGCAGCTGCGGAAGCTGTAAAGTCCAATGGTGACGAATTTAGCAATTTAAGTGGAAGTTACGATCCACTAGAAGATTTCAAGGCAGGCGTAGAAACTGTACTTGGCTGTAGAGAAGAAGGTGATAAGTCTTCATTGAACATCGGCTCATCAGGTGGTGAATCTGGTGAGAGAAGCCATGTTCAACAAGCTCTAGAAAGTGATATGAACTTTCAATTATCTCAACTAGATAAGTGTGAAGGGGGGGCAGTAGTTAAAGAACTAAGAAGCGATAACTCATTGCTTGTTAGAGCGCTACCGTTCCAGATGAACAAGGTTGAAAAGTTTATCACTGAAAAAACAGAGCGCGAACTAAGACAAGTAAGAGTTGATGTGACTTTGGCAGCTATAGAGGTTACTGAAGATACAGCTTTCAGCTTAGATTTCGCAGTTCTTGATAATGTTGTCGGTAGTTCAGACCTTGGACTAACAACAGCCTCTAATTTATCCGAAAGCATCATTGGTGGGTTATCTAGTCGAGGTACGGCGACCCTTACACATACCTCAGGTACAAACCTAGCATTAACGGCTCTGCAAAAACAGGGAACTATCCTAGACAAAGCAACTTTACGTGGAGTTGCATTCAACCATCGTATTGCAAAAATCACTGATATAAACAAGCGGTCATTTATATCTGATAGGCCACTAGGAACCACAGCTGAAGTCGGTGTCACATCATCAGTCGAACAAGATGTGGTTGAGTCAGGAAGAGCGCTCTTCATTAAACCAAACATCGGACCTAGCGATGTGGTCATTTATATATCAACAAGCCTTTCGTCTCTAATTGATATTCGTTCGCGCGGTGATGAAGGTGAAGAAGTCGAATCTCCTGAAATTAGCGACCGTGAATTTTCTTCGATGGTTCTTGTTAGACCGGGCAAGCCTGTCCTAGTAGGTGGGTTTACGGTTAATGAAGTTCAAAGCATAACATCTCTAAATGGTGTTTCTGGTATTACACGGAGTTCTACAAACTCAGAAGTTGAGATCGTCATGATTGTAGAGGCTGTCTACATATGAACGCCTTGAAAGCTACTAAGACGGTTTCAGTTCTTGCCGCAAGTGCAAGTGCCATACGAGAGCATCTAGAAGACTTGAAGAGCTTACAGCTCGAACATGGTGCTTTCTACAGAAACGACGCAGGGGTAGTCATTTTTGCCTCGGAAGAGAATTCCACCTTATTTGCTCCTGCACTTCTTGAGCACTTCGATGGGCGAGATGCGATAGTCGTCTATAAGAAAGATGAAAAAGTGTATTTTTTCGCGACGTTCAATGGAAACTTTATAGATGAATTTGAGTTTTCTATTACTGATAGTGATTCAAACGACATTGAAAGGCTTAGAAGGTTTTGTTCACTATACCCATCCGAATTATCCTCGACCCCCTTTTATTCGAATGTCAATGCTGAAGCCGCAGACGAAAATTCCGTTCTCTTAGATGGAATAGAACTGCCGTTATCTATTGAGCGGGAAAAGGGGTTTCAAGAATTAAAGTCTTTAAAACCAGTCTTAGCTTCCGAATTAGAGAAGGAGCTTGCAAGAACCAGCACCTCTAAGTTTCCTTTAAAAAGGTTACTACTTTTATCGGTGATTGGATTTTTCTCATACCTATATTTCCCTGCTGATGAGCCTGTTGAAGTTGTGGCAGATGGCAAGAACAGAGAAGTAAAAGTAATAAACCATTATTTAGGTTTGAAACACTTCTACACCGACGGGAAAAGAGGTGTTAGCCCTAAACCAATTCTCAGAGATGTATACCAACAATTAATGTCTGCAAAGCAACTTCGTGGATGGGAAATCTCTGAGGTTAAGGTGGTTAATGAAGGTGACGGCCAGGTAACAGAATACTTAGTGTTGACATCAACATATGGTCTAGTCGCGGAATTAACGCAGTTCGCACACAAAGGGAAGTACAACCTGAATGTTTCGGGTAGTGAAGCATTTTTAGCAAGAAAAATTTATTCAGAGAGTATCTACAATTCATATGGCCGATTTCATGTAGGTACATTTCACAACTGGCTTAGCTCTGCCACTGACGACCTTTGGGATGACGTCGATTATGCAATTATTCCAAGTCAAAGTGAGACCTCCTCTAGGTGGCAGATAAGTGAGGCCGAAATCACTTTCCCTATATTCCACCCAGAAGATTTAGAGTCATTTGGCTCGTTACTTAAAGGGTTCCCATATTCATTCAGCTATTTAGAAATGAAGGCAATCAATCCATATGTGGATGCATGGGAAGCGGTAGTAAAATTAGAAATAGCAGGAGTTGAAACAAATGCTTAATAAGTTGAAAAACAAGAAATTTGTTTTCGTTGTTGGATTGTCGTTGGCATTGGCCTTTGGGGGGAGTTTTTTTGCGTATGCGATATACGTACAAAAAGATAAACAAACTGACGATATAGCTGCGTTATTTGCGGATGAAAAATTCGAGGTAAACAAAACTGAGAAAAAGCCACCTTTATCTACTGAAAAGAAAACAGAAAAAGTACCTGAGTTTGTACCAGCTCCTGATTACAAAATTCAGTTAGCAATTGCCAAAATATATGACTACGCGCTAAACCCCGAGGCGGAAGCTAAATGGCTAGCGTTAAGGCTTTCATCACGAGCACAGAGAGAGAAAACTCAAAGAGCAAAGTTAGCTGAAGAAGAAGCAAGGGCGTTACTAGAGCGCGAAAAATATCTTCAGAAAGTTAAAGCTGTTAGTGAGGGGGCGACTCTTCGAGACGATGGTGAAACTCTAGCACTCGCGAATAAGCCCGCTACAGAGAAAGTAGAAGAAATTTTGCCCTCTAAAATTATCGTCCAAAGCTATGAGAAAAAAGGAAAATCAAATGCTTCTCGTGTTTCTTTAACTATTGATGGTGTGAGACATGATGGTGTTAGAGAGGGCGTAATGATTGCAGGTCACAGCGTAACCGAACTAAATGACCTCTCGGAGTGCGTTTCTCTTGTCGATACCAGAGTAAGTGGTGGGCTAGTTACAAAGGTTTGTTTTTAGGAGCTCATCATGGAAATAAGCTTTTCTAATAAAAATACCGGATTCTACCAACCTCTAAAATCAGTTGGTGAACTTAGTACTCTCACCTTGGACAAGAATATCTCTCTAATCGAGCAAATATCTAATGAATTGGGTGTTCAGGCTATTTATTTTGAAGGTGGGACGTTAGTAGTTGATGACTACAGCGGCCAAAACAATAGGGATGGCATCTATAAACTAACAAGTACTTTAGAAGAAAATAAGAAACCAACTCGTCGTGTATTGGTAGCAAAAGCTGCAGATATTAAAGCTTATAAAAGCGAAAAAGTTACTTCAGTTGACACTGGCGTTGGTGAGTATGATCAAGAAAAAACTTTGCTTCAGTTTCAAGATCTAATGCAAAAGGTCTATGAACTGGGAGCTGAAGATGTGTACATCACTTTGTCGAAAAGCGCTGACACTGCATACGCACTATTCAAAGTTGATGGAAGGCTCTTATCTCTCACTTACCCATTAAAGAACTATGCTTTTGGTCGAGCAATGTGCGCTGCTGTTTATGATGGTCTTGGTGGGGTCGGGGCAACTATTGGTACCTTTGATGAAGTTACTACTCCGCAAGAAAAAGGATTCAAGTATCCACTTTACGACACACGCGGCGCTTTGTTAGCTAAATTCAGTGTGAGGTACACAAAAACAAAAACATCTCGTTCAGGCGAACTAATGGTAAACCTGCGGATACAAAAGAAGGCTCGAAAAATAGGCGAACTAGGCCTCCCTCAAAATGAACTCGAGCTGTTAGAGCGCAAATCGTCGAAAGCTCAAGGTGCAATAATTACTGCGGGTAGAACCGGTTCTGGAAAGACGACTACTAATTTTGCTGTATTGTTGAATCTCCCTAAAGATAAAAGCTACCAGACTTTTGAAGACCCGATTGAAATAGAAAAACCTTACGAGTATGTGAATATCCATCAAAACTCGATGGATTTGAAGATAGGAATTGATGCCCAGCTGAAAAGTATCATGCGGCAGGCTCCGGACGGGGTTTTTATTCAAGAAATTCGAGATCCACTTACTGCGAAATTTGCAATGGACGTTTGTAATACTGGTCTATTAGCAATAAGCAGTACACACGCACCATCGGCAATAGGTATTCCCAAACGTTTGAATGACTTGGGAGTGACTTTTGCCGACATGTCTACTCCTCAAGGTCTAAGTCTACTCAACTATCTCGCACTTGTAAGATTGCTTTGTACACGCTGCAAAGTACCACTTGAGGAGGCGAAAACAGTTTTCCCTGAAGAATATAATAAGAGAAAGCAATTCTTCAAAGATGTGGCTGTAGATGAAGATGAATTGCAAGGTATTTATTTGAGAAGCCCTCAAGGATGTAGCCATTGCCATTACTCAGGGGAAGACGGCAGAAAACTACTTGTTGAAATGATTGATGTACAGAGTCAAGACAGAAAATTCATTCATGACCAAAAGTGGGATGAATGGCATAAGTACTTGAAGCTTGAAAAAGGTTACCTGCCTGTAAGTGAAAAGGTCCTTTTTGAATTGAGAGAAGGCCGAGTAGATGTAGATAGAGCTGCAGAATTGAGGCTTGGCGAATGATTAGTAATAAATTGAAATCCAAATTCAAAGACGCGCTCTTCCATTGGAAGCTCAAGGCTGACTTTAAAAAACCGCAACAAATAGATTTCATCAAGCAGCTAAATTCATACTTAGTCTCTAATATCGGCATGGTAGAAGCATTGACCAGCACTCGAGAACAGTATGCTGCAACCTACGGAAAGAAACATGTCATTGTTCAGATAACTGACAACTTGATAAAGGCTTCCAGTACCGGGCTTGGATTTAATAAGCTTATGGCAAAGTATTTCGACCCGATCATTGCCGTTGGATTTGAATTAGCCAAACAGGTAAGTGGTGATAAATCTGCAGTGCTTAACATCGTAGATTTGGTTGAACAAGAAGCAATGCTAAAGAGAAATCTGGTTACTTCATTAGCTATGCCTGGATTTGTTCTTTGCTTAGGTATTGGAGCTCAGTATGTGGTCGGCGGATACATTCTACCTATGGTGCCTGGGAAAACTTTACCCGACACTCCAGAAGTTAATTTCTCATTAAGCGTCTACAGCATTCTAAGTAGTTATTGGCCTGTAGCCTTAACCTTTTTTTGTTTTGTTTTCTGGATGTTTGCTCAAGGTCAAGCGAATTGGATGCCTAATGGTAGCTTTGGAAAAAATGCAAAACGAATTGAAGACTATATAGGTGTTAATTCTCTTTCATTACATATAACCAAGTGGCTTAGCAATTTTAGAAAAAAGTTAGACACAGTCTGGCCATTCTCAATTTATAGAGAATTTTGGTCAATCCGACTTTTGCGTTTACTTGGATACCTGAAACTCGCAGATGTAGAAGATATTGAAGCTCTCAAGGTAATTGGAAACTTCTCCCCACCATATATCCAATATTTCACTAAGCAAATGATACGCGGAACAGGAATTGGTAGTGAGAAAAAAGACTATTTCGGAAAGGAACTAGTCAGTGACACACAGATGATTCGTCTTAGAAGATACTTTGAAAATGTCGATAACGAAACATTTGCCAAAGGTTTAGTAGAGGTTAGTAAAAACGCTGAAATAGATTTGAAATTACAAAATGGCAAGTACATCACAAAATTCCAAATGACAGGATTCTTCCTGGGAATAATTCTAGTTTTTTTAGGACTGGGTGGAGTATTAGACGCTCTAGCAGGCTACCAAAACAATCTTTAACAAACGAGGAAATAGCAATGAAAAACTTTAAACCAATGACCAAGCAAAAAGGTTACATCTCAGCCGAGTGGGCAATCATAGGCGTGTTAGCTCTAGGATTGCTCGCATACAATATCAGTAAAAGCGAACCACTTGCGGCGAATGGTAAAGAGCAAAAGTATAACGATGCATTTACTACAATCATCTCACAAGCGCGAATCAAAGCTGAGGGGCGTACAGACGGTTTTGCAACCTTCGATATCGAAGACTTAAGTTCCGAAGGGTATATCTCTGAAGATTTTGGTGATGGTTCGGGTACCAACTTTGATGGTGGTGACTGGAGTATGGCCACCAGCACTGTGGATCAGTTAATTGTCTCGTCAAGCGGCCTCCAAGATGATATTTGCGCACGTGTCGCTGAAAAGTGGGCTGTACATACAGCAGCCACCTGCACCTCTGGAACAGTGACAGTATCAGTCCGTTAATATGCTGATGAAGAAACATCAACAAGGATTCGGTGCGGGTTATATGGTGATGTTTTTAATCATGGGGGGATTACTGTCTACAGTATTCCTCCCACGCCTTTTATCCTCGGGTGTGAACCAGGGGATTTCTAAATTAGAGGCGCAATTTACGCTTGCACAAAAAACATCTACCGCATACTACCTAAGTACTTGCGCATTAGGAGAGATAGAACAAGAAGATTTAGTTTTATCAGGCCTTCTGACTGAAGAAATTACATTTACAGGTCTAACGGGGGTTTTGATTTCTATAGAAAAACCCGGTTTTTCTCCAGCTTTTGTATTTGAAGCTGATGTACCAACCAATAAAGCGCTAGTCAGTTTTTTGTTAAAACGAGGCGCAACCATCACAAATGATCGAATCCGTTACATAACACCATTGTCTGCCAGAAACTCTGCACTCAAACAATCTTTGCTAAATGAGCAAACTTATTTTGCTGGCTCTATTTGTTGAAGACAAAAAGCACAGAAGTTGGTTAGGGAAAATACATGAAAAAAATAAGTCATTTCAAAAAAACGCTAATTATTTTAGGGATAGGGATTATTCCTTTTTACAGCCAAGTTTACGCATCTAATGAGATAGCGAACACAATAGCAGACAACAAAGAAGCTCAGTTTCAGTCTGCAGAAGTCACAGCAATTAAGTTAAATGAGCTTAAAGGTGGGGCACTAAACTACTTCTCTGAGAATGATGTTTGGCCTACAAACATTACTGACTTGGCAACAAACGGTTTCTATTATGGCACTCTCGATACGATGTATGGAACCTCTATATCAGGGGCAATTGTAGGAAATAGTTATGTCCTTTCTGTAGATGTACTTGACCAATCTTTAGCTACTTACATTAGCAATTTTGTAAATGGAAGTGCTTCCGGTTCGGTGGTCTCTGTCCAATTTGGTGCTCCAAGTACACTTGCAATCCTTGATAGTGTAATTTCTCGAGTCGACAATGGAGACCCATCTCGAAATACGATGGAAACCGATCTTCGCCTTGGGGGGAATGATTTGGTTGGGGTAAATAAAGTTGATGCTAATGTGGTTAGTGGTCAACAAGGTAATTTCAATGATGTTCAATCCGAAACCGGTACTATTACATCTTTGTCAGTGGATTCAATTTCTGGCGATACTGGTAATTTAACGACAGTAAACTCCACCACGGTGAACACAACCAATGTGACGGCCACAGGAGTAGCGAATTTAGGCCAAGTTTCGGCTTCCTCAGTGTCAGCGACACAAGTAACGGGAACTAACGGCGTTTATGACAGTGGCGCTAGAGTTTTTTCGCCAGTAAATTTACCAACTAAAAATGATGTTGGTCTAGACAGAGTCCAAAATTACTCTATTACTGATAGTTACACCGGTAATAGTTCAACCCTTTATGCCTCCCAAAAAGCAGTTACTCAGGCTTATACTAAATTAAACAACGAGAAACTCGATAAAAATGCTAAGGCGGTAGATGCTGATAAATTAGATGGTATCGAAAGCTCATCATTTATACGCAGCGATGTTAACGATTATGTAAATGCCAACACTCAATGGCAGGACGGGCGGAGAGTACGTTTTGGTAGCGGTGCAGATAGTGAAGCATTTTACGATGGTAGCAATTTCTATTTACGTAATCTTAATAATGGCAATATCTATATAGATAACCGTCGAAACAACGGCGATGTAGTTTTGAGAGCAGATAACGCATCAGGCTCTACATTAGATGCAGTAAGGGTAGTCGGTTCAGATAACGTAAGCGTAAGGCTATCGCAAGGTGGCACTGAGAGACTAAGAACCACCTCTTTTGGTGTAAATGTAAACGGTCAAATAGAAGCCGATAGAGTCACAGTCAATGGTGCTGATGTGTGGACATCATCCAATGATGGAAGTGGCTCAGGGTTGAGTGCTGATAATCTTGATGGCTTTAATTCAAGTCAATTTATTAGGTCTGATGCTAATCAGAATGTGACAGCGAACACTGAATGGCAGGACAACAACGAAATTAGACTGGGTGCATCCGCTGATATGCGAATGGTACATAATGGAAGCGACTCGTATATTACTAACTATACGGGTTCTTTTTTTGTGCAAAACGCAGCTAACGGTGGAGAGCTAGTTTTTAGAGGTAGAGATTCATCCGGTACTATTCAAGAAGCGATTCGTGTAACTACTGGAACTGATGAAGTTGCAGCCGTACTCTCGCAAAACGGAAACAACAAATTAAGAACTCGTAGCTACGGTGCTGAAGTTTTTGGCCGATTAGAGGCTGATCAAATAACGGTTAATGGTTCAAATGTTTGGACGGCAGCTAGCGATGGTTCTGGCTCGGGATTGAGCGCTGACAACATTGACGGGATTGATAGCACACAATTTCTTCGTGTAGATACTTTTGATTCAGTAAATGCAACAAGTCAATGGCAGGACGGCCATGAAGTAAGATTTGGTAATTCTGGTGACATGCGGTTAGGTCATGACGGCAGTAGCACTTCTTATATTAGAAATAACACAGGCAATTTGGTTCTAGAGAACTATTCTCCTGGCGGCGATGTTGTATTTAGAGCTGAAAATAATGGTGGTACGTTGCGAGAAGCCATTCGAATTGTTACGGGGCCTAATGTTGCTACGAGAATTCTTTTTGACGGGGTTAATAAGCTTGAGACGAGATCATACGGTGCCGAGGTTTTTGGGCGCTTAGAAGCTGACCAGTTGACAGTTAACGGTTCAAACGTTTGGACTGCTGCAAATGATGGTTCCGGTTCTGGGTTGAGCGCAGATAACCTCGACGGTATTAATAGTTCCCAATTTTTAAGAGTCGATCAAGACGACAATATTGCTGCCAACACAGAGTGGCAAGATAACTACTCAGCAAGGTTTGGTAATAGTGCTGACCTCAGAATTTTACATACCGGTTCCACATCCCATATTAGCAATTACACAGGGGAGTTAATAACGGAAAACCGTGCACATGGTGGCGATATGGTTTTCAGGTCTGAAAATACCGGGGGGACTCTAAGAGAGGCAATGAGGGTTGTTGCTGATGGAAATGTATTTGTTCGACTAGCCTACGACAGCAGTGAAAGATTAAAAACCACATCTTATGGTGTTGAAGTAACAGGAAGAGTTGAGGCTGACCAGTTAACAGTTAACGGTTCAAATGTTTGGACCGCTGCAAACGATGGATCGGGTTCTGGTTTAGATGCTGATAAGTTTGATGGATTAAATAGCACTCAGTTTTTACGGACTGATACAAATGATGTTGTAAATGGCCACACCGAGTGGCAAGACAATTACTCAGTTAGACTTGGCTCATCTGCAGATATGAGGATGTACCACAACGGCTCACATTCATACATAGATAACTACACGAATAACCTTTATCTACGAAACATTAAGGCATCAGCTGGTATCCTTATGGAAGCTACTGCAGGCAATGGCAATCGTTATAGAGGGATAGCAATCCATACAGATAGCAATAATGTATGGGGCCGGTTGTATTCGAATGGCAATGCGCGAGTTGATGCGACCAGCGATGGTGCGACTGTTTATGGTGATGTGACAGTAACTGGTGGGGATTTATATTTGGCGGGTAAACGCCTACAGAACAATTCCGGCAACCTTTACTGGGACGGAAAGCAAGTAGCAACTTTAAATGGTGGTGGGTGGTCATCGGCGGAAAGTCGAGTTGCGTTCACTGGCACTGATGGAGTTATGGAAATCGGTCGAATTTTGGATTTTCACGCTGCCGCAAATTCTAGTAAAGATTACGACATGAGATTTTGGGCGGCTGCCGATGAGTTAGTTTTATGGGGCGGCGAACTGACGGTCAGGGATGGTGGTGTCAATATTTCGGGTGATTATAAAGTTAACGGTAGAAAAATCGATAAAGCATATATCGGTTTAGACAAAGTTATGAATTTTTCGATAACAAATAGCTATACAGGAAATAGTAGCAGTTTATATGCCTCGCAGCAGGCGGTTACACAAGCCTATAACAAGCTCAATAATGACAAGTTAGATAAAAATGCAAAAGCCGTTGACGCTGATAAGCTGGATGGTATCGACAGTACTGGCTTTGTTAGGACAAGCAGAAAGATAAACGGTAAAAGTCTTACCAACGATATTACGCTTACCAAATCAGACGTCGGTTTAGGTAATGTTTTGAACTACGGGGTAACTAATGACTATAGAGGAACCTCTTCTACAACATATGTTACTCAAAGAGCATTAAACAATGCCTATAAGGCTGCATTATCCGGTGGGGCTGCAACATTCACAACTTTATGGGAAAATAAGTCTGGACAGGGTTCTGGTGATGTTAGTCTTTCTACTTCTTGGCGAGGATTTGACGAAGTATTTATCGTCGGGTCAAGCGATGGTAAAAGAGACGTTTATACGAAAACATTCACTGAAGAAGAATATGATAGAGCACTTCAAGTATATTTAAGGCTATGTTCGGATTAACTGTTGTTGAATCGAAAAGAGCCTG
>CERX01046448.1_pt1 | contig 12243 bp, 6 predicted proteins | sample 350251 | NCBI WGS metagenome assembly CERX01 (sample SAMEA2621044, study PRJEB7988) | marine metagenome | biome: marine biome (ENVO:00000447); feature: deep chlorophyll maximum layer (ENVO:xxxxxxxx); material: "saline water (ENVO:00002010), including plankton (ENVO:xxxxxxxx)" | depth 50 m
GAGTGGCGGCCCCCCCTGGTTCTTGAACTCGAAGTGCGCTGCAGGCACTCCACTGTTTCCGGTGTCCCCCTTGTGGCCGGTAGGTCCGGTTGGTCCTGTACTACCTGTTGGTCCGGTCCCACTGGCGCCAGTCTCGCCTTTCGGGCCGGTATGTCCGGTTACTCCTGTCGGGCCCGTAGCACCAGTCGGCCCGTCACCGCCAGCACCTCCGGGTGGGCCTTGGGGACCCATAATGCCTTGGTCGCCTTTTTCGCCTTTAGGGCCGCCAGGTGCGCAGCACGGTTTATTTCTTGTGTAGGCTGACGAGGAAGGATATGGCATCTATATAGTATGTCGATATAAATGTCACAGTGACTAGAACACGCCGTCTAGACTAAATGTATCTTCCTGGAGGTCTTTGTTCGCTAGGGCGTACTCTCCTACCCGCTTCTCGAAGAAATTGGTCTTGCCCTCCACGGATATCATCTCCATGAAATCGTATGGGTTTGCCTCGTCGAAGATCTTGCCACATCCTAGCTGCGTCGACAGGCGATCGGCGACGAAGCGGATGTACTGGGACATAGTTGCGGAGTTCATGCCGATCAACCGGCAGGGGAGGGCTTCGCAGATGAACTCGTTCTCGATCTCAACCGCTTCTCGTATAATCTCGACGACTTTCTTCTTGGGAAGCCTCTTAACGAGCTTATTATAGAGAAGAACTGCGAATTCCGTGTGCAACGCCTCGTCACGAGATATCAGTTCGTTAGAGAATGTCAACCCCGGCATCTTTCCTCGCTTCTTTAGCCAGTAAATGGCGCAGAAAGCCCCCGAGAAGAAGATACCCTCGACACATGCAAATGCAATCAGTCTCGTGGCGAATGACGACCGTTTGTCGTTTATCCATTTGATTGCCCAATCTGCTTTCTTCTTGATGCAAGGGAATTCGTCAATAGCTCTGAACAGCTTTGCTTTCTGTTCCCGATCTCTAATGTACTTATCTATGAGCAACGAGTACATTTCTGAGTGTATATTCTCCATGGCTATCTGGAAGCCGTAGAATGCTCTCGCTTCCGAGAGCTGTACCTCGGACATAAAACGCATGCCAAGATTCTCCAGGACAATCCCATCGGACGCGGCGAAAAAAGCGAGCACATGTGAAATGAAGTGTTGCTCATTTTCTGACAGCGACGGCCAGCCATCTTTTGGGGACATGTCCTTTGAGAGGTCGACCTCTTCGGTTCGCCAGAAGCAGTCGACTTGTTTCTTGTACATAGACCATATGTCGTCATCGGCAATGGGGAACATAACGTAGCGATCGGGGTTCTCAGTCAGCAAAGGTTCGGAGCCACCTTTCGACATCCTAAATAGTATTAGTCCAGATTTTTATATGGCTTCAGGATTATATTACTGCCGCAACTAGGGTTGCTATGGGAGGGGGTCGCGATTGACTTTGGGACGCACACCGTCACGTTCCATGATATATTCTGACAGCTATATATATGGGCGTCGCTTCGAGAGACACCAAGATGAATAGAATTAAGACACTAACCTCGCACCATTCCCAGGCAATCGCCGAGGGTTTCGCCAATATGAAAGAGCTAGCACGCAAGAACCCATTTCTTCGCGAAGTTCTGGAAGAGCATCGGAAGGGCGTTAGAGAGACTATTGTGGGTCTTGAGGCCCAGAAGGATGCCTTGGGGGGACTGGTGGAGTACCTTGACGAGAGGCGGGATGCGGGATCGGCCCGAGGCGCGGAGGCCCGTGTGGAGGCCGGACGTGTGATGAACGAGATCAAGAGGATCGATAGAGAGATCGCTCGCCTGACGCGCGACTTCGCATAATTATGTTTAGTTAGTACATAATGCAATCGAGCCCGCAAGATCTGACCCGCTGTCTGCGAGGAGGTTTCAGATATGCTAAGAAGCGCCGAAGGCGCAGCAGGAAGGGAGCGCGAAGGAAATCTTCAGGATTGAACAGTTCGCGTCGCAGGACCAGGTCCCGCGGTACGCGTCAAAAGACCAGTCGGCGTCGTCGGTCTTCTCGGTGAGAATGGAAATCGGCCCGTAGTTTCGCGGCATCGCAAAGCATACGGACTTTTGCAAGCCTGGATGTAGGCATCTCGCCGTTTTCGCGCATTCCTCCATCTTTTCTGGAGTATCCTTATGTAGGAGGTTTTTAGAGATCCTGTACACCATTCAAGGCCATCTCGGCCGGTGCAATTCTCGACTGCCACCACATCGACTCGTACATAGTCCGAAGAACCCACGATGGCATGGAAATTGTTGATCGTAGGATGCTCACCCAAGTTTCCCCCATAGTCGCGGTAGAACTCGCTAGCTGCCGAGAGAATCTCATCGAGTTCCGGACCAAGGAAGTCGTCAACGGATAATATCTCTCGTACGATGAAGCGCTCGGCGATGTCTTGGGGAGGTTCTTCAGAAGCACCGTGAACCTGAGGGTGATACAGTTCACAAAGCGCGAGGTGCAGCACCATCTTAGTAAAACAATGGCGAAGCCTTTATTTTCTCTGTTCATTGTATATGAAGCTCGACGTGAAATCACTCCTGAAGGACAAGAACGTGCTTTACGTCGTCTTGTTTCTGGCGGTCATGAACCTGTTCGGCTATTTGATGCTGCGGGACCTCGATGCCGTCTTCTTTTTCCTAGCACTGGGACTTGTAACGTCCTACTTTAGCAAGAACATGATCATCGTGATGATAGTGGCTATGATCGGAACCAATCTGTTAATGAGTACGCGGCGTCCTACGAAAGAGGGATTCGAGGGTGAGGATGGCACGAAGAAGGCTGAGGGTGGAAAGCACAAAGGGTCCGCGTCGGATACGGTCTCTCCTGCCTCGGCAGAAGAAGACGAAGAAGAGGCCACGGGGAAGAAGCCAAACATCGACTACGCCAGTACTCTCGAGAAGGCCTATGACAACCTCGATAAGCTTCTTGGGTCTGATGCTTTGAAGCATATGAGCGATAGGACGCAGAATCTGGCAGCGCAGCAGGCAAACCTCATGGAAACCATGAAAGGCATGGAACCAATGATGCAGCGGGCCGGGCAAATGCTAGAGGGCTTAGACGTAGGCCAAATGGGAGGGATGATCGAAGGGCTCACTAAGAAGCTGGAAGGATTGAAGATGTAGTAAGCGAAAATCTTGCTGTAGTATATAATGGGTCGTCGATGTCCGCCTGGAGTAATCTGTATAGAAAACGTCACTATCTTTATGGTAATGATCGTTGTCCTTGGCGTCGCCCTTTTCTTCCAAATGAGATCAGACTCGCCGATCAGAGAGAAAGTCGTTGTCAAAGAGCAAGGTAGTACAGGACTGTTTCCTCGGCCAAGTTACTCGTTCTCCAACGTTTCTGAAGATGTTCTATTGAATCCGTACCAGGCTCCATTGAGGGATGACAGAGTATTTCCGCGTCTGGGCGGAGATCCCAGAGGAGTTCCCATCAATGTCAGAACGCAGGGTGTGGACTCGAGTTATCGGCAAGTGGGCATACTGACTAGGGGTAACAGTGGCGATACCATACTTCCGCTCATGGGGCGTCCCCTACTCACGAACCGGGACAAATGGAATTTCTACACCATGAACGATAAGAACAATATGATAAAGCTCCCGGTTACCTTCAAAGGAAAAAGCTGCACTAACGAGTACGGTTGTGATAATATATATAATGGAGATACTGTCTACGTGGAGGGATACAATGATACATTCAAAGCAACAGTTTATGAGAACGACGTGATGAGATACATACCTTATTTGTAGTGGGATTCGACTCTATCTTGATCGAATCGCACATTGCAAGACTATGCGGAGTGAGGACGGCTCTGGAGTGCAACGGTGATGCCGAGGCAACTTTCCAGGGGGTTTGCGTCTCCCTCGGGCTCGGCCAGGACGCCCTCGATCGGAAGAGTGGGCGCATAGCGGCGCGGGCACCCGCCCCACATGAGCCAGAGTTGTGGAGTCGCGAGACTGGGCGTTCCCGAGGGATCTGGAGTCCAGTCAACTTCCGCGGGAGGCGGATAGCTCGGAGGAGCGCGGATTGCGGGAGCCTCGCGCTCGGTGCTATTCCGGACGGGGCGGTCGACATTCAGTATGTAGAATGGTGTGGACGGAGATGCGCGGGCCTGCTCGCGGGCTGTCACTTGTCCAGAACCCACGCAGAGGACCAGGATCGGAACTTTGTTCTTTGGGTGGTTCGCCACGCGCTGCACCAGTGCAAGGTGCGCGAGGCCATGACGAGCGAACCGCTCTGTGTGATCTTCGCCACAGTCGGGTCCCGGGATGTCGCATACGTCGATGCCCGCCTCTGCCAGGCTACGGCCGAGGGCGGCTTCCCATGTGCTCGTGCAAGGGGTCTCATTGTCGAGCAATACATCATCGGTCTTCCCTGCGGCCGATCGCTGTTCTCGCTCCTCGGTTGTCCGCGCCCGGAGCGCGGGCTGGATCGGCAGGGAACCTTGCCGATCCTTCCAGGTCCGAAAGATGCACTCCTGCATTCCGGCGTCGCTGTAGCCATCTCCATCCCAGTGAACCCCAATGCAGTGGTCTCCGAGAAGTGGGTGGCTAGTAGCGAAGTCGAAGACAGCTGGTGTGTCCATTCTGGACACGAGTCCCTTCACAACCGTTACATGCCCGCGCACATTCCAGCTGCAGAGGGCAAGGCTCAGATCGTCGGGCTTGATGCCGTGCTGGACAGTGCGCACGGGGCGCCCGTTGTATGGAACATCCGGGGTGAGAGGTTCTTGAACTAATAAGTCGCGAAAGCGCTGGTCGTTCTCGGATGGCAGCTCGCGAAGTCGGGCTTCCACGGCAGAGCGTCGCTCAACGTTCTGGCAGGCGCGCACGAGGCCATTGAGCTCGATGCAGAGTTGTGCCGTGACCCGCTCGGAGTGACGGTCGGAGGAGGCCGCTGCCAACTCAGCTTCTAGGAAGTCGATTCGGCGCTGGCGGCAATCTAGGCAGCCGTGAGTCCAAGGATGCTCGAAGTCCCAGTCGCCAACCCAGCGCTCTGCAAGCCGGTGAAGCATGGCGTTGCCACCGGCCTCGCACCACTGGAATAAGAGATCCGTCGAGGGCTCGACGTCCCAGAGACCGTCCGAGGCCAAGATCACATGGACGCGAGCGCCGACCGGGGCTCTCACACGGTAGTAGTCCCAGTTCCGGCCAGTAACCCCCAGAGGCTGATGGCCGATCGATCGCGACATCTGAAACTCCTTCTCAGCCGAGGAGAAGTTCACGCGAAGGCCGGGTTCCATGGTAGCCCGCGGTCGCCCCGAGTCCGCGACGGGCGGCAGGGGCTTGAGCATGCTAGCATCGGTCTGGAGGAGACCGCACTCGAGACCGGCTTGCTGCAACTCTTCGAGATTCGGGTCGCTTGGCAGATCGTCCAATGTGGCCGAATGCTTATCTTGGAGCAGGCGGAGAAGCTCGGCGCGATTCTCGGCGGAGTGATCGACGGTGCGCACGAGGGTCGTGACCTCGCCATCTTGCTCGGCTAGAACGATTCCACGCGAGTCGCCAGCATTCCACAGCTCGATCTCGCCGCAAAGGGTCATGCGCGCCATGACAATGCAGGCGCCACTCTCCTCTGTGCCTCCGGGATACCCGGCTGCGAGTAGCTTCTCGAGCTCAGCGCCTGGATCGTTGGTCGACATGCAGCGCTCGAACTCGAGATCCGACAGGCTGCGAAGGAAGCGCGGGACTGTCGACAGAGTGCCGTGGCCGTCGGCCACGAGCATCCATTGGCAATCCTTGAACGGACCGCACGAGATCGTTCCACCTCGCGAGACATCCTGATCGGAGTCGAGCCCCCACTCGGCGGCGAAGAGGGTTTTTCCATGGTCGGAGACGAAGTCTGCGCACACCTTTGGAGAGGATTGAGCGCGATAGAGGGGAACTCCTACGCGCGCGAGGTCGGCGAGGAGGGCGGAGGTCTGAGTTGACTCAGTTTTGTTGGTCATGTATGCCATTATGCTAAGGACTTTACTGACTACTATGGATGGCTGGTGTTTCAATTTTCTGTAAAACTTTACACATGTGAAGTTTTACAAACTAAGCACGCTTTCTGCGATTCTTCATCGATATATGCCGCTTACGAGATTTCCCTCTGCGCTGGCTCCTTCGGCGTTTCCCGGACTTTCCCCGCAGTTTACGGACACTGGGACCTCCTCCCACATCGCTTCCGGACTGGGGTTGAGGACCCGGACCATCGTCATTCCCTGGCTGAGGCTGGGGAGCTGTGGCCGGCGTGCTCAGTCCTTCGATTTCACACTGTCCGTCTTTGCAGACGCCAACGAGGGCCCGGGTGGTGGCAGCATCGAGTGATATTTCCGTGTTCCCAGTCCTGACCGCTTCCTTGACCTTGTCCATGAGTTCCACGACGGCTGGATCGGCCTTAGGGGGGAGAGGCACCACCGGTGGGGCGGGAGGTAGCACGGCAAGTGCCCGCTCTTCCGCAGGTGTAATATCGAGCTGTCGTGCCTTTTCATCGACCCGCTCGCTGGACTCCTGGGCCGCAACGAGATCTTTCTCTGCCTGTACCTCGCCCTCTAAAGCTCCCATCAATGCTGAGCCCGTGCGTTCCTCCAGAAGAGCCAGTGCCTCCGCATCGTTTGCGCCACCTTCCATTCCTTCCTGAAAGAAGCGCGGGAATTCTTGCTGCAGTTGTTCCATCGTTAGTCCGACAACGAGTCGGCTCTTACCGTCGGGAAGAATGTCCAAACGTCCCAGTCGGGTCATTCGTCCATCCTGATTAAGGAGTTCGATATCGTGATTTCCGGGTTCGGCACCACTGCGCGCTTCTGGAGCCTCGCTAGCATCAGGTAGGGGGTCCAAGCCACCCTGTACAGCGGCGGCAGTCCAGCCTTCTAGTGATGTTCCAGGGGTCACAATTACTTCCTTCAAGAGCCTTTGACCTGGAGGAGGATCTCCCGGCAGGCCGGGTGTGAGATTAACGCCAATCACCCGAATCTTCACCTCGGATGGCTCCTGAGCTGTAATTCTCGCCTTCTCGAGTTCGGCCTCGGCCTCGTCTAACTGCTCGCGAAGTTGACTGGCTTCTCCAGCTTCCCTAGCACTTACCTTGGCGGCTTCTTGCTCCCGGGCTTCTTGCCGTTTTCCATCTGCGGCCCATGCGGCAAGGTCCATCGCCTGCGACCCTTCGGGTATGATGCCCGAAGGTGTTTCCCACAGACAATTATGGGGAGGATGACGGTCTCGTAGGCATTGGTCCGGGAATTTCGGGTCTACAAGTTTCTGAAAACCAAGTTGCGTGTACAGGGCGTGTCTTTTCGCCGTCTCCCGGGCTTCTTGCTTTGCGGCCTCCTCAGCGCTCATCTCGCGAGAGATGCATGGCAGGTTCGAAGGACTGACTTGTAGACAAAACTTCCGAGGCACAGTCTTATCTTTGAATCTCTCTCCCTTGGGGAACTGTTGCAGATACTGAGCCGAGAACTTCGTGCAGCAAACGGGGTAGTTCATGTAGTCGCTGTAGAAGCGAGCACCCAGCTGGGCCATCTGGTTCCAGTCGAAAGCCGGAGTCCCACGCGCAAGCATCTTGTACATGCCTTCTGACCACGAGTCAACTGCCGCTTTCTCAAGCTCTCCACCCGCCTGCGTAGTCTGGAGCGATGGAGGGGGAATATAAATGAGCTTGCTTTGCAGGCTCTTGGTGACGTCAGTTACTATTGTGGACGCTGCTGCCGCAGGGACATTCGGAAGCTCATTGAGGCCTAAGTTGCTGGCCGAGTCAGGGACCTTGAAGGCACTAGGGCCCTGGTCCTGTGGGGGTGCCCCTTCCTTTGCCTGTTCGGCTTCCGCGGCTTCCGCTGCCAACTGAGCCTTAGACTTACGCTTCTGGCCGTCTACGAGAGACGCCTGCAGTGCTCCACGTATGCGATTGACGGTTTCGATGTTAGTTCTCTGCTGCTCCTTCTGGTCCTGAGGGGCCTGTATTTCATCTGGGGCTTGCGCCGTTCCTGGGACCCTATTTCGTTGAAATCGGGCCTGGTTCCAAGATGCTGAGTCGTTCGTGAAAAGGGAAGTGGCTGCATCGTAGTACGCCTTCTTGTCGTCGTCTGCGATTCCACAACCGTTTGACCCGCCTCCCTGTATCAGAAACTTCTTATACCAGTCACATGCAAGTTCATGTATGATTCTTGTAGGGGTCCAGGCTGCTTTTTTGATGGGTTCCCCTGGGAACTCTTCCGGCACCGAGAGGAATTGGGCCAGTTCGCGCAGACCATCCGTGGCCCCCCTGCCCCGCGTTTGTTTATTTCGCATCTGAGTGAGAGAGTCGCAGAATAGAGCGAGCCATTCAAGGCGCACGGTTGTCTCATTGCCAGCGTCGCCTTTGGGTGGGGGTGGTACCTTCCCGCTGCCGTCTGGAACTGATACGTTGTACGGTTTCTTCGGGTTCTGCTGTTTATCGCGAATCAAGGACAGGGGGAATGGTGACGTGGGCCCGCTTCCCCGACCGGACCGCCTCCGTGGACCCGCGAAGAGTGCCGTAAGGTTCGCCCATTCGTCGCCTTCGATGAAGAGTTTGCTGAAAATCTCTTCAATTTGGGACCAGCGATGGAACACAACCCATTCTATTGGTTCCTCAACGCCGGGCAATTTCTTCGTTATGCGGAGCGAATACCAGGAGACGCCGTCAAAACTCGCCGCTGAGGTAGTGCCGAAGAATCTCCCAGATGACTCGGTCGTGAGGTTGAATCCTGGGCTGTACTCCGCGTTCAGGGCCCAGGGGTTAGGGACCCTATCTGCACGAGCTTTGCTCATATCGGGTGTGACGAGACACACTGTCCATTCGTCTGCAAGTATGTCATCAATGGTGAAGTTCTTGCGCTGGTCTGCCAAACTGACCAGGCCTTCGGCTACCTCAAGCATTTCGTCGCAGTCGTCTGACCTCGCGCTGTCGAAATACTCTCCAAGGCCGGGAATTCTGGCTTGTTGGTCCAGGGTCACACCCAGAGAAGCGCTTTGAGGCTTGTTTGTTCGTCCTCGCCGCAGGTTGCTGATAGGAGCGCTATAGCCGGTCAATAGGTAGTCAACGGCCGCCTTGCTTAGAACGGGAGGGGATGGAATAACCGGTTGCCTCTCGAGTTCAAAGTGACTGCCGGAATCGGGATATCCGGACCCAGAGGGCCACTCTATTCCAGGGCCAACCACATCATTGAGCCGAGGCCACAGACGTGGCAACTGGTCGGGGGGAGGATCTGCAGTTTGATAGCCTATTTCATCAAGGTCCGTGTTGGTGCCGAGTATGCCCTTCCAGAACACCCGCTGTGCCTGTCCAGTGCCTCCCCACCAGCTCATCTCGGCAAGGATTTCAAGGCGTGCTAGCTGGTCTGCCCTCGGGGCGTTACCCTCAATGTCCTGCACCAACTCCAGACGGGACGGAAACCAAGGTTTGCTCGTTATGCTACCGTTGTCCTTATTTGCGTACCATTCCTTTGGGGCGTCCGCTCCTGGAGCCAGGTACTTTCTCTTCCAGATCTCATAGAGGTCTGCGTAATTCATGCCGTAGTAGTCGGGAACCTCAACTGTGAGATTGGTATCGTTTGGTCTGTTCGGGTCAAAGTTGTCAATCAAGAACGGCGACGCCTTGGTGCAGGACCTCTTCCCCTGTTCACAATCACGCCCGTTGAGGCGACGGTCCACCACGTTCCACTGGGCAGACCGTGCGCGCTTGAGCAGTTCCTCTCCCCCAAGGTCCCGTGCGATGATTCCCCAGGGAGAGGTCGGATTCGGGTTCGTACTCAGTGCTTGCACATATTCTTTCAAGCTGTCCACTTTATAGTTCACGTCTATGCCGAAGAAAGCCTGGACCTTCTGAACCTGGCTAAGTTCTCCACAGGCGATTACCCGTCCATTTTCCTCTCTTGGAACTTTTCCGTCCGGGAGTGGCTTCTCTTCGTACTGTAGGCCCATTGGAGCGTGAGAACCACCTTGACTTATGTAGCAAACCAAGCAGATGAACCTAGTAATCGCTTCCATATTGGTATCGATAGATGCCTGGTCCTGGAGGGGCATTGGAGCAAGTTTCGAAAGACTATCAAACTTCTGGAGTTCGACAGCAAGCTTGGACGACCTATTAGACGCGGCCCATTGCTTGACGGTGTCATAGAGGTTCGAAATGTCAGTGGGGCGAAGTAGGATATAGTTAGTCGGGTAAATGTCGTCGAGCACATCACCCAGCCCACACCCGAACAGCTTATCTATCTCGTCAGGGAACTTCAGCTTCAGTGACTCTACGTCTCTCTTGATAAGTCCGCGCACGAACCTTACGCGTTCCATCCACGCTCCGGGCGTCTGGGCCAGACCTGCGTCGCGTAGAAACTCGGAATTGTCGGCGAACTTCTTCAAGAGGCCCAAACGCGTTATGTTTGCGAAGATGCCGGGGCGCAGTCGAGTTGCTAGCTCATTAGCGCTCAGTTTTCCCTCAGCCTCGGCGGCTTCATCCTCTTCTGCCAACTCCTCTAGACGGGTAGCGATTTTCTCTCCTATTGCGGCAGCCTTTGCCTGTTGTTGCTCATTGGGCTGTGCCTCCTCAGTCATAAGCTTCTTTAGGTCGTCGAACTCCTGTGTAAGCGGAATGCCCGAATCACCCGGTTTATCAAGGAGGTTGTATGAGGGACCGGCGACCTCTCCCAACAATTCCAACGCATAGTCGACCGAGAAAGCTCCGGGGGTGAAGTCGGCAAAATCTATGCCTGTAGCATTCCCCATCCATCCGAGTGGAATGATCGCTCCATTCTCTCCATGGCAGCTCGCCACTCCCACTTCCTTCGATAATCCTAGAAGTAGACGATCGTCGAAAGCCATAGCCCGCCGGGCCCGGGAAGCCCACTGATCTCGGGGAATGCTCCGCAATTCATCATCGTTGTCCGCATTTATGCAGATTCCACCGAGAAGTCGGGCAAACTCTGCGTACCTTACTCGGTCTTCCGGCTTTTCCTCCAGTTTCGGGGGGAACCTAAACTCCGCCATGCAGGCTGCTATCTTGGAGGCGGCTTCGGCAATCCCTTTCACGCTGGGGCCAACATCGTGCTGGGTCACTCGCACGACGAACATGGTCATCTCGGGGTTATTGCGCAGTTCTAGCCTGCTGCTATTGTTCCAAATCCGCTGTTGGTCCTCTGTCCAGTAGGCACGCAGAGCCCGGAGCTTTTCTCCAGCTTGGGCACTAATTTGTTCACCAGTTGGAGCGACGGCAGCGCCGTCCCATGCGTTTTCAGCTTCTTGTTCCAGGGTATCAAGTGCTTGTTTATTCGCGGGCGCCTGAGCTTTTGCCTTGTCATCGACATAAATTATCTTAAAAGCCTCTTCGGACATGGGAACATTGCTGTAGGGCCCCGGTGGACTCGTATCGGGATTGAGCGATGCGGGAAGATCGTATCCGTCCCCTGGTTTCGGTACGCGGACGCCCTCTTGAGGGCCGACATTAGCATCCCACAACTGCGGGTTGCGAGCCTTCGCCTCGCCAAGTCCCGGGCCGACGATGCCAACCACTTTTGCTGTCCACTGAAGCCATCTGTCCTTGTCGAATTCGAGATCGAATGGTTTGCATATATCTCGCTCAGCCTGCTGCGGTTGCAGTGGTGCCTGCTGCGGTTGCAGTGGTGCCGGCGGAGGCCCTGGAGGAGGTCCAGGAGGAGGAGGCGGTTGTACTGGTGTCGAGGTTGATGGAGGAGGCCCTGGAGGAGGAGGCGGTTGTTCCGGCACGTCAGGTAGAGGATCGCTCAGTACTGGATCACTCGCTCCTGAATCACTACTTGACGGAGCGCTGAGACGTAGGCTCTCTTCCTCGGGACTAGCATCGGACGCACTCCGACTACTTGACGGAGCGCTAAGATCTAGGCTTCCTTCGGATGCCCTTTCGGGATCTAGGCTTCCTTCGGATGCCCTTTCGGGACCAGGTATGTTCCCTGCCTCTGACTCTGCACTGAGATCGGATATTCCTTCAAAACTTCTTTGAGACTCCGTATCCGTATCCGGACGCTCACTCATTCCTTCTACATTAGGCGGAGAAATTCCCGCAGCCTTAACGCCGAGGTCCTGGTCTCTGTCGGAGTCTGAGGTCGGATCCCCGGATGGCATCCACTCCGATGATGCCTCCTCGATCTCGCCCTCCGAGGAATCCGAAATTGCGCGCTCAGAAGCCGTCACTTCCGATGGCTCGTCGCCTCTCTCGGATGCTGCCTCCGTCGGCAGGGGTGATACTGGAGTATCAGGGGCCTGCGCGATC
>CERX01079627.1_pt1 | contig 12217 bp, 9 predicted proteins | sample 350251 | NCBI WGS metagenome assembly CERX01 (sample SAMEA2621044, study PRJEB7988) | marine metagenome | biome: marine biome (ENVO:00000447); feature: deep chlorophyll maximum layer (ENVO:xxxxxxxx); material: "saline water (ENVO:00002010), including plankton (ENVO:xxxxxxxx)" | depth 50 m
CAGACAAAACGCACCAGAGCGCTGCCATCCTGGGTCACCGGATAACCGGCAATACCCTGCTCGCCGGCCAGCTCCTGCATCTCGGCGGCCGCCTCCCCTTCAAAGCCCGGACGGCAATGTAGCAACAATTCCTGCATGTCTCGCTCCCGCTGGATAATCGGGCGTACTGTACAGGCAGCGGCTGGTCGGTTGAAGTGGCAAGTCAGCCTGTACAGCGCGCGAGAACGGCTGGCCGCGCCACGCCTCCCGCAACCCGCGAACCAGCAACATGAGATTTCCTAATGTTCTTTTGAAAAGAGTTCATTTTTTTTCAACAGGTGTCCCTGCCTACAATACGCACCATTCCAGGCCACACCGCGACGCTAGTGGCTTGACCTCAGACACCAGGACACCAGATTGCGATGACTACCGAATTTACCTTTGCGCTCAAGAGTATTCCGTTCGACGAGGACTACCGCCCCGCCGACAACACCCGTATTACCACCAACTTCGCCAACCTGGCGCGCGGTGCAAGCCGAGAGCAGAACCTGCGCAATACCTTGGCCATGATCAACAACCGCTTCAACGCACTGGCCCAGTGGGATAACCCCAAAGGTGACCGCTACGCTGTCGAGCTGGAAATCGTCTCCGTCGAGCTGACCGTCAAGGCCGACAACAACGGCGCCAGCTTCCCGGCCATTGAAGTGCTGAAGACTCACATTCTTGACCGCAAGACCAATCAGCGTATTGAGGGAATCGTTGGCAACAACTTCTCGTCCTACGTGCGTGATTACGACTTCAGCGTGCTGCTGCTGGAGCACAACAAGGGCCAGCCCTCGTTCAGCATTCCGGACAACTTTGGCGATCTGCACGGCAAGCTGTTCCAGCACTTCATCAAGTCGCCCACCTATCGGGAGCATTTCAGCAAACCGCCGGTGATCTGCCTGAGCGTATCGGATGCCAAGGTCTATCAGCGCACTGAAAACCATCACCCGGTGCTTGGCGTTGAATACGAGCCCAACGAGTCCTCCCTGACCGAGCAGTACTTCAAGAAGATGGGCTTGCAGGTGCGTTACTTCATGCCACCAAACAGCGCCGCGCCGCTGGCCTTCTACTTCTTTGGTGATCTGCTGAACGACTACACCAGCCTTGAGCTGATCAGCACCATCAGCACCATGGAGACCTTCCAGCGCATCTATCGGCCCGAGATCTACAACGCCAATGCACCGGCTGGCCAGTGCTATCAACCTAATCTGAAGAATCAGGACCACTCGTTGACCAAGATTGTCTACGACCGCCAGGAGCGTAGCCAGCTGGCCATCGAGCAGGGCCGCTTTGCCGAAGAGCAGTTCATCAAACCCTATCAGCGCGTGCTTGAGCAGTGGTCTGCCAGCTACACCCTTTAACCCGGACACCGTCAAAACACATGAAAAAGCTACTCCCCACCTCGACCGCAGGCAGCCTGCCCAAACCGGCTTGGCTGGCCCAACCCGAGACCCTGTGGTCACCCTGGAAGCTGGAAGGCGACGCCCTACTGGAGGGCAAGCAGGACGCCCTGCGCATATCACTGCAAGAGCAGCAGCGAGCCGGTATCGACATCGTTAGCGACGGCGAGCAAACCCGCCAGCACTTTGTCACCACCTTTATCGAGCACCTCGACGGGGTGGATTTCGAGCAGCGCGAAACCGTCCGTATTCGTGACCGCTACGACGCCAGCGTGCCCACAGTCGTCGGCGCGGTGACACGGCAAAAGCCGGTCTTTGTTGAGGACGCCAAGTTTCTGCGCAAACAAACCAATCAGCCGATCAAATGGGCCCTGCCGGGTCCGATGACGATGATCGACACCCTGTACGACGCGCACTACAAGAGCCGCGAAAAACTCGCCTGGGAATTTGCCAAGATTCTCAACCAGGAAGCCAAAGAGCTGGAAGCGGCGGGCGTGGATATCATCCAGTTCGATGAGCCGGCCTTTAACGTGTTTTTCGATGAGGTCAACGATTGGGGCGTGGCGACCCTGGAGCGTGCCATCGAAGGCCTGAAATGCGAAACCGCCGTGCACATCTGCTACGGCTACGGCATCAAGGCCAACACCGACTGGAAGAAAACCCTCGGCTCCGAGTGGCGTCAGTATGAAGAGGCCTTCCCCAAGCTGCAGCAATCCAAGATCGACATGGTTTCGCTGGAATGCCACAACTCCCACGTACCCATGGAGCTGATCGAGCTGATTCGCGGCAAGAAGGTCATGGTCGGCGCCATTGATGTGGCTAACCATACCGTTGAAACGCCCGAGGAAGTCGCCAACACCCTGCGCAAAGCGCTGCAGTTTGTTGATGCCGACAAGCTCTACCCATGCACCAACTGCGGTATGGCCCCCCTGCCCCGCGAGGTGGCGCGCGGCAAGCTGAATGCGCTGGCCGCCGGTGCCGAGATCGTCCGCCGGGAACTGCTGGCCTGACGAAGCAGCGGCGCCGCCAACCCGGCGCCGCCCTCTCCCAACGCCGGCAACGCGCCGGCCGCACTTGCAACAGGATTGACTATGACACGCCCCACGTCGGTTATTGAGCCGCTCAACTTTCGCGAAGCCCTAGGGCATTACGCCTCCGGCATCACCGTGATTACCTCGCTGGTGGATGGCGAGCCGCTTGGCTTCACCTGCCAGTCGTTCTACAGCGTCTCAATGAGTCCGCCGCTGGTGTCTTTCAGCGTTATGGCCAACTCCTACAGCTATCCGAAAATTCGGCGCGCCGGCCGCTTTGCGGTGAACGTATTGTCCGGCGAGCAGGCGCATATCTCCAACCAGTTCGCGCGGCAAGGGGGCGACAAATGGCAGGGCGTAGACTGGCAAACATCGCCGCTGGGCAACCCGGTGATTGGCGGCAGCCTGCACTGGTTTGATTGCGAAATACACGCCGAGCACGCCGCCGGTGATCATCTGATCGTGATTGGCGAGGTAAAAGCGCTCAACCTGCAAGATGCTCCGGCCAGCGAGCCACTGCTGTACTTCAAGGGCCAATACCGCAGTCTGGCGGAACACAGCGCGGCCTGAGTGGCAGCATAGGGGCCTGGCGCCTGAATCCTGCTCATCTTTGCCGTGCTATAGTCCGGTTTTTCTCATATTCCAGGTTCCGTCATGCTTGAACTCCGCCACCTGCGCACCCTCAGCACCCTGCGCGACGCCGAAAGCCTGGTTGAGGCGGCCGAGCGCCTGCATCTGACCCAATCCGCGCTGTCCCACCAGCTCAAGGACCTGGAAGAGAAGCTCGGCATGACCTTGTTTGTTCGCAAGACCAAGCCGGTGCGCTTCACCAGCGCCGGGCTGCGCCTATTGCGACTGGCCGACAACCTGCTGCCGCAAGTGCGGCAGGCCGAGCGCGACATTCAGCGGCTGGCTGGCGGCCAGGCCGGGCGCTTGCATATGGCCATTGAATGCCATAGCTGCTTCCAGTGGCTGATGCCAACCATTGACCAGTTCCGTAACGCCTGGCCGGAGGTCGAAGTGGATTTTGCCTCCGGCTTTTTCTTCGCCCCTCTGCCCGCCTTGGCACGCGGCGATCTGGACCTGGTAGTCACCTCCGACCCGCTGGATATCGAGGGCATTACCTATGTGCCACTGTTCACCTATGAGGCGCTGCTGGCGGTCAGCAATCAGCACCCGCTGAGCACCGCCCATCATGTACGCCCGGCTGACCTGGCAGACGAAACCCTGATTACCTACCCGGTCGAGCGTGAGCGTCTGGATATCTTCAAGCAGTTTCTGGACCCTGCCGGCATCGAGCCCGCTGGCGTACGCACCGCCGAGATGACCGTGATGATGATGCAACTGGTCGCCTCCGGCCGTGGTGTCTGCTGCCTGCCCAACTGGGCCATGGCCGAGTACCTGCACAAGGGCTATGTCAGCGCCCGGCGCCTGGGGCCGGACGGCTTGTTCGGCACCCTGTACGCCGCTGTGCGTGACGACATGATGGAAATGCCCTACCTGCAGGACTTTCTGCTGACCGCCAAAGACACCTCCTTCGCCACGCTGGAAGGCGTGAGCGCCCGCAGCAACGACTGAACGGGCGACGTAACTACACCCATGCGGGTGAGGCGACATGACACCCACGCCCGCTTCAATAAATTAAACCCTCATAAAATCAGCGCCTTGCTGCCGAATCCTCTAGCTCATTAGATAGATAGCCACCTGCAACTAACCCATACAGGCGACTTTACGGCCAGCGCGAGACATTTACCTTGACTGTCTTGCAAGTGGGATTGCGTATCCCTCTGCATGCACTCCGGACAACAAACAGAAAAAGGATACAGTCATGAAAGCACCCCTGTTCAAGCTGGCCGCCCTGACCCTGGGCATGTCGCTGTCGAGCATCGCCCTGGCAACCAACCCCGGCGGTGGTGGCGGTGGCGGCAGCAACCCGAATACCGGCACCGGCTTCCCGGGCGTCAGCAGCTTCAGCGCCGATGGCTCCTTCTCGACCACCAGTGGCAGCGCAGGCAGCAGCTGCACTGTGTTCCGTCCGTCTACCCTGGGCGGCAACGGTCTCAAGCACCCGATCATCGTCTGGGGCAACGGCACCACCGCCTCGCCCAGCACCTACAGCGGCATTCTCGAACACTGGGCCAGCCATGGTTTTGTGGTTATCGCCGCCAATACCTCCAACGCCGGCACTGGCCAGGACATGCTCAACTGCGTTGACTACCTGACCACCCAAAACAACCGCAGCACCGGCACCTACGCCAACAAGCTGGACCTGAGCCGTATCGGCGCAGCCGGCCACTCCCAAGGCGGTGGCGGCACCATCATGGCCGGCCAGGACTACCGCATCAAAGCCACTGCCCCCTTCCAGCCGTACACCATCGGCCTGGGTCACAACAGCAGCTCCCAATCCAACCAGAACGGCCCGATGTTCCTGATGACCGGCAGCAGCGATACCATCGCCAGCCCGACACTGAACGCCTTGCCGGTCTACAACCGCGCCAACGTACCTGTGTTCTGGGGTGAGTTGTCTGGAGCCAGCCACTTTGAGCCGGTGGGTAACGCCGGTGACTACCGTGGCCCGTCCACTGCCTGGTTCCGCTATCACCTGATGGACGACGCCAGCGCCGAGGACACCTTCTACGGCAGCAACTGTGACCTGTGCAGCGACCGCGACTGGGACGTGCGCCGCAAGGGCATCAACTAAGCGCAGCGTAGGGAGCAATCCCGGCAGCCAAGCTGTCGGGATGGCGACAGCGTGCAGCGCACACGCTGGTGTATCCTCTGGCCAGCCATGACAACAACAGAGGACCTCTTATGACAGCTTCCCCCCTCAAGGTCGCCCTGGTGACCGGCGCCGGCACTGGCATTGGCCGCGCTACCGCCATTGCCCTGCTCAAGGCAGGCTACCGCGTTGCACTCACCGGACGGAACACCGACAAATTGCAGGCCAGCCTTGAGGGCCTGGATAACCTGGCTGATAACGCACTGGTTATTGCCGGCAACGTGCGTGATCCGGCGTCGGTCGAAGCTGTGTTTACCGCCATAAAAAACCGCTGGGGCCGCCTGGACCTGCTGTTCAACAACGCAGGCACTGGCGCACCGCCCCTGCCCCTGGAAGAACTCAGCTACGAGCACTGGCAGGCCACCCTGGAAACCAACCTCAGCGGCGCCTTCCTGTGTACCCAGCAAGCGTTTCGCATCATGCGTGAACAAACCCCAATGGGCGGGCGCATCATTAACAATGGCTCGATCTCCGCCACCACCCCACGCCCTAACTCAGCACCCTACACCGCTTCCAAACACGGTATGACCGGGCTGACCAAGGCCACCTCGCTGGACGGGCGTAAATACAATATTGCCTGCGGCCAGATTGATATCGGCAACGCCGCCACTGAGATGGCCGCCCCCATGGCGCGCGGCATCCCGCAGGCCAATGGCGAGATTGCCGTGGAGCCAACCATGGACGTCGAACACGTTGCCCAGGCGGTACTGCACATGGCAGAGCTACCACTGGAAAGTAATGTGCAGTTCATGACCATTATGGCCACCAAGATGCCCTTTATCGGCCGCGGTTGAGTCAACCCGGCAACACGCACTGATCGGGCGCCCACTCACCACACGTATCGGCGCGAGACGGCTGATACGTTTTTGCGCCCGCGCCTGTGCGTCTCGTACGACTAAAGTCTGATACCTCGTCCACGCTTTAATCTTCTGTTACCAATGATGCAGGCACGGGACACTTTCAATCTTGGTATCACCGTTGTTACCATGGCAGCGGGTGCAACAACGCCCCCGCTATATCGCTATGGACAAGACAATGACAAGCCAGCAGACGCCGCTCTCCCTCGCCCTCTCCAAACGTAAATCCGAAGAACGTGCCACCCCGATCACGGCCTTTCGCATGGCCCGCAGCTGGTGGCTGGAAGGACGCCGTCTGAACCTGTCGCAACTGGCCGAGGAGCTGGGCATCGGCCGCGCTACCCTGATGCGCTGGGTAGGCAACAAAGATCTGCTGATGGGCGAAATTCTCTGGTCGCTGTACAAGCGTATCTACGACGACGCCATCGCCCGCGCCGAGCAAACTCCCGGCCTCAAGGGCATCGACTTTCTGACCCAGATCTATGAAGACATTAACATCGCTTTGATCAACGCACGGCCCATGTACGATTTTCTACAGGCCGAGCCGCAGTGGGGCCTGCAACTACTGACCGCGCGCAGCTCTGGTCTGCAAGAGCGCCTGATCGGCACCTGGGAAAAGATGTTTGAAGAGGCCATTGCCGCCGGACAGATCAAGCCCGAGATGGACCCACAGAGCCTGGCGCTGTACATCGTGCGCATCGGTGAGAGCGCTATCTACTGTGACCTGATCTGCGGCCGTAAACCCGAGCCAGGCCCCGCCACCACCGCCTTCCGCTTGCTGGTCAACGGACACCAGAGCTGATTTGCTTGACCTCGGACGCGGCAGGCCGCGTCCCTGCGTCTCAACCGTGCTGACGCAGCGGCCAGTCGATGATGAAGGCCGCACCGCCCAGATCATGGGAGTTTTCTACCCGCGCATAACCTCGATGCCAATAGGCGATCCGCCGCACGATGGACAGCCCAAGACCATAGCCGCCACTGGCACGCGTGCGGCTGTCATCCAGACGCAGAAACGGCGTAAAAATCCGCTCGCGATAAGCCTCAGGAACGCCCGGGCCATCATCTTCAACAATCAACCGGCAACGCCCATTGACCACTCGCGTGCTGATTCGCACCTGGCTGGCGGCGTGACGCGCCGCGTTGCTGACCAAGTTGGTCAGCGCCCGATGCAGATAGCGCGGTTCAGCGTCGACCGCATGCGCCCGGCCGTTGGAGCGATCGACATGGCTGATACGCACGCTGGTGGTCAGCGGCTCAAGCTCCAGCATTACCTGATCTACCGTCGCCAGCACATCCACCGCCTGCAGGGCTAGCGCGGGCGCCCCCTGCTCCAGACGAGCGTAGGTCAGAATCTCGTCGACCAATTTATCCAGCTCGGTCAGGTCACCGTCCATGCTGTCCATATAACGACGCTTGGCATCTACGCTGTCCGCTGTTTCAACCATCTCCAGGCCAAAGCGCAGCCGCGCGACCGGAGTGCGCAGCTCATGTGATACGGCGCGGATCATCTCCTGCTGGATTTGCATCACCCTCTGCAGGTGCTCGGCCATATCGTTGAAGGCTCGCGCCAAGCTGCCGACCGAGTCGGTGCCTATGACCTCGGCGCGGGCATCGAGGTTGCCGCGCGCAATGTGGGTCGCCGCCGACTCCAGGTTCATCAGCCGCTGCTCCAGTTGCCGCACCAGCAGATAGATAAGCAGGCCGCTCAGCGACAGCGCCAGCAAGCCGGTCATCAGCAGCATCTCAGGCGGGTACTCCTCCATTTGATAGACCGGCCCGAGGCTAAGTACCCAGTTGGTATCGGGGATTTTCATGTACATCATCATCGAGTTGCCGTCCGGGCCCAAACTGAGCACGGTGTCAAACTCGTCCAGCCGGCGACGCTGGTCCACATCCAGATCAGTTTCGTGCAGGCGGGTCAGATTCAGCGGAAAGCCAAAGCCCTTGTCGCGGCGCAGGCGCTGCAGCCAGCTGGGCATATCCGTCTCGGGGTGGCGCACCAACTCGTCGGCAATCAAGAACAAGGTGGCTCGGCCCAGCTGCTCGGAGATACGCTCGATATCGGCGGTCAGGACCTGCTGGCGGCTCAGGTCTACCAGGCTATATACCCGCACCTCCGATGGCCCGTAGCTGCGCACCAGCACGCGCCCCTGGATCAGCCTGGCCCAGCCGGTGGACTCCAGTGCCAGGGCATCCAGCGAGTGCAGCTCCAGTGGCACGCCGATCAGCCGCATCCAAACGGCCATGGCTTTCTGCCGCTCGGCATCGTCCATCGGCTCAAGGTTGTCGGCCATCAAGCGAAAGGTGCCGGTGGCCACTCGCTCACGAAAGTCTTCGGCGCGCACATCGTTGATCATGCGAATGCTGACCAACGCCAGACAGGAGACGGCGATCAGCACCAGCAGCATGCCGCCATAGATACGCAGGAAAATCGAGTTCACGCCTGATCCGGGCCAGGCGCTACAAACAGATAGCCTTTGCTACGTACGGTTTTGATCAGGCGCGGCATGTCTGGGTCATCGCCAATTTTGGGGCGGATGCGCGAGATACGCACATCAATGGAACGATCCTGCCCGTCATATTCGATACCGCGCAGGGCGATAAAGATTTCCTCACGGCTGAGAATACGGCCAGCGTGGCTGGCCAGCAGCCAGAGCAGGTCAAACTCAGCGCCAGTCAGCTCAATCAGCTCGCCGCGCAACCAGGCTTCGCGACGGTCGTTGTCGACCACCAGTTCGCCAAACACCAAGCGACTGGGCGCGGCGCTGCTGTCACTCTCGCCGCTGCGTCGCAGCAGGGCACGGATACGTGCCAGCAATACCTGCGGGCGTACCGGCTTGTTAACGTAGTCGTCGGCGCCCAGCTCCAGACCGGAGATATGGTCATCGTCTTCGCTGCGCGCCGTCAGCATCAGGATCGGCCGGGAGAATCCGGCCTCGCGAACTCGACGGCAAATCGACAGGCCGTCTTCACCGGGCAGCATCAGGTCCAACACCACCAGATCCGGCTGGCTGTCGAGAATGCGTTGCACCGCCAGCGCCCCGTCCGCCTCGATAGCGACCGACAGGCCCTGGGCCTGCAGAAACTCGGCAATCAGGCCGGCCAGTTTCTGGTCGTCCTCCACAATCAGGATGTCACTGCTGTCTGTCTCCACCCCTGCTCCCCGGCTACTCGACTACTGCAAACAGCCGGCGATTGTAGCACCCGCTCGGGGCCGATCCACAGCACTCGAATGAAACACTGCTTTCGCACATATGGGCTGCTGCAATTTGCACACCAAACGGGGGCAATTTGGCGGCCTTTTGGGGTTGACAAAAAACAATGCGCAACCTCGATCACAGATTCAAAAATCGCCGCCGAACGGTCAAAATGGCGCTAGCCCGCAGTATCGCTGCACCTGCCGCCCGCAGACCTCCCTCAGCGCCAAAAAAACCCCAAAATCGTCACTTGCCTCCGACTAAAACACACACTATCTTGTGTCGAACGCGAAGCTGATCACCACATATTGATCAAATTATCGACACTGCCACAGCGCAAAAATTGATCAGATCAGCACTGCAACCGAGCACCAGACGCCCCGATGCGGGGCATCCACGTACCGTATCTTGTGTCCACGACCACAAAGGAGTTTGTCATGCAGGTCAATCCGACGCCCCCTTCTACCGCCTCCAGCAACCTGCATACCGAGCAGCAACAGGACTCCGACCTGCAGCTCAGCGCTCCCGGCCAGTTGCGCGTGATCAAGCGCAACGGCACTCTGGTGCCCTACACCGACGACAAGATTCGCATCGCCATGACCAAGGCCTTCCTGGCCGTGGAAGGTAGCCAGGCCGCGTCGTCTTCGCGCATTCGTCAAACCGTCGACGAACTGACCGATACCATCAGCGCCATTTTCAAGCGTCGCCTGCCCTCCGGCGGCACCCTGCACATCGAAGAAATCCAGGACCAGGTCGAACTGGCCCTGATGCGTTCCGGTGAGCAGAAGATTGCCCGCAGCTACGTGCTGTACCGCGAAGAGCACGCCCGTCAGCGCCAGGAGCGCCAAGCTACTGCGCCGGCCGACGCGCACCCGAGCATCCGCGTGACCCTACCCGATGGCAGCCGTCAGCCGCTGGACATGGGCCGCCTGCGCACCGTCATCAGCGAAGCCTGCGACGGCCTGGCCGAAGTGGACGCCAATCACATCGAGCAGGAAACCCTGAAGAACCTGTACGACGGCGTGACCCAACTGGACGTCAACACCGCCATGGTGATGACCGCCCGTACCCTGGTTGAGCGCGAGCCCAACTACAGCCAGGTGACCGCTCGCCTGCTGCTGGATAACCTGCGCGCCGAAGCCCTGAGCCACCTGCAGGTTGCCGCCAGCGCCACCCACAGCGACATGGCCACCCTGTACGCCACCGCCCTGCCGGTCTACATCAAAACCGGTATCGAGTACGAACTGCTCGACCCCAAACTGGCTGAATTCGATCTGGAGCAACTGGGCGCCGCGCTGGACCACAACCGTGACCAGCAGTTTGGCTACCTGGGCCTGCAGACCCTGTACGACCGTTACTTCCTGCACCGCGACGGCACCCGCATCGAGCTGCCGCAGTTCTTCTTCATGCGCGTAGCCATGGGCCTGGCGATTGAAGAAACCGACCGCAACGCCCGCGCCATCGAGTTCTACAACCTGTTGTCCAGCTTTGACTACATGGCGTCCACCCCGACCCTGTTCAACGCCGGCACCCTGCGTCCGCAGCTGTCCTCCTGCTACCTGACCACCGTGCCTGACGACCTGTCCGGCATCTACAAGGCCATTCACGACAACGCCATGCTGTCCAAGTTTGCCGGCGGCCTGGGTAACGACTGGACCCCTGTTCGCGCCATGGGCGCCTACATCAAAGGCACCAACGGCAAGAGCCAGGGCGTTGTGCCCTTCCTCAAGGTGGTCAACGACACCGCTGTTGCGGTCAACCAGGGCGGCAAGCGCAAGGGCGCGGTCTGCGGCTACCTAGAAACCTGGCACCTGGACATCGAGGAATTCCTCGAACTGCGCAAGAACACGGGTGATGATCGCCGTCGTACCCACGACATGAACACCGCCAACTGGATTCCTGACCTGTTCATGAAGCGGGTATTTGAAGACGGCAACTGGACCCTGTTCTCCCCGTCTGACGTACCGGACCTGCACGACCTGACCGGCAAGGCCTTTGAAGAGCGCTACGAGTACTACGAAGCGCTGATCGAGTACGGCAAGCTCAAGCTGCACAAAACCATCAAGGCCGCCGACCTGTGGCGCAAGATGCTCAGCATGCTGTTTGAAACCGGTCACCCCTGGCTGACCTTCAAGGACGCCTGCAACCTGCGCAGCCCGCAGCAGCACGCCGGTGTGGTTCACAGCTCCAACCTGTGCACCGAGATCACCCTGAACACCTCGGCTGACGAAATCGCCGTATGTAACCTGGGCTCGGTCAACCTGCCGCAGCACATCGTTGACGGCAAGCTGGACACCGCCAAGCTGGAGCGCACCGTGCGCACCGCTGTACGCATGCTCGATAACGTTATCGACATCAACTACTACAGCGTGCCGCAAGCGAAGAACTCCAACTTCAAGCACCGCCCGGTCGGCCTCGGCCTGATGGGCTTCCAGGACGCCCTGTACCTGCAGCACATTCCCTACGGCTCCGACGAGGCAGTAAGCTTCGCCGACCAGTCGATGGAAGCGATCAGCTACTACGCCATCCAGGCCTCCTGTGATCTGGCCGACGAGCGCGGCAGCTACTCCAGCTTCGACGGCTCACTGTGGTCGCAAGGCATCCTGCCCTACGACTCACTGGACATCCTGGCCGAGCAGCGTGGCGCCAAGTACATCGACGTTGACCGCAGCACCACGCTGGACTGGGAGCCGGTACGTCAGCGCGTGAAAGGCGGCATCCGTAACTCCAACATCATGGCCATCGCCCCGACCGCGACCATCGCCAACATCACCGGCGTATCGCAGTCCATCGAGCCGACGTACCAGAACCTGTACGTCAAATCGAACCTGTCGGGCGAGTTCACCGTGATCAACCCCTTCCTGGTCCGCGACCTGAAAGCACGCGGCCTGTGGGACTCGGTCATGGTCAACGACCTGAAGTACTACGA